>QQTW01004601.1_pt1 | contig 10366 bp, 6 predicted proteins | sample 1904831 | NCBI WGS metagenome assembly QQTW01 (sample SAMN09435610, study PRJNA476489) | Subsurface metagenome, whole genome shotgun sequencing project.
CTAATTTCCTTCCCATCATACCGTAATATTTTCAAGGAGCTCCACGAAGAAACCGGCATGCCTGTTCCAGCCCATGGTAACCTGGAGCACTGGGCACAGCAGGGCGTGCTCCTGTTAAATGCTTCTCTGACCGTACGTGCCGGAGAGCCGATGAGTCATGCGAAGCTTGGCTGGCACCATTTCACGGACGCAGCCATAGCACGTGTTTCGGAAGAGCGATCACATGTTGTATTTATGCTCTGGGGGAAATTTGCAGGTGAAAAAAAGGCACTGATTGATGGTACCAGGCATCTCGTGCTTACGTCGGCACATCCTTCGCCACTGTCGGCAAAGGCCGGCTTTTTCGGGAACGGGCATTTCAGGAAAGCAAATGACTACCTGATGAAACACGGCCTTCATCCCATTGACTGGTCGCTACAATAAAAACATGAAGGGTTTGAAAAACGTTTTCGGAAGAGTTTTCGCCGTATGGGCGATGATCGTTTTTGTGACGACGATGCTGTTTGCTATAATCCTGGCCTGGATCATCGGGCTTTGGCCAGAACCCAAACGCTCCGTTCTGATGCAGGCCATGTTCTCCGGTTGGATGACAGTATTCTTTACGCTCAGTGGGGTGCGCCGGCGCTTTAAGGGTCGTGAGCATTTTAAAAAGGGCAAGGCCTATGTGGTGGTGTGTAACCATAACTCATTCATGGATCCACCACTCTCCAGCCCGGGCATTCCCGGTGCCAACAAAACGATCGCGAAGATTGAGATGTCGCGCATTCCTCTTTTTGGCGTTGTCTATAAACGCGGATCAGTGCTGGTAGACCGAAAGAGTGAAGAAAGCAGGAAGCAGTCCTATACGAAGATGAAAAAAGTGCTTGCGATGGGTATGCATATGTGCATCTACCCGGAAGGTACCCGCAATAAAACTGCTGAACCCATACAGAAATTTCATGATGGTGCTTTTCGCCTTGCGGTGGAAGCAGGCAGGGACATCATTCCTGCGCTACTCTTTCACACAGCGAAAGTGCTGCCACACAATAAGAGCTTTTATTTCTGGCCGCACCCGGTAGAAATGCATTTCCTGGCCCCTGTCCCCTCTGCGGGCAGGCAGCCACAGGAATTAAGAGATGAGATACATGCCCTGATGAAAGCGTATTACCTGGAGCACAGTTCCTAGAAATTGGTGAAGCTCCGGGTGCGGTTCACTCTCAGGTCTTGCAGCAATGAAGACTTGGGACTGATACTTATATTGAAAGAGCGGTAAAGGCCAACCGGGGTTACATTGATCGATAGCTGCCAGCAATGCATCTCCCTGTTGATGGACATGGTAAAGGTTTCGAGCTTGGTAGTTCTGAAATCGAAGTAGCCGTTGGTGCTGAAGTTCCACTTTGGCGTGAGACTGAAGCTGCTGCGGAAACTCGAAGTTGCACTGATGACACTTTCAAACCCGGTGAAGTCGGGCTTCAGCTGCCGGCTCAGGCTGGCCGACACGTCCAGGCCTATTTCCCATGGTATATTAAAATTGACAAATTCGGAGGGATTGCGGCGCATGTATTCCTGCATCATCTGCTGGTCGCCCAGAAGTTCCTGGTCGTTGCCATATTGCGCGTTCTTGGCAGGATCAATGGCCTCTTCTGTTTCCTCTTGTGAAGCATCGCGCGGCTTGCTCCGGAAACTGGTGGAGAGCGATAAGCCTGCGTAGGTAACCCTTCCTAAATTAAAACCCCCGCCCGCCCAGGTATACTCATTTTTTCTACGTCCAAATTCATCCACTTGGTAGGGATCGATGTTGGCCGTGGCAGTCAGGTTTAATTTATCAAACAGCGTGCTCCGCAGACTTAATGAAAAAGTGTTGAGCTTAAATGAATCTTCCAGGAAGTTATAGCCACCTTGTATACTGAAGCCATCGATCAGCCTGATCTTTCTGATGGCAGCTTCACCAGTATCCTTTTTTGAGCGCAGCTTCATTTCGAGCGAGTTGTCGACACCAAAGTTGATACCACCAAACCGCCGGTTACCAAACCCCTGGGTGATGAGGTTGTTGGAATACCTGGAGTAGGTCAGAAAGTTTTTTCCGCTGGAGTCGAACTGAACGGTCTCCCAATACTTTTTCGCCATGTTGGGCGTGTAAGAGAAACCGAAGTTGGGACGCACAGTATGCCGGATCGCAACCACCCTCGATTTTTTGAATTGCACTGTTCCGTAAATAGCCGTATTGAAACTTAGACCCGTAGAAATCTGGCGGGCGGTATAAAAGCCCTTGGAGAAACTGGTATCCACTTTCTTACGTGCGCTGTCCCAGTCCAGGTCAAGCCGTCTCATCATCCACTGCTCCTGGTAGCTGATGCTGGGAGAAACAATGAAGGGGCCAAGCGGTGGCAGGGAAAGCGTGATCGGCACGTTGTGCGTAGCGCCAACTTGTAAGGTGTCTAAGAGCCGCTTGAGGGTAACAGCGGTATCATAAAAAGAGATGCGGTTACGGAAGTTTCCGGAGTAGCCGACCCCGATCTTTTCATACCATCTTTCCGCTCCAATTGCTTCTTTCCGCTTCAGGGGATTGATGGGAATAACGGTGAAGCTGGCGTCCGGCAAGCCAAGCTCCATGAGCCTTGTCTGGCTATTCTGCGTATGGTTGGCATTCAATTGAAGGTTGTAAGGCCGGCCTGCCCACGACTTTGAGTAAGCAATTGAAGAATTGAGCTGGTTATTAAAATTGACGGACGGGTCGTTAGGAATGAGCCGGTTGTATCTTGTTGTTCCTGCATTTACGTTCGCTGAAAAATTGGTTCCAGGCCGTGCTTTCTGGTCTACGTTGTGGTTCCAGGCAATATTGAAAGCTTTGGTCTTATTGAAATCGGGGTCGCCCTTAAAATTTACCTTGGAGTTGATCAATCCGATATTGAAGCCGCCATTATAACGATACCGGCGCCTGTAGCTTGAAGCAAGGTTCAGATTCCAGCCTCCATACGAATAAAGGTTACCGCGCACAGTGGCATCGACATTGTCGTTGATCACGTGGTAGTAGCCAAGTCCTTCCAGTCCCAATCCAAATTGCTCGTTCACGGTAAACTGGGGAGGAAGAAGCCCGGAGTGACGGCCGCTGCTCAGCGGGTAATAACCAAAAGGCAGATAGACCGGTATTGGCACACCTTCAAATTCAGGATGTACAGGTCCCGTTACGGCCACCTTGTTGTTGATCACTTTCATCTTATTTGCCCTGAAGGCAAAATGCGGCTCATCGAAATTGCAGGTCGTAAACTGGCCACGCTTTACAAAAAAAGTGGAAGCGTTCACTTTTTTCGTTGCTTCGCCAATCACAAACATTTCACCCTGCTGGGTAAAGGTGTTCTGTGTAAAGCCTTTCTGGGTTTTGAAATTGAAACTGATTTCGTCGCTTTCGAATTTATTTTCGCCTTGCTCGAAGCGAGCCCTGGTCACTACATAGCCGGAAGTATCTTTCTCATTATAAGCAGTAACGATACTCGTCTTCTGGTCAACCTGCACTTTGGGGGCGGTCAATGTAACATCATTGTATACGGTCTTTGTTTTACCGTACATAATGATCTTCTCCTGCGGAACCAGCACAACAACGCTGTCTTCCGCCTCATATTCTACAGGCGCAGAAAGCGTGTCTTTTGAAATGCGCAAAGAGAATGTATCTGTTTGTGCTATGAGGCTGTCCCTTCCCAATTTTGTTGTATCAACCGGACCAGGAGCAGTTCTGTCCATGCTGTCAACCGGTTCACCGACAGACGTGCGTTTTTTTGGGATGGTGTCGCTAATTTTATTTTCACCTTTGAGTGCCTGCCTTGTCGGGGAAGCAGCGTTTGTTAAAGTGTTGTAAATCCGGCCGGCCTCCATATGTTTTGCGCCAACAGTGAGCGTTAGAGCACAGAGTGCTGCTAAGGACGTTGTTGCAAGAAAGACTCTTTTTAAACTAATTTTGTGCAGCCCACTCATATGGTGTGAACAAAAATAGGGTATTAGCTATTATTGGACTTGTGAAGATCCTGTTAACCATACATTAACCGTTACTATGCTCAAAAACATTTTAATCACTGCTACCTTCCTCATAATCACCACGTTATTTATTTCATTCAGCCAGCCCGAAAAACAGAAGGCAGTCAAAACAATCATCATTGATGCAGGTCATGGTATCATGAGCAATGGTGGTTACAATGGTGCCAAGGGCAGCTACTCGTATGAAGACGAGATCTGCTATGCAGTGTCGAAAGAACTTGTTCAAGCCATCAAATCCCGCTTCCCGGAAATTAATATTATTGAGACCCGTCCTAACAGAACCATCACCGAGCTGCACCAGCGCGCAGACATCGCCAACCACAACAAGGGCGATCTCTTTATTTCGATCCACGTGAATGCGGCACCACCACAGCAACATAAGGAATTCATTGGTAACAAGGCCGTGGTGACGTACACCGGCAAAGGCAAAAAAAGAAAGAAGGTGGTCAAACAAGTTCCCCAGTATCGCTACTATACTACACCAAACCCTGCAAAAGGAACAGAAACCTATATCTGGGGATCGCACCGGAATGAAGACAAAGAGGTGGCCATGCGCGAGAATGCACCCATGCTGGCAGAAGAGAATTACAAAGAGAAGTATGGTGACATTGACCCCAACTCACCCCAGTTCATTGCCTTATCACTGCTGAAAACAAAGCAATTTTTTAAACGCAGCGCTACCCTTGCTGGTATGGTGGAAGAACAATTTATCAAGGCAGGCCGCACAAGCCGTGGGCAAAAACAGCGCGGTGTAGGGATCTGGGTACTTCAGGCAACTGCAATGCCGAGCATCCTGGTAGAGACCGGTTACATTACCAACAAGGCCGAGGAAGATTATCTCAACAGCCAGGCAGGCCAGGCACAAATCGCCAATTGTGTTACCGGTGCCGTTCAGGAGTATATTGACTGGCTTACAAAACAACAAGGCTCATCCAATGTCAAAGCCTTATCCGCACCTGCGCAGAGCCCCGAATCACTCACTTTTTTGAGAGAAATCGAAGCTGCTGAAGCCAGGCGCATGCACACCGTGAGGTAGGCCAGCACGCTTTTACATCTTGTGGTATAGTTTTTACGTATATCACTGCAGTATAAAAAATGCCCGATCGCCTCGGAGAATTTATTGTTATTTTGACGGCGGTTTCCAAGCGCAGGCACATTAGAAAACACATACTGCATGAAGATTTCAAATGAAGTGAAAGTCGGCATTCTTGCCATTGTAGCTATACTTGTCCTTGTTTTCGGTTTTAATTTTCTCAAAGGGAAGACCTTATTTGGCAAGGCACCCACCCTCTACGCAGTCTTCAACAACCTAGGGTCACTTGAAAAATCTAACCAGGTTAGGATCAATGGTTTGCCTATCGGAACAGTGTATGATTTTGCACCGACTGATAAAGAAGTGAACGGCATTATCGTTGAGATCCACCTGACAAGAGAGATCAGCATTCCACAAAACTCAATCGCCTTTATTGATGGTTCACCACTTGGCGCTTCCTTTATCACTATACAAAAAGGAGACGCCAATACCTACCTCGCGCCCGGGGATACGCTCTCTACCCAACTCAGCAACGGACTACTGGGAGATATCAAAACCCAGCTGGCGCCTACCATTACCCGGGTGAACGAGACGCTCGATTCCATGAAACTGGCAATCGGAAGCATCGCTTCGATCTTCGATCCGACCACCAATGGAAATCTTCAGACACTGATTGCCCGGCTTACCCTCACTTCAGGACATTTGCAGGAACTGATGAATGCCCAATCAGGAGCACTCGCCCAGTCCCTGAATAATATGAATTCTGTAACGGGTAACCTGGCAAAGAATAACGAAGCTATTAACTCTACTATCCGCAACGTGGAGGTGACGACGGCTAACCTGGCCAATGCCCGTATACAGGAAACTGTTGCGGCGTTGGAAAGCACCATTTCTGAACTGAAAGGCTCTGCTGCAGGTTTAAGATCTTCGGTCGATAAAATCAATAGTCCAAACGGTACTTTAGGTGCCCTGATGAATGACCGAAAGCTCTATGATCAAATGAGCCGCACTATTCTCGGTATGGAAATCCTGCTCGATGATGTTCGTCTTCATCCAAAACGCTACGTTAATATTTCCGTATTCGGCGGCAAGTCGAAACCCGACGCGCTAACTTCACCCGCAACAAAGGATACGATCCCTGTTGGTAATCAATGAGTCTTAGAATAGTAACAACCGCACTCTTACTTCTGTTTTTCTGTGTGGCCGGCGCCCAGGTGAGGGGTGACGATTCCTCTGCCCTGCACATCCTTGAACCCACCCAGCGGCAGTTTACCATCAAGCAAAAGGACGGTACAGAGCTGAACATTCTGGCAGGCACGGTGAAGCTGAGGCAGGGCAATACACTCTTCTATTGCGACAGCTGTGTGGTCAATACAAAGACCCGCGTGTTTGAAGCTTTTGGCAATGTCCACATTAACGACAGCGACACTGCACATATCTATTCTTCTTACCTGCGGTACCTGATCGATCCTAAGTACGCCTATTTCACGAATAATGTCCGGCTCACCGATGGCAAAGGAACCCTCACTACGAACCAACTCGAATACGACCTTGCCGGAAAAATCGGCACCTATAAAAATGGCGGGCGGCTAACAAATAACAAGACGGTGATCACCAGCCGTGAGGGCGTTTACTATGCCGACATACGCGACGTCTATTTCAAGAAAAATGTGGAGATCAATGATCCCTCGCACTATGTCAAATCGGATTCAATTATTTATAATACGGAAACAGGCATTGCACGTTTTATCTCGGAAACCTTTTTGCGCGACAGCAGCGGGCGCACCATTCGCACCAGGGAGGGCTCTTATGACTCGCGCGGAGGCCGGTCAGAGTTCACCCAGAGAACACGTATACAGGATGGCGCCCTGATTATTGAAGGCGACCAGATTGCCAACGATGAGGCCTCGGGAATCGTACAGATCCGGGACAATGGAATTCTGATTGACACTGCCCAAGGGATCAACATCCTGGCCAACGAGATCTTCGCGAACAAAAAAACCGGTGCGTATCTCGCTACCCGCAACCCGCTGATGATCATCAAGCAGGAATCGGATTCGATTTACATCAAAGCAGATACGCTGTTTTCGGCACGTCTTTCTGACCGGTTCCGGCAGGTCGATTCTACGAAGTCAGACATAGAAGGAGAAGAGATGGCAGCAGCAGAAAGCAGCAAGGACGCCAGGCCGCTGGCTAATGACAGTACTAACCGGTATTTCGAGGCGTTCCGCAATGTGAAAATCTTCACCGATTCCTTACAGGCGATGAGCGACAGCCTTTTTTATTCGTTTAAGGATTCTACTTTCCGGCTCTTTCAGGAACCTGTTGTGTGGAGCAATAAAAGCCAGGTAACCGGTGATACAATCTATCTATTCACCAAGAACAAAAAGGCCGACCGGATAGAAGTCTTTCAGAATAGTTTCCTTGTGAACAGCAAGGAAGAAGGTGTATACAACCAGGTAAAAGCAAGACAGATGCATGGCTTTTTTACGGAGGGAGCTATGGACTCCGTACTTACGAAAGGCAGCAGTGAGTCGATCTATTTTGTGCAGGACCAGGATAGTGCTTATACAGGCATCAATCAAACGAGCAGCGACGCCATGGATGTGTATTTCGCGAACAGCGAATTGCAAAGGATCATTTTCCGGTCCAGTGTCAAGGGAACGATGTGGCCCATGTCACTAAAAACGCCATCAGAAATGCGCCTAAAAGGATTTTTATGGCTGGAATCGCGTCGCCCGAAGACTAAATACGACCTCTTTGAATAAACGAAGCTTTTTTCCGACAGCTATCTTATGAAGTGAAGCTAGCTTTTCCAGCACTCCCTCAAACAACCCTTAATGGCTGGTCACTTTTTCCAGGCTTGCTGATTTTGCGGAAAAATTCAAGCTTATTTGCGTCAATGTGCGGAAATTAACTTTATTTTTACTGCAATTGCCGATTGCATGCTCAAAAAGGAACGCCAGGCCTACATTTTACACCAGGTCAATTTACACAACAAAGTGCTGAGTGTCAATCTCTCTCAGGACATTGATGTATCTGACGACACGATCCGGCGCGATTTGCAGGAACTGGCAGACGAGGGCAAGATCATTAAAGTGCATGGGGGTGCCCTCTCCAACTCTTTTCACAAAGGCGATCCTTCTACAGAACAGGTGTATTCTTACGTCAAAAAAAGGATCATCGCACAAAAAGCAGCAGCCCTCATCAAGGAAGGCATGTTCGTGCTCACCGGTGGTGGAACAACCATCACTGAGCTGGCCAAGGCCCTCCCTGATCATCTGCACGCCACTTTTATTTCCGGAAGCATCTCCGCCCTGATGGAATACATCAAGCACCCCAACATTGAGGTGATTGCTATCGGCGACAAGGTTTCCAAGACAGCAAGGCTTTCGGTAGGTCCTGATGCGATTGCTAAAATTGGCGAGATCCGGAGCGACATCTGCTTTTTAGGGATTAATGCAATTGATACGGAATTTGGTGTTTCCGACAACGACTGGGACGTAGTACAGACGAAAAAGGCAATGATCCGGTCGGCTAAAAAGACCGCCTGTCTCACCATTTCGGAAAAGATCAATTCGCTGCAGCCCATCCAGGTTTGCGGCCTAGGTGAAATCGATATCCTTATTACTGAATTACCACCCGACGATGAACTGCTTCAGCCTTACCTTGCCGCGGGTATTGCTGTTTACTAATCCACCTCCCTACTGAAACCGGTTTAGTTATTAGAATCTCATTATTCAAATTTTAATTTACTTTCTATGAATGTTTTGAAACGACTGCTGGTGTGCTTTACATTGTTGGTGGTCTGTGTCTTCGGTAATGCACAAGAACGCTCCGTGAGTGGAAGGATCTCTTCCACCGAAGGAGTGAACGCCACACTGCCTGGCGTTACCGTCGCCGTTAAGGGTACCACCCGGCGCACGACCACAGATGCAAGTGGAAACTTTACAATCATTGCAAAGCCTGGAGACGTCCTGCAGTTTTCTTATGTGGGCTACCAGCAGAGTGAATTCCGGGTAGGTGAGTCAGGCAATGTAGACCTGCAGTTGAGCAGAACTGCAAATACAATGGAAGAGGTCGTAGTCACTGCCATGGACATTCGCCGTAATCCTAAGGAACTTCCGTTCTCCGTTCAATCGGTGAAGGGCGCGGAAATCCAGGAAACACAGAGGGAAAACTTTATCAACGGTCTCCAGGGCCGCGTGTCCGGTTTGACCATCACGCCAACCAGCGGACTTGCAGGTGCTTCATCGCAGATCGTTTTGCGCGGTTTCAATTCTTTGGCATTAAGCAATTCACCGCTGTTTGTGATCGATGGTATTATCGTGGATAATTCAAGTGTGAGCGAGAATGATCCGAACATTGGTTTTGGTGCCCGCCCAAATACGGCTCCCGGTGTTGAAAACCGCTCCAACGATTACACCAACAGGATGGCGGATATCAACCCGAATGATATTGAAAACATCACTGTCTTGAAAGGTCCGGAAGCTACCGCTCTTTACGGCAGCCAGGCCAGCTCCGGTGCCATTGTGATTACCACCAAAAAGGCCAACACGGCCGGGAAAGTAAAGGTGGACTATGACAACAGCTTCCGCTTCCAAACTGTTACGCGGCTTCCGGAGATCCAGCGGACCTACAAAGGCGGTACCAATGGTGCGGAGCAAGGCATTTTCACTTTTTTCGGTCCGGCCTTTACGCCTTCAGATACAGTCTATAAAAACGACATCAAGGAATTTTTCAAAACGGGTTTCGCACAAACACACAACATCAGTGCTGAATACGGTCAGAAAAATTACAGCTTCCGTTTCTCAGGTTCTGTGTTTGATCAATCATCGGTTGTTCCAAACAATGATTTCAAAAGATACAATGTGCGCATCTCCAATACGACCAAGATCGGGAAGTACATCGATATCGCTCCTTCGCTATCGTATATCCGCAGCACTAACGATAAGCCTTTGCGCGGTGCGGGTGGCTACCTGCTGAACTTCCTGATCTGGCCAGCGGATAACGACATCACACAGTGGCGCGGGGCAGGCGGACTGAAAATTCCCCTTTACGCAGCCGACCCGAATGGTGAGATCGACAATCCGTACTACAACGTCAACAAAAATGTCAGTTCCGACGAGACAGACCGTTTTATCGGGACACTTGGCGTCAACATCAACCCTACCAAATGGCTGTCTCTTGCAGGAAGATTCGGATATGACACCTATACCAGTGACGGCGTTACACAGTACGATTCGATGACCAGCAATATAGCCCGGAGCCTTGGTGGTGCGCAAACCAATTACTACCGGAAATACTACGGCTACAACCACACCA
>QQTW01004602.1_pt1 | contig 10366 bp, 16 predicted proteins | sample 1904831 | NCBI WGS metagenome assembly QQTW01 (sample SAMN09435610, study PRJNA476489) | Subsurface metagenome, whole genome shotgun sequencing project.
GACGGCACCATCGCGGACAAGACAGAGGCCTGCTGCAAAAATGTGGCGGCCATACTGGAGGCGGCAGGTAGTGAGGTGTCCAGGGTGGTCAAGGTATATTCTCCACTGCTCTAAATCAAGGGGGTTTGGTCTACAAGCCCAAACCCACTTCCCCCCCCTCTTTCATATAGCCTCTGTGCAAGTGCCGCGCAATTTGTCTACTTCATTCATGCCGGGTTCGAGGGCTGACGGATTGCGCCTCTCGGGGGCCGGGGTAGGTCAATGTGTTCCTGACTTCGATGAACGACTTTGCCGAGATGAACTCGACCTACGAGAAATGGTTCGCCCACAAACCCGCACGCAGCTGTGTCGCGGTGAGCCAGCTCCCGCTTGGCGTCCCTGTTGAGATAGAGTGCATCGCGCTCCCGGGCAAGGCAAGTGGAAGCGCGTTCGGAGGCAGCGTAGGGGGCACCTGATCGAAGAGCGACTGACTGTACGGAGTGAGTCAGCCAGGAAATGTGTGCCAGTTGCCAGAGAAAGTCCGAGAAGATAGGGAGTCAAAGTTGTAACGTGTTGTGCTACTCGAGATTACGGTTGAAAAGCACACAACATTAGGAACATGACTCAGTTCAGCAACCCTCTAGGTTAAAAACAAGTTTCCGAGTGTTAGCCTCATTACCTCGCATGCTATGCGCTCCTGAAGGGAGAATACATTATCGGATGATTACATGCATCAGACAAACGGCGAAGACTGCGCGCCAAATCTCGAAACCAACTGGCCGGTAGGAAATCTCTTAACGCTTCAATGATGCTATGATCCAGCTGTGCAGCCCACCGAGCCAGATGCGTCGGGTGCAGAGGCCGGTAGACGAACTTAAAGTGCCAGAGATGCGACGACAGCCGCGGCCAGCAGAGCACCAACGTTGAGAGCAGCACGGCTGGCCGCTCCCGTGAAGGTTGGTGACGGAGGGCCGGCAGGGCTCGAATCGGTCCCGTCGGAAGTGCGCTCGGGGCCACTGGTGCGAAGGGGGGAGGGAACGGTGATAGTACCGGTGGCCGTAATCACGCTGGAGTTTGATACGGGGAAACCGGTGCTGGCAACGTAAGTTGGCTTGTGCGTCGTGGTCACCTTGTCGGTGCTGTGGGTGATGGTGCATGGGCAGTCGGTGATGGTCAGGGTGGTAGCCTAGAACGGGCCATGTCAGCTACGAAGATACGTAGGATGATAGAACGAGGGTTGCAACATACCTCGGTGACGGTGTAGGTCTTGTCGTTCATCACAAAGGTGGTGGGCTCCGGGCAGTAGGTCGTGTAGGAGGTGACAACCTCAGTCTCATAGACGACGCTGCTCTCGCTGCTCTTGGTGCTCTCGCTGCTCTTGGTGCTGCTGCTGCTGCTCGAGGTGGTGGTGGTGGTGGTGGTGGTGGTCTCTTCTCCCGGGCAAGCGGAAGTGGAACCTTCTTTATAGTCGGGGTTGGAAATGCCGAACTGGGTGGACCCTGGGATTGAAAACATCAGACCGGGCGCGTGCTCTTTGTCAGCGGCTCAACTTACACTGGTACTGGCCATTGCTGTCGACGATGATCTGGAGCCCGTAGTGGGTCACATCGTCCTCGAGGTCGTACTTGGGGGTCCAGGAGTAAGAGCCGGTGTTCTCGACGCGCTCGACGATCGGGTACAGCGGCACGATGTTCTCGGACGGGCCACGGAGGAGGACGATGGTGACGGTGCCCTCGGTGGTTGGGTCCCAGGTGATCTGATACGGCTTGCAGACGGGGACGGCCTCCTGAAGTCCGGGCTTGGAGATGGGATTGCCCTCGGGACCCGAGACCGGGGTGGTGAAGGCGCTTGCGAGCGAGGCAAGCCCGGCGGCGACGAACAAGGACACAGAAACGTTGGGATGCATGACGGTCAGGGTATTTCGTTCGCGGATTGAGAGAGAAAGTGACGGTCTACTGCAGGATGACAATAGCGAGAATGCGAAGGCTAAACTCGGAGGGAGAATGAACGGACGAAAAAGAAGTCGAACGGGATTTGAAGCCTTCTTCTCAGTGGAAACGAGTGTGGTGAAGAAGGAGCAAGAGAATGATAACCAGAGTCAAAAAGAGCGGACGGACACGAAAGAAAAGAGAGGAGCTGAAGAGATTGCGACGGGGGACGCTTTAAGGTCGCGGGGATGGATGCACCCTTCTCAGACAAAAAGAAGGTGATGTGGAGATCAGGCAATGATCCATGGGCCGGAAGCGGTTAAGGTTGAGGCACCGTTGACACCAATCTCGGAGCGGGCCCAATCAGGCGCCGGAGGGGAAACTCGACGCCTGCAAGATACGCGATGTGACAGAAGCGACAGCGCGGGAGCTGCTCACCTCAGCCGTACTGTATGCCCAATTCCGGAAGCTGAAGGATCATGCGGCGAGCCCTGTGGAGCCGGGTGGCGCCCTCGCCCCTGGAAAAGCCCTGGGTTGGCAGCTTCCAGCGTTGATCCAGGCGGATTCGGATACGAGATTGATCTCTGGACTTTCTCACAGACGGTCGGATTGGCAGACTCTCCAAGGAAACCAAAAGCCGTGGCAGATACGAGGTTGCGAAACCAGGGAGGCCGCGGAAATGTTGCAGCTGAACACCAGGGCTGGGAAACGTGGAGAGTCAGCGCTGCACAGCTGGGCGTGTGTACCTGCATTAGCCTGGTAATAAAGCCTAGAGGCTGGTATGTACCTAGGTAGTTCAGCCTCGAGGGTAAGCGCTAGGCACATTACGGAGTACTCCATACATATTATTATTCAAATGTGGTCGGCGGGGAGTACGGAGCACGGAGTATTTTTAGGCCAAATCAAATAAAATCCACTCACCGAACCGCTTTTCCTCTCGTCCAACCAACAGTTACATAAACACCAGCCGAGCTGGAACCCAGCCCTAAGGGTCCCTACAGTGGAATACCTAGGTACATAGAATGTAAAAAGTAAGATACATCTGTACCCGTCGCAACTGGCGCCGGCAAGCGTGGACCATCCTTTCGCAGTGGAATGAACAACGGCCCGACAGTCATGGTCTCCCTTCCCTCCTTTTTGCAAGCGACCATTTGCATCAGTCCGGCCATTCACGTGACGGTTTAAATCGGGCGATGGCTAGTGAGCCTCGTACATTGAAAGCAGACTCCGCACACTGCTGATGAAACCTAAGCTGCGAACTCCGGCATGATGGTCGCTCGGTGCATGCGTGCCCATGTCCGATGAGGCCGCCGCCTAGATATGACTGAGTGGTGACAGCCAACAAGCATGCCCTCCCCCCAAAACTCCACGGAACTAACCCACTTGATCCTCCAACCCTGACACCGTTGAATGACCTACACGTCATTTCGCCATCCCTCTCGTGACTGACTACCTCCTGTTCTGGTTCCTGAGTCCGAGAATCTGCACCAACCGGATGAAGATGTTGAGAAAGTCGAGCTCGAGGCTAATACTCTCGTTGACTGCATCTCGTTTCGCCAGACCCCTCTCGGCCAGCCGCGCGTGGTGCAGGATCTTCTGCACGTCATATAGGGTGAAGCCTCCGAAAACCGCCAGTCCTCCATATAGCCAGATGTTTTCGGTCCACAGCAGCGTCCGCGCAGCGGTCGCCGGAACGACCAGGGGAGCGAGGCCGGACAGAGCTACGACGGCGCAGCCGGCGAGAAGAGGAGCGCCGAGGTATAGGTATTTCTCCTGCTTCGCGGTGGATCCCACCACCGCGATCGAGAGCATCACGCCGGCGGTGTAGAGGCCTGCGCGAGCCAGGAGAGCAGGCTGCATGAAGAGGAGCGGCGAGAGGAGAGCCGCTTGAGTGACGTTGAACGCGCCCCACAGCGCGTACTTTTGAACGTAGCTGCCATCTGCTCAGCTCATGCCAGCTTGCCATCATGTCAGTCCAAGTACTTCTCTGGAGATGTGGCAAACGTGCCCATCATGGTGCCGATTGAGCCCACGAGGCCAAGGCCCATGACCGCCCACGGGTTGGTCGCCATCAGTCTGAGGCTCCATCCGCTCGAGTGCAAGGTCCGTGCCGCGATGGCTATGATGCCCACGCCGAGGCCAGTGTGCATGAAAGTCACGTTCAGGTACTCTCGCTCGTAGGGCGGCATGCCACCGTCGTCTCTCGTTTCGCGATTGAAGATCATGTTGATCGCGAAGAGTGTGCCACCGAAGATACCGGCGCCGAAAAGCAACCTCTGCCTGACATCTCCACGATCGACTCGGGCAGCCTGATAGGGTTGCTCCATGTATGGACGCCGGAAAGTGCTCTGAAAGGCATGGCGAAGCCTGATGACGACGGGAGCGGACGCCGGACCCGACCTCAGAGGAGTAGAACTGGGAATCTTCGATCGGATGCTTTTATGAAGATTCCTTGCACATGGCGCTCGCACCGTCTGCTTTAGTACTGCTGCTGAGAGGAGCGGCCTCTTGAGCAGGTGAGCCATAGCTGTACGGTAGTTGCAACTGAGCCGCTTGTGTTGGCAAAGAAGCTGATGGCGAGTGGCAACTGTTGTCATTTATGTGACGTTCCACCTTGTGAGGTCACCGATCCGTGATGGATCGGAAGATGAGGAGCGGATAAACTATGCTCCGCAAGAACTCTTCGATCCACATACGCAGTAGATACTTGTTCGAGCTCGAGACATCCATAAGCTTGTGCTCGATGGAGTGAGCGAGCCATTCGAACTTTGTACGGTAGATTCAATGCATTTCGTGATCATACGTCTTGAACTCATGCTCAGCTATCCCTGATCCGAGTACTGGCCCTGAATCGACCAATTTTGGCTTCAGGGTCAAGCACTTACGGTTGAGTACTTTATGGGCTCTATGTATCACACAACTTTGAAGCCAGCCCCGCCTGTTCCTATTTTGAGGCTACCATGAGCGTTACAAGGAGCATGCGGTAAGGACATCTCTTGCTAACAGGAAAAATCACATGACTGTACACATGGAGTCAAATCTCTGTTTGAACCTCCTGTTCACCGCATGTGGCTTGGCAACACCTGAAGGCGTGGATGGAGATTCTCTGATGCCACCTATACGAGAGAGCGTGTCGTTTGTGAACGGATTCGGACCACGAGCAGGCACATCTGATGCTGCATTGGCATGGGCGCTGAGGGCAGAGGGGCGACGCCATATCTGTGAATCCGAAACATTGGTGACAGGGAGCGAGGGTGTCACCGCCAAGATCGGGGGTGATGCGGTTGCCGCAGGATTATGATGATGGAGCGAACGTGATGAAGGAGGGGTTATTGCAACTCTGTGCCGCCTGAAGGCTGTCGCATCAGTCGCACGTAGCGTAATTTGTTGGCTCGGTGCTGCCATTTGGTCGCTGGGGAGTCGAGCATGTGAAGGCGAAGATGGATCAACGTGGGAGGATGGCCCTTGAAACGCGCTGCTAGCAGAAGTGGAAGTGCAGGCAAGTGTCGGTTCTACCGCCGGGGGGACCGCCGGGGTGTGAGGAATCGCCAGGGCAACAGGTACCCCAGCGGGCACAATTGGAGAATCTGATTTTGGGGTGTATGGTGGCGGTGGTGGTATCCAGTCATCGGCATCGCTCTCGTGTGGAGCATTTTGGCGGCCATCCGCACGTCTGTATTCCAATGGTACAGACGGGGCGGCCGAGAGACGCGTTCGGTTTGCCGGGGAGACTGCAGCGATGGTCGCAGCACGCTGCAGAGACAGCCCAGAACGTGGCTGCGCATGAGCGTAGGGAACCTCTAGCGCTGCTTGAATGTCCTCTGCACGAATGCTCTCAGGCTCACGGGATGCCTGAGAGTCGGGTTGCGGCCTCGATGACTGCGCCGCTGCGTGACTCTGGCTTGTCGCAGCACGGCGAAATCGCGGCCCAGTCTTTGCCTCCTGCTGTCGTCTCTGTGCTACGGTGCGTCTTCGAGCAAGTTGGATCTCAACCTCCAAGTCCAATTCTTCATCCAACAGTATATGTTGTGGTCCAGAGTTATCAAGGTCTACCTTGAGGGTGCGAAGACCGTCCGAGGCGGCATCACCAAACTCTATTGAGAAGATGTGGCCGCAAGGTGCGATAGATTCCAGGAGCAGGTTCGCATCGTATGTCTCTTGATTCGCACTAATCTGAGAAACATGGTTCACAGCAACGAGTCGATACCTTACGCGTGTGGAACCGGTGCCCTCGGATAAGGATTGCCACTTGAGGTCAGCTAATCTTGGCCGGTTTACCCCATCCCCGCCGAGGACTGGTATGACCAAGCAGGGAAGTAGCTCGCACACGTCCAACGTCGAGCGGGTGTGAGGCCTCGTTTCTCGGTGCTTCTCGTCATGCGCGTGGGACAAATCGTACAATAAGATCTGAACCCAATCTTTCTGGCTCGTGGCGACGGCCACGTATTGGCCACACGGCGAGACGGCCGGCGGTGTATGACAGAGGGCGATGCTCTCATGCCGCAGGGGCTCAAAGCCGAGAAGGAGCCTGGTCGCCATCGGTTGCATGGCGATGTCAATCACGGACAAGTGGTCATCGCCGGACACTGCGGCGACCATCCACTCGGCCATCCCGTTCGCCGCCCTTGGCATCAGACATGCGTGATGTGTATCGTCTATTTTCTGTGGGAACAGAAGTCTTCTGGTCCACGCTCTGTCACTCTTCTCAGACAGCGGCACACCCTCCTCATCTATCGGCCCGTCCAACGGATGCACAGAGATCATGACCGACGCCGAACATGAGGTATCATAGGTCGAACCGAGGAAGGTCCGACTGTCGGACGAGAACATACCATAGTCGAAAGTCTCGCACCTGACCGACCTTCGATCGTTTTCGTGGGAGCCAGCGGCTAAAGATATGAATTCCATACCGCGCCGGTCCTCCCGGAGAGCGGCCAACACGAGGCCGTCCGGGCATATCACGATCTTACGGCTTGCCAGGCTGAGGTGTATCTTTCGGGAATGTTCCAGTCGTACATTGCCTTCTCGCACGATCCTGTAAACGTTGATTGAATATGCATCTGAGAGGACTGCCAAAATGGATCCCTCATCATGAATGTCGGTTGCTATTGGACGACGCCGGAATCTGAACGCTCCGGCTACATTATATGGCAAGCTTCGAGCATCTATGATATGTATTAGAGAGGCGCCCACCGTGAGAATCCATCGCCCCTCGGAGGATATGACTAGCTCCGATATCTGTCCCTGAGGCAAGGCTGCTGAGGACGCAGCTGGGCTGCAGAACAGCTCTGAGATTGTTATAGAAGGAAACCCGACGGGGACTGACTCGTCGAGAGAATCATTAGACAATGTGAAGTCGCCCGTAGGGTCCGAGTGAAGCGGGTATCGAACAGGCATTTCTGTCGATCTCGTCTCTTCGGGGCAGCTGACGACCACACCCTCGGTGTTCGTGGCTTTTGTCAATGCCATAACGAACAGATAATGTACTCAACTGATTGCAGAGGATACTTTGCCAAGCTGCTGTGTTGACCTGTGTGAGCCTCCGAACACGGTTGGCACGAGTACTCAAGTATTCGACGAGGAGCAGGGCCTGCTAGCAGCGTCAAGGCGTTCAAAAATAGAAGGTTCGAAGACTCGATGCCCCGAGCGCAAGCTCGTCATGAAGAAGAGCTTGTCGTGAGTTCGATAAAGCTGCTGTGGTCAGGCCGAGACAACCCCGACAGGACCTTGAAGAGATTCAAGCATTGGATGCTGACGGGCGACCCAAGCACTCCCACAACGCCACTCATTCCGTCAGCAAGTAGATTGCCTAGACCCAGGAGGAAATATGGCCCTTTATATCGGAATGACTCGTTGCATCTCGTCGATATATAGTAGGAAATTGCCGCTCGAAGAGCTTCAGAGTTGCGTCCCCAAGGTCCTGAGGTCCCAAGCACTTTCTGAGGTCCGTGGACACCAAGGAGTGTTCTCATGGAGTAGCATCTAGAACTATGCCTCTTCGCCCGCGAGATCGTCAAGCTTCAGAGTGTACCTAGATCCCTGACGCGGCGAACTGTCGATGATGCGGCTGGTAGATGAGGTTCAGCTCAGCTCACCTAAAAGAGGATTGACGGACGCTAATGTCTTGGCAAGGCCTTGCCGCACCCACAAAAAGCTACATAGGTACTCCGTACATAGTACCTAGGTAGCACGTGGGTAGGTAGTAATATTACTGTGTCTCTTCGGAATTGTCAGCCGCCTCCTCACGAAAGCTCCCAATCACTCCTCGGCACGCCTCTATGGCCGCTCCTCCGAACGTCAGGAGCCTATATAGAAGTTCAGCATAATCATAGTAATGGTTTGAACGCAGCACGGGATAATTCTTGCACCTGCTGAGTGCCGTTACTACCATAACCGGATTTCGCCCGACATAGCGACCTCCATTATGGTATAAGACTCCAACGATTTCCTGTACGAAGGTCGTATTTCTCCCTGGCCTTAAGCTCCTTGATGCTAACGATTCATCCAGTTACAATGAGACTCTATTGTTACGCCGCCAGGCAAACTCGAGGTCAGCAAAGCGCTATGCGGCACGGGCGAGATCCTGCCCAAGCTCCTTCAGATCCAACCATTACACATTAATTGTTAAAATATACACGCCTTGACTGCTGTTGTTTAATCGAGCTTTCTGGCCCTAATCTGATATACAAGAGAATGATATTAGGCCCAGGCAACTCTTTGGCGAATTGCTAAAATCATCACAGGCAAGACGAGCACAGCTCAACCCTGAACAGGGCTGCAGTATGGTTATATAAAGCCTGAGCAAGTCATAGAAATGAGCGAAAGAAAAGAACGACAAGGCATTGATCTGGCTTTTATTCTATAAACTTCGTTCTGCTTTTGATGTCAACCAAGCCATATCCACTACTCAAGAACCATCATGAGTTTCTGGCGCCAAATCATCCGAAACGGCAAGAACGTTGTGAGTTCAGGTCTCCACCAAACGCGGACAAGCTTCCATCGTCCAGTCCTCGCTCTCGACACCCAACCTGTCGACAGAAACTTGGGTCGGGCCGAAGAAGCAATACACACTGCTAGAGTCATTCCCGAGGACAGCGTTGGAGAGGTAGCAAAGGTTGTGCTTACATACGTACTGGCCAAGGATAAATATTGACTGCAAAGCTAATCTGGCCGCCAATATATACTCCCATGGAATCACAAAAACGATGAAGACCCTAAGCCTACGGTACATTCAACAGGATTGTTGATCAACACAGATAACAATGAAGTCGGAAAGATGCATTGTGTAACTGGCGCAGTGGCGCATTCGGTGAGGCTCCCAGAGATGTGCATCGACAAGTGTGCGAGGAGGTCGTTGGTCCGGTCTGAAGGTGCTCCGATATGGCTGCCTTTTCCTGGTTTCGATATAGGGGCTGGTCCTTTGTCATTTGATACTGCTGCTAGTTCTACGATTCCGTGCCTGTACCACAAGTACGAATAATGGTTGCCAAGATGAAGTAGCGCTAGCGCAAAGGTCATTGGTTATTGAGTAGGGCCAGCTGTCAAGCTTGGCTTCTAAACATGTGTGTATCTCATCCCTCTCGAGGCATTCAGGATCGCATGCCTTGTATTGCCAAAGGTTCCCTTGTCACGGTCATCCCAAGACGACATAGGTTCTGTACCACACATGCTCCAAGGAAAAAGACAGCAAGAATACAACACAAGCATGATATGGTAGGAAACTCGCAGTGTCAAACAGTCATATTGTCCTAGTGTCCGTGTCATCTCCGCAAGCTCTCAACTTGCTTCATCCACTTCAGCCTTGCTTGAGTTATACAATCTCGCAAACGCTGAGCCAGGGTCGTTGAGCAGAGTATAAGGGCTGTCGTATTCCTTCAATTCTCCCCTGTCGAGAACCGCGACCTTGTCGAAGTCCAGAATAGTATCTAATTTATGGGCCACAGCAATGATGGTATGGCTGGCGAACTTGGACCGGATGACCCGCTGCACAATGGCATCAGATTCACTATCGATACTAAAGAACGCGAGGTCAGCGAGTGCATTGAGGAAGTGTGAAGAAAACCTACTTGCTGGTTGCTTCGTCCAGCACAAGAACCCGGCCACGACGCAGCATCGCTCGCGCGAGACAGAACAGTTGTTTCTGTCCATGGCTGAGATGCAGATGCTGGATGTCGGCATCTAGCGGTGTAAACGATGATTCACCGTCAGCGTCCTCTTCCGTCTTCTCCACCACCGTCGCCCAGAGCTGGACCGTCTTCAGGGCATCGATTATCTGTGCGTCGGAAGATTGCTCCAGTGGATCTGCGTTCAACCGGACAGATCCGGAGAGAAGGTATGACTCTTGTGGCACAGCGAGAAGTCGAGATCGGATTTCCTGCCGGCGGATCCGCGATATGTCAAGACCGTCTATGGAGATGCAGCCTCCACTAAGTTCGATCATGCGAAATAAACTCATCGCC
>QQTW01004603.1_pt1 | contig 10366 bp, 8 predicted proteins | sample 1904831 | NCBI WGS metagenome assembly QQTW01 (sample SAMN09435610, study PRJNA476489) | Subsurface metagenome, whole genome shotgun sequencing project.
GAATGTTGATGAGCTGGAAGATATTGATTTAAATTTAACCTTATTTTAAAATATTTATTTGAATTTTGATTTTTATAGTTAAATTTTCAACTGTAATTCAAAAAATTTAGTAAAATAATATTGAGTAGGTGTAATTAGTAAATCAAAAATTACAGGCGTATGAGCGATGTTCGGAATTATGAAATGTACAAAGGGGTTTTTCAGGGCTACGACTTAAATCCGGCTTATCTGGATGAAGTATTTGGCCCGGAAGGAGAAGTGTTGCCGCATTATAGTTTGGTACTCGACCAGTTTCAGCACTTTACCGCCGAAGATTTTAAAGAATTAAATGAACTGGCCAAGGTTTCGTTTTTTAACCAGGGAGTAACTTTCGCGGTTTACTCCGATAAAGCCCGGGGAGTAGAACGTATTTTTCCTTTTGATTTATTTCCGCGGATTATATCAACCCAGGATTGGAACCATTTAGAGCGGGGAGTTATTCAGCGCAATGTGGCTATCAACCTGTTTATTCAGGATATTTATAATAAAAAGCAAATTTTACGCGATGGCATTGTGCCGGCAGAGCTTATTTTTAGTTCGAGCCATTATACCAAAGCCATGCTGGGATTCAGTCCGATTGGTAACATCTACAACCATATTTCGGGCACCGATTTAATTAAACACAACGATGGCGAATATTACGTACTGGAAGATAATGTACGCTGCCCTTCGGGCGTAAGCTACGTGCTTTCTAACCGGGAGGCCATGAAAAAAACGCTCTTTAACCTTTTCCGGAAGCATAATATTTTGTCGGTGCAGGATTATCCGCAGCAATTATTAGCCATGATGCAGTCGGTAGCTCCCGAAACGGATAATGAACCAACTTGCGTGGTGTTAACGCCGGGCGTATATAATTCGGCTTACTACGAGCACGCTTTTCTGGCCCTGAACATGGGAATTCCGTTGGTAGAAGGCCGCGACTTGTTCGTAGACCGAAATTACGTGTACATGAAAACCATCTATGGCCCGCAAAAAGTAGACGTTATTTATCGCCGGATCGACGATCCGTTTATTGATCCCTTAGCTTTTAATCCTAATTCGGTGTTGGGAATACCAGGTGTTTTAGGAGCTTACCGCGAAGGAAATGTTACTTTGTTAAATGCCCCCGGCACCGGTGCCGCCGACGATAAAGCGGTTTACAGCTACGTGCCGGATATTATTAAATATTACCTGGCCGAAGAGCCTATTTTAAATAACGTGCATACCTACCGGTGCGAGATCGAGTCGGATTACAACTACGTGCTGGAACACATGGAGGAACTGGTGGTAAAACCCGTGGATGAATCGGGTGGGTACGGCATTCTGGTAGGCAGTTGTTCTACGCGCGAGCAACGCGAAGAATTAAAAAAAGCCATTAAAGCCAACCGCCGCAAATACATTGCCCAACCCATTATGTCGCTGTCGCTGCATTCTACTTTTATCGAAGACGAAAATAAATTTGAAGGCCGGCACATTGATTTACGCACCTACACCTTACTCGGTAAAGACAAGCAATTTGTATTAAAAGGCGGTTTATCGCGGGTAGCCCTTACCAAAGGCAGTTTAGTCGTAAATTCGTCGCAAGGCGGCGGCTCCAAAGATACCTGGGTATTAGCTAAATAGTCGATAGTCCATAGGCGATGGTCCATAGTCGACAGACGATAGACGACAAACCATTGACCTCACTTTTTAAATGTTTCATTGTTGAAAGTTGAATGGTTGATATAAATATATCTGGTAATACTAAATCAACCTGCAACCTGTAACTTTTCAACTATTTAACTTGCAACCTGTAACCTTTAACTCAACTTATGTTATCAAGAATTGGTAATAGTTTATTCTGGATGGGACGCTACATTGAGCGAGCCGAACACGTGGCCCGGTACACCAAAGTACATTATGTGTCGTCGTTGGATGCGCCGCTGGCTCAAAATAAGGAAATTGCGCTGGAATCGATCCTGGACATGGTGGGCGTGCAAGCGGCTTATTACCAAAAATATTCCCAACTGACCGACGATGATATCCTGTATTACATTACCCTCGACGATAGCAACCCTTTTTCTATTGCGGCTAATATCAGCGGCATCCGGGAAAATGCCCGCGGTACCCGCGACAGCATTTCCATTGAGTTATGGGAAATAATAAACCGTTTTTATCATACCGTAAATAATTACAACGCGGCCAAGCTTCAACACAAAGGTATTTTTAATTTTTCGCGCGAAGTAGAAGAGTTTTGCACTTTAGCCAAAGGGTACGTGTCGAATACCTTGATCCGGAACGAGGTTTGGATGCTGATTTCTTTAGGCATTCACCTAGAGCGGGCCATCCAGATTTCTAAAATTATTGTAACTAAGCTGCACGATGTCGCCAAAATTGATCCGTCGCAACAAGGCGGCACCCTTTACAGTTACCAATGGACCATGTTGCTGAAAAGTGCCGAATCGTTTGATATGTTTCAGCGCCATTATAAAAACAACGCTTCGCGCCGCAATATTCTGGATTTTTTAATTTTTAACCCGTCTTTTCCCAAAGCGCTTACTTACAATTTAAATTATTTGCAGAATAATATTCAGGCCATTGGCTTTCAGGAAGAAAAAACAAAAGCCTCACTCACTTTTAAAATCGGAAAAATTGCGACGCAGCTGCAATTCTTAACGATAGAAGAAGTAGAAGAAAATGCGATTGAGTTTATGAACAAAACGCTGGAAAAACTTTTTAGTCTGGCCCGGCTCCTGGAGGAAAAATATCTAATTTATTAAAAAACGCTTCTACCGTCCTGAACTATGGCTACCGAATACCACATTAACTACCATACGCATAATAGATACGATGCCCCGGTTACCGAGGCTTTTTTTGAGTTTTTAGTAGCGCCCTGCCAGGACAATACGCAGAAGGTAACCAGCCTTACATTTTATAATTCGCTGGGGCAGGAGCTATACACCCACGGCAATCCCTTCGGTTTTCAAATTAACTGCCTGCGCTCTATCAAACACTTTAGCGACTTTAAATTTTCGATGAAAGCAATCGTCGAAAAAAGCCAGCCTTGGTTTGCCGTAAATTCTTTGCCTTTTGCGGAGGAGCAGGTTATTTTGGCCGACCGTAACTTTTACATCGATCATCATTTGTACCTGGGCTTTACGCGCTTCACCAGTATTTTGGAGTCGTATCACAGCCGTCTTTTGAATCGGCCTTTAAAACAACCGGTATTTGATTATCTCACCAAATTAAACCAGTATGTATACGAGTTGCTGGAGTTTGATCCGGTACCTACCAATGTGCATACCACGGCCAGCGAAGTATTTCATTTAGGAAAAGGCGTTTGCCAGGATTACACGCATTTGTTTTTATCGATTGCGCGGCTCAACCGCATACCTTGCCGCTACGTTTCGGGTTATTTAAACCAGGGCGGTAATCTGGTAGGTTCGGCGGTAATGCACGCCTGGGTAGAAGCCTTTATACCGGGCCACGGTTGGTTTGGCTTCGATCCCACGAATAACCTGTTAGCCGGTATAGACCATATTAAAGCCGCTCACGGCGTAGACTACAGCGATTGTAGTCCTATTCGCGGAATACTAAAAACCCAGGGGCAGAACCATACCTCGTACTACGTAGACGTTTTGGTGAATCAAATGCAGGAATCGGCGCAGCAGTAGAAGGAAGTTGGTTTTTTGCTCAGGTATTGACCCTTCCGTCCGAAAGGGCACCTTCCCTAAAAACAGGGAAGGAGAAGCAGCTTTTTACATTTGCCAAGTACCTGTTGCCATTCACCAAATTACAGGACCTTTGGAATAGTTTAGCGTCGTTCGGTCCACCCAGGGTAGGCGGTTTGTGGCGTAGCTAAAGAAATTTAAAAAATAGCGGCATTGTCATGCAGGAGGAACCTATTTAGCTACCAAGTAGATAACTCTCGTTAATAGAAATAGTGTTTTTGCAATAATTTAAGCCCTTAACCCTGTATAAAATTTAAAAAATTACTTTTTCACTTTCAAAGATTCTTTCCAGACGGGTACAAAATCATAAGTCGGGTAAAACTCGGTAGTAAACGCGCCCCAGGCACCTTGTTCAATGGCCAGGTTTAAAGTTCTTAACTGCGAGGCCGGAATCTTTACGGTAACTACCTGCCCAATGCCCATCATCACGTACCACGACATTACCCGCGCCGATTTGGGCGGGAACTTCTCCCGGAATTTATTTTTATTCTGTATTGTATTCAATGAATCCAGGTTTTTGTCTTGCTGGTGTTTCAGGAAAATAGTAATTAAGATACTATCGCTGGGAGTGGGAGGCTGTTTTTGAGCCAGAGCCTGAAGTGCCAATGCGCTTGAAAGTAAAAAAATTAAAAAAAGCTTCATTTTTTAAAATTTAGGGAAGATACCAATGCCCGGTAATATATCTAATCGGAGAAGTTTAATAACAGAATAATTTTTATACGCTTAATTACCAGATTTTTATTCAGCCAAAATAGAAAATTTTCGTAGGGTAGTACAGACTCCAGTGCCCGGCAGAATACCGGCGCCTGGTTGCTGGTGTTGCTTAAACGTGTACGAAAATGAATAATAAAAAAAGATCAAATGCCTGGATAATTGGTTTGATTATTTTGGCGGTAATAATAGGCGTGGCTTTCGCTGTATTTAAGTTTAAGCAGTCGGATAAAGAAGTGGCAGATTACATCGTGCCCAAGTTATCGTTCCAGCAGATGCAGCTTACTAACCTGACGCCCGAGCGCGCGGATGTAAAAATGCGGATGATTATTGATAACCCGGCACCCATTGGTTTCAAGATCGATAGTTTGTTTTACATTATTTCGATTGCCGACCAGGAAGTAGCCCGCACCACGTACCCCGACACGCTGCGGTTAAAAGCCAAAGACAGCACGGAGCTTACCCTGCCCCTTACTTTGTATTACGACAAACTAAAAGACGTAACCGACCGCTTGGCCAATCAAGGGCAGGACAGTGTGGTATACCGGGTAAACGCCACTATATTCTCTACTACCAAACTAATTCCGAAAGATAAATTTAATTTAAAAGTAGAGAAAAAGCTGCCCTTGGTAACCGTGCCCGATGTAAAAATCACGAATATAAAAGTTAATGATTTAAAATTAAAAGGCGCTACCATGGAGGTGGAAGCGGCAGTGCGGAATCGCAATGTTTTCCCGATCAGCTTTAAAGATTTGGCTTACAGCGTGCAGATTGAAGATAACGAAGCGGTAGAAGGCAACAAACCCGGTATTGTAAAAATACCCGCCAAAGGCTCCTCTAGCTTTACTATTCCGGTGCAGCTTACTTTTAAAGAAATGGGCAAAACCGTAATAGATATTATCCGGGAAGGCAAAGATGTTAACTACAAGGTAAACCTAAAAACAGAGCTTACTTCTGAATCGGATATTATCAAGAATAGCCGGATTAACCTGAACACGACCGGAAAATTAAAAACCGTAACGGATGCTTTAAAAGAAAAAGCCGACGAGAAAAAAGCGGAGAAGAAAGAAGAACGCAAAGAGCGCCGGGAGGAACGCCGCGAAGAACGAAAAGCGAAGCGCGAAGAAGACAAGAGTTAAATCAATGGCAGGTATTGTTTTTAGATCTGTCTTTTTTTAAATTTTTCGTCAGTAGTTAGCTTAAAATTTAAAAATTTCAGGTAAAAAAGACTTATTTAAAACTAAAAATCCGGCTAGTGTTAGCCGGATTTTTAGTATCACTATAAAATTTAAAAAAATCAATTAATCAGCACCATCGGTTTTAGCCCGGTTAATCGCGTAGTTACCTATTTTGTTACCGGTTTCTAAACCGGCCACACAATCGGCGCGGTAATGAATGCCGCCGAACATGCGGGAGTTAGAGGCTTCCTGGGCCATCGTGGTAAAATCAGCGGCTTTTTCCGGCACTAAATAACTCAAAACAGTAGCGGCCGCGCCGCTAAAAGTAGAGTGTCCCGAAATATAAGCCGGGAAGTTAGGTACGCCGGTTAAGGTTTTAATTTTAGGGTTTAACTGGCAAGGCCGGGCATTAAAGTAAAAATATTTGGTGTTCCAGCACAGAATGGCGGCATCCATTAAGGAAGCGTTCAATAAAGCAAAATTCCGGGCCCAGCGTACCTCACTATAGCCTTTTTTAACAAATTCGGTGGCGGCAATGGCATTCCAGTGACCCGGCGGCGTGTAAGTGCCCACGCCATCCGCCCAAAAATTAACAATGCGCATCCGTTCCCGGGTAGGCTTTTCGGTGTAGTTTAATACTTCATCTAATTCTTTTTTCATTTGCTCGGAAGTAGCCGATGGGGGTGGTCCGGGCCGTAAAGTGGCTACTGCTTCGGTGCCGAAAAGAATAGGTTTTAAATTCCCAAAAAACGGTAACATGGGTGGGCGTTTGGGGCTTTCTAAAGAAAGCCAGGGGGTTTCGCCCTTTGCTTTGCAGTCTTCTTCTAATTTGGTCCACAAGGTGGGGTTTCCGCCGGCGGCACCCATACCATCGGTTTTAGCCCGCTGAATGATCTTGCGGGCTACCCAGCGGCCTAAAGAATCACCCGCTGCTAGATCGCTCTTTACGTTAGCGCCACTCCACAAACGGTAGTTCTTTTCTTCTTCGGCCATTTTTTTAAGATATTCTAAATCTGCCGGAAATAACAATTTCATCATTTCGATAGAGGCGCCGGCCACTACCGCATCTTCGGAAGGGTAAGCCGCCAGTTCACTTTTGGGAATAGCCGGGTTGATAGTATTATCTACCTGGTACGGTGCCGGGCGGTTAAACTCTTTTTTAAAATGGTGCGCCATTACCAGAGCATCGTACTGCGCAATGCTTACGTACGCGTAAGCGCGGGCCGCGTACGGCGGATTAGAAAAAGGAAATACCGGATAAGCAAAAGGATTAGCGGCACTCGGTACCGGATAGGTATTATCGGTATTTTGGTACGGTGGCAAATTATGTTTGGCTACTAACTCCCGCATAATCTCGTTCCAGCGCAATACGCTGCCCACTTTCCAATAATTAATAATGCGTTTTTGTTCGCCGGTTAAGTGGCCGGTTAAGGTCTTTAGTTCCAGTAGTTCTTGCTGGTAGGCGGCCGAACTGGTTGGCTGTGGTGCGGGCACCGGAAAATCAACGGCTGAAGTAGCAATTAAGGTGGTCCAGTTAGCGGCATTGGCATCGGTTTTAGCTGGTTGCAAAGCCGGGTAACCAGCGTTGGTTTCCCCAATTTCTTTATCGCAGGAAACTAAATAATACGCGCAAAAACAGGTGCTTATATAAATAAAAAACTTTTTCATTGATACTAATGGATTAATTATTTGCGGATTTAGGGGATAAATTAAAAATATAATCAACTCCGGCCATAAACCCGGTAGCCTGACCCACGTTGCGGCCCGCTAATGTATGCCAAGCGTTCCCGTGAAAACCTAAAGCCGGTATTTTCGCCAAATAATGTTTTGCTTCAACGCCTACTTTGGTGCTGTTCATCTGATTGCTCACAAAAGGCATATCGTTTTTGCGTATATCAAAACCGCCGAAAGTGGTCATGTTATCCACGAATGCCTCGGCAATTAAGCGCGGAGTCCGGTAGCCCGTCCGTAATTGGAAGTTTCCGGCATCCGGCATTTCTACTCTGTTGGAATTGATTAAATGATCGGTGTAATACGCCGGGCGGTCTATCTCTACGTTGCTGCGGCGCAGGTAAGCGCCCGAAAGGGTAAAGAAGAATTTGCTAACCTGCAGGTCGCCAATCAAGCGGCCACTTAAAACCCGGCTGCCTAAACCAATGCACATTGGTAGAAAATCAATGTTGTATTTGTTGGAAGGAGTAGAGTAACCACCTACCGCAAATACCGAAATAGTTTGCCGGCCAAATTGTTGCTGCCATGGTTTCCATTTTACAAATAAGCCAGCATCCTGAAAGCCCCCTAAACCGTTTAGAGTCCCTTGCGAGGCTTTAATTTTAACGTATGGCAAGGAAGCCATAATATTTAAATTATTCTTAATGCCGTAGTTCAGCATCAGCATGGCCGATTTGGTAGAAACCTCGCCCAAGTTAGCATTGTCGCGCTTAAAGGTACCTTCCCAGTAATTGGTCCAGCTATTATATCCCACCGAGCCGGCCACACAAAGCTTACGTTCGCCCATCATTAAAGCATCTTGTTCGGTTTGGGCTTGGGTCAGGAGAGGAGTAAAAACAAGAAATAAAAAAATAAATTTAAGATAAAGAGGGTAAAAGTTTGTTTTCATGGATGATTAACGGATCATTAAACTAAAATACACCAGTAAAAAAAGGCAAAAAAGTAATTTACTTTTTAAAGAGAGCAGTAGGAACCATATAGCAGGGGCGATAAAGTATAAACGATGGCATACACTAGTATTAAAATAATTAGTACTAACTAGAACGAAAAGAGGCTTTTTAAGGCTTTAGTGTTCCTAAATTAAGAAAATTTTATATAATAATTAAATTAGTATTCAACTAAAAATTAAAAAAAAAAAGTTAAATCCAAGCAACAATAACTATTTCAGCGCTAAAATTACTTCAAGAAGAAGAACTCCGTGCGGACTTTGCGGGAATTAATTATAAAACACCCAAAAGTGATGGAAACAATTCTTCACAAATATCCTTCTCAGATAAAATTTACAGAAAAGGCATTTCCGGAGTTTCCGCGCCAGCCCCGCCGGCGCAAATAGTGGATCCCGCTTAAAAGTATTTTTAGTTTTGGTACCCAAGTCAGGATTAATGGAAGGATTACCCGGAGAAAAAGATTTATATGGGCCAAGGCAATTACCTTAACCTTGCTTTAAATCTAATAAAGAAGAATGGATCCAGCCAATTGTTTTTACACAACGATTATTATGCAATAACTCCTTTTTTCCATTTGCTAGATAAACTTTGTTCCAGGCCCCGAAGGTTTCGATCAATCCTACATGATAGCCTTGGCTTAGTTTTTTTATTACCGCCGAGTTGGTGGAGTGATTCACGCGGAAGTTGGTGTTAGCCGTATTAACCACAAAGATGTCTCCTACGTGGTCTGTTCTGCCCAGGACATTTATTTTAAATTCTTTCCAGGGAAAACAAGGTCCTGGATCTGGCTTGCGAAGCGGCGAAACATCATCATGACCCAACACGGTAATCAATTCGTAATGAGTCATCAAAACCTTGCTTACCTGAAAAAGGGCCGCTAGTTGGGGTTCCGGAAACTTAAACCAATGCCGATTGTCATTGGCTGTCCAGAACTTATGTTTATGCCTGGTTTCGAGAATATCTTCGGCTCGGTCAACGGGGTAGTTTAGGTGTTTGGTAGCCGTAATTTTCCTTTGGAAGGTGCCATCAGCGAGCTTTTCACAATACCCCGGATTTACAATCTCAATACCAACGGAGTGAAAATTAAAATTTTCTACTCCATCCCAGGTGCTGCTTCCGGCATGGTTGGCTCTTCGGTTGAAAGGAATCAGTTGGGTGATGGTTCCATCTAGGTCGAGGACAAGATGAGCCGCAATTTTATCCGGGTTATCTTTGGTGTTCATAAACCAGTCAATGGCCGTTCGGGCAGTGTCGCCGGCAGTGTAATGAATTATTAAATAATCGGGATCAATAACATCCCGCGCGTTGGGCGATTCAGATTTTACAATTTTCTCGGTTGCATGTTCGGCTTTCAGCCAATGTTTTTCGATGATCATAGATAGGCGTTTAAATGTGCGGCAAGTTGGAATTATCGAAGGCAAGCTAACCGGTATTTACCGGTAGTATGTCTAACTTAAGCTAGCATTTTACTCTATGTGTAAAACAGGACGCAGATACTACCTACCGGAGGTATTTTAAGCTAGGCTAAAAAAGTTGGGATTTTGACTTAAGATTAATTCAGCCGTTAATTCTCCTTTGGTAATCATAGCAGCCATAGCCCTTTGGTCAAATCGAAGGCCAGTAGGATATTCCGGATCTAAGTCTCGGTCTGGTTCAAAGATAAGGTAATCTGCCCCTGTATGATTTCTATATATATCTAGTACTTCTATATCATTTTCTCTTACCTCTTGAATGAAAATGGAAATGGCCCGAAATAGTACTTTTAATATATCATCGTAGGGCGCATTTATACTTTCTATCCGGCGGGGATTGTTGCTTACGGCAATTATTTGGTCTGTTTTAAGAACCGGGATAATCTCAGTGGGCAGCACCTCTCGATTGCCCCCATCCACGTACTGTTCGTTATCGATCGTAACAGGCGGCAAGAAGCCGGCTTGGTTACTGCCGCCCAACAGAGCCTTAATAAACATATCCCGGGAGGTAATTAGCTTTTTTTCGTACTGGGGAGAGGCAGGAATGTTTTTGGTACTGTATACAGTTGTCTTGCCGGTTTGGAGGCTTATCGCCGTGA
>QQTW01004604.1_pt1 | contig 10366 bp, 8 predicted proteins | sample 1904831 | NCBI WGS metagenome assembly QQTW01 (sample SAMN09435610, study PRJNA476489) | Subsurface metagenome, whole genome shotgun sequencing project.
CGTCAACCACCAATATTTTGGCCATCAGGATGTAAAAATTTTAAGTTTTTCTTTTAAAAGAGTAAAATCCAACGGCTTAGTTAAAAAGTCATCGGCCCCGTGCTGCATGGCTTGCTGGTAATTTTCCTCGTCGCCGTAAGCGGTTATCATCATTACGGTGGGCGGTTTGGTTTCGTGCTTTTTTCGAATAAGGCGCAAAAGTTCCAGGCCGCTCATGCCGGGCATATTTATATCGGATAAAATAAGGACCACTTCCGAATCGTATTTTTCCAGGTAATTGTACGCCTCTTCACCGGAGGCCGAAAAGGCAAAATTTAGTTCTCCATTTTTAATTTCCCGGCGAAAACGTTGTAAAAACAAAGGCTGCACATCGACTTCGTCGTCTACTACTAATATTTTCATGTATGTAATTCGTAGCGCAAAATATGGTTTAAATTATAATTAATTATCCATTATTCCGAGGTAAGCGCAAGATAAATTCCGAAAATTCCCCTTCCTGGGTATTTAATTCGATGGTACCGCCGTGTACCTTCGTAATAATATCGTAACTGAGCGATAAGCCTAAACCTGTACCTTTACCCGCCGGCTTGGTAGTAAAAAAAGGCTGCATAATTTTATCCTGGATGGCCGGGGCAATACCTAAGCCATTATCTTTTACCCGAATTTCAATTTTACCGTCTTTTTGTTGCGTTGATACGTTGATGGTGGGTTCAAAAGCGCCGTTTTGCAATTTCTTTTTCTCGTTGATGGCGTAAAAAGCATTGTTATACAAGTTTAAGAGTACCCGGCCTAAATCCTGGGGTATGGCTTGGATAGAACTTAAATTTGGAGCAAAGTCGGTTTTGATGGTAGCGTTGAACGATTTGTCTTTGGCCCGTAAACCATGGTACGAGAGCCGCAGGTATTCATCGGCTAAAGCATTAATATCCGTAGGTTCTTTTTGGCCAGTGGTAGCGCGCGAATGCTGCAACATGCCTTTCACAATTTTTTCGGCGCGCTTGCCGTGGTAAGACACTTTGTTGAGGTTTTGCGTTAAATCAAACAAAATTTCTTCGGCGTACTTTTTTTCTTCGGCGGGCAATTTTTGCAATGGTCCTTCTTTTAACTCTTCCAGCAGTTCGGTGCTTACTTCCGAAAAGTTGTTTACAAAATTTAAAGGATTTTGAATTTCGTGGGCAATGCCGGCGGTAAGTTCGCCCAAGGAAGCCAGCTTTTCTTGTTGAATGAGTTGGGCCTGGGTAGCTTGCAGTTCTTTAACGGTAACTTCCAGTTCTTCTTTTTGTTTGGTTAGCTCAGCAGTGCGTTCGGCCACTAGAATTTCAAGCTGGTTATTTTGGGCCGATAAAGTTAACTTCTGTTGTTCTTCCAGTTGCCTTTGCTGGCGCTCGTAATCCAGTTCTTTTTCGCGCTTATTGGCGTTGATCCAACTGGCAAAATTCCAGACAAATGCACCCATAATGGCCGTGCTCCAGTAACCTTCCCAGTTTCCATAAAAGTCCGGCACAATTAAATTTAAAAAACTACTTATAAAGGCAATTACCGCGAAAGGCAAAATAGGTGTGACAAACGCCCGGGACGTATAAAAATCGGGTTCTTTGTATATGAAAAAAATAACTAACCACAAATAAATGGCAGCGCTGAAATTAGATACTTCGTCGCTTAAAAAACTACCAATGGCAAACATGAGGCCCAGCGTAATCCAACTCGAAACATTCAGCCATTGATCCCACTTAAAAGTCTCGGAAGTGCCCAGGTTGGTTTTTCGCAGGCGCCTTAAGAGTAAAAAAACAGATAGTAGGGTAAAAAAATACATACAGTAATTTTCGGATGGTACAACGAAAAGTAACTAAATCAGAATAGTTTGGCAGTTTGGGGTAAGTTAATAATAAATTCGGTATACTCTCCTTCTTCGGTTTTTACCGCTAACTCCCCGCCGTACCCTTTGGTAATAATATCGTAACTCAAAGACAAGCCTAAGCCGGTGCCCTGGCCAGTTGGTTTGGTAGTAAAGAATGGTTGAAAAATTTTGTTCTTCACGCTTATGGGAATGCCGGTGCCGTTGTCGCGAATTCTGATTTCTAATTTACCGTCTTGTTGACTAGTGCTTATTTTTACTTCCGGCTGATATTGGCCGTTTAATTGCGATTTCTTCTGTTGCGTGGCGTAAAAAGCATTGTTGAATAAGTTGAGCAATACCCTGCCGAGTTCCTGCGGAACCACTTCTACTTTGCTAATGTTGCGATCAAAATCCGTGACTAAGTTGGCATTAAAGTCTTTATTTTTAGCGCGTAAGCCATGGTAACTCAGGCGCAAATATTCTTCGGCTAAAGCGTTAATGTCTGCTAATTGTTTTTCGCCGGTGCTGGTGCGGGAGTGTTGCAGCATACCTTTCACGATGTTGTCGGCTCGTTTGCCGTGGTGATTGATTTTTTTTAAATTTTCTTTAATATCACCCGCTATATTTAAGGCTTCTTTGGTATCTCCTTTTGTTAATTCCTCCGCGAGTTCATCCAGCAGTTCTGTACTTACCTCCGAAAAGTTGTTGACAAAATTGAGGGGGTTCTGAATTTCGTGGGCAATACCCGCGGTGAGTTCACCCAAGGAAGCCATTTTTTCTTTCTGAATGAGTTGTTGCTGAGTAGCTTTTAATTCCGTGTAGGCTTTCTCGATTTCTTTAGCATGTTTCAGTTCCCGTACCCGGGCTCGTTCTTGCTCGGCCGTGAGTATTCTTTGCCGCTGATAACGCTGCGCGGCATAACCACCACCCAGGAACAATAAAACATATACACCGTAGGCCCACCAGGTACGCCACCAAGGCGGGGAAATAATAATCGTAATGGCTCTTTCGGCCCAGCTACCTTCGCTGCTGGCAGCTTTAACTTTAAACTGGTAGTGCCCCGGCGGAACATTAAAATAATACGCGGTTTTTTCCGCGCCGGCTTCCCGCCATTCCGGGTCGTAATTTTCGAGTTGGTACAGGTGGCGATTATTTTCGGGGCTGCTAAAGTGAATACCGGCAAAATCCAGAGCAATTACATTTTGGTTATGCGGCAAATTTATATTTTTAACTTGCTCCAGGGATTCAGTCAGCGGACTACCGGGGCCAGGGCGAACCGACCGGCCGCCGATTCGGAAATCGGTGAGTATAACTTGCGGAGGATGGGGATTCGTAATTAGATCATCCGGCAAAAAAACGTGGTACCCGTTTAAATTGCCAAAGTAGATTTTGCCTTTATTTTGGTAACCTCCATAAAGCAATTGATAACCGGTACTGATGCCGTAATTCGGGCTAAATACTGTAGCTTGATTAGTTTGCGGATTTATTTTGTAAATACCGGTATTTGCGTTAATCCAGATTTGCTGCTGACTATCTTCCTGAATGGATGAAACCGTAATATTCTCCAGACTGCTGTCGAGACCATTAATTTTCATAAACTCCTTTGCAGCAGCATCGGTACTCCGATACAGGCCCGAATTTTGAGTGCCTACCCACAGAATACCGGAGGCAGCACGGTGCAGCGAATAAATAGTATGGCCTGGCAGAAAGTGCTGGAAAGTTTTGGTGCTCTGGTTTAAATAGTTCAGGCCTCCTCCTGTAAAGGCTCCTACCCATAAGTTGTTGGTTTTGTCCTGGAGTAAGGTACTAACCGGATTTTGGGTAAGGCTACGAGGAGCAGCTGGGTTGTGGCGAAAATGTGTAAATACTCCTGTTTTCTTATTCATCAGGTCGAGACCACTGCCTGTCCCTACCCATAAAAAATTGTTGCCAGCATCGGCCAGGGCGTAAATAGTACCCGTATCAATAGATTTTTTTTGCTTTGGATTATTCTGGTAGCGGGTAAAATTTAAATTTTGGGAATTCAGGCGATTTAGGCCATTGGCCGTACCTATCCAAAGGACTCCTTCCTCGTCCCGGAACAAAGAAGTAATATAATCATGACTGATACTGGTCGAAGAAAGGGGATTGGATGAAAACTTTTTAAAAATACCGGTGGCTTGGTTACGGAGCAAAAGTCCTTCGGGTGTACCAATCCAGGTGCCATTAACCGGGTCATCGCAAATAGCGGTTACCATGCTGCCGATACTTACCTGCGGAATGTTTTTTTGATAAGGATCTACCCGGAATAAACTACCCTGAAAAGTACCTACCCACAAAATACCATCCCGAGAGTTACAAAAAGACCAGGGGCTAATATCGGTAAAGCCTGCAGCGGTATCTTTGTTGGTGTAATGGTAGGTTGTGCCTTTTTTTGCATCGTGGCGAACAAGGCCGTTTCCTAAAGTCCCCACCCATATATTTCCTAAATCATCTTCGGTTATAAAAGTAATTTGATCGGTGCCGAAGGTATTCTTCAAGGGCGGCCGGCTTAGTTTTTCCGGATGGGCCGGATCATACGAGTACCGTTTAAAAATTCCGGTGGTCCGATTCAGAGTGTGCAAACCATCACCGGCGGTACCTACCCAAAAATTACCTCGGCTATCTTCACAAATGGCCTGCACTTTATTATTGATCAGCGTTTGGGAATTAGCCGGATCGTGCAGGTACCGGGTAAATTGGCCCGTTTTCTGATTTAATCGGTTCAGGCCACCTTCGTCGGGATCACCCTCGTCGCTGTTCCAAACACTCCCGGTTCCGACCCAGAGGATACCGCTGCGGTCTTCATACAATTTGCGGACGCGGTTACAGCTTAAACTGGTCGGATCGTTAGGATCGTGTTGGTAATTTTTAAATTTTCCCGTTTTCGGATCAAACCTATCTAAACCGCCGTTGGTGCCAAACCAAAGTATTCCTTCCCGGTCTTCCAAAATGGTTCTTACGTTGTTATCGCTCAGGCTTGCTGGATTGTTTGGTTGATGACGGTAATGCGTAAAGGTATTGGTTACTGGGTCCAGGCGATCGAGGCCATTGGTCCAGGTAGCGATCCAGATTATTCCATTCCGGTCGGCGTAAACAGTTTCTAACTTGTTTTCTCCGGGCGAGTTGGGGTTAGTAGGGTCGTGGGCAAATAATTTAAAACGATAACCGTCGTACCGGTATAAGCCATTGCTGGTAGCAATCCACAGGTAGCCATTTTTATCCTGCGCCATACCGCCCACTAGGTTAGAGAAATTACCAGTCGGGGAGGTTACTTTCTGAAAAGTAATTTGTTGCGACCGCACCGGCTGACCCAGCAGATACAGCCACAAAATCATTAGAAAATACAGCAGCGATTTATTCATTCCGGGAGTTGCGCATAAGCTAAAATTCAGTCATAAATTAAAAATTTACGCTTATAAATGCATCATGCTGGTGATTAATTCTAGAGAGTTTATTTTTCTATCAAGCAAGGATTTAAATAAATAAAGCTAAAGTAATCCAACAGCCCATTATTTTAATCTGGTTTTTTAAATATTGCGAAATCCAAATACGGCTTTTATAGCAGTATTGCCGGTTATTGTTGGCGTAGTTACAAGCTCATGCCTGTATTTTTATATTTTTACTTCGGAAAGCGTGGGGTACTGGTCCTTATTTAAAAAAACTGTCGTTTATATAAATAAAGTCACCGAAAATGAAGCAGGCACCGAAATATCATAAGCAAAAATTCTAATGATAATGTAAGGTAAGGTTACTTTCTTCCAGGTCTAGTTCGTTATCCAGCTTCCGCAAAATTTCTTCTTCGGCGGTCCCATCCTGACGTAGCTCCTGGAGCACTTGCCGTTCCACGCGGAATAGCTCACACTGGGCAGAATGAAATTCCTGAAACAGAATCGTCGGATCGACGTGGCTATTATCGGTGCGGACGCGGCCATTAATCTGGTCGATCTGCAATTCGTATTTATTTTTTAAAAATTGCAGTATTTCGTTGCTGATTTTTTCGGGAGAAAAGCTGCTTTCCAGGTGGGTAATGGCGCGCACCGCCATTTTTAAACGAATTTTCCTTTCCTCATCTTTCGCGTTTACTTCCACGGGTAAATCAAACTTTTTTATGAGGAGCGGTAGGGTGAGCCCATGTACTACCAAGGAATACAGAATAACGCAAAAAGTTAAAAATAATATAAGGTCCCGGCCCGGAAAAGCGGTGCCATCGGCTAAAGAAACCGGCAGGGCTAAGGCTGCGGCCAGTGATACGATGCCGCGCATCCCCGACCAGGAAACAATAAAAACGGCTTGCCAGCTCGGTTTGGCTTCGGTGGTGCGAATATGTTTACTAAACACCCGCGGCAAATACGTACCCGGAAAAACCCAGACGATCCGGATCAGCATGGTGACGATGCTGATAACTAAGCCATAAAAAATTAAATCGCTTAAGGAATATTTGCCAATGGAAGTAAGAATAACCGGCAATTGCAAGCCAATAATAATAAAAATAACTGCGTTCAGTAAAAAGATGATAATGTCCCAGACGTAATTGGCTTGCAGGCGGGTATTGTGGGTAAAAGTAGCGTGGAGCTTACGGGTCAGAAACAAACCACAGGTTACCACGGCCAGTACTCCGGAAAAGTTAAAATGTTCGGCCAGTAAAAAGCTGAGGTACGGCGTTACTAAAGTCAGGGCAGTATCAATAGTTGGGATGCCATTAATAAACTGATGCAGGTAATAAACCCCGTAACCCACCAGAAAACCAATGAGCACCCCGGCCACACCCACAATAAAAAATTGCAAGCCGGCTTCCCAAAAAACAAATTGTCCGGTTAATACGGCGGCTACGGCATAGCGGTAGGCAATTAAACCCGAGGCATCGTTTACCAGACTTTCTCCTTCCAGTACTGTAATAATGCGCCGCGGCACATGTAAACCTTTGGTAACCGAGGTAGCGGCTACGGCATCGGGCGGCGACACAATGGCTCCCAGAATAAATCCTTCGGCCAAGCTAAAACCCGGAATCAAATAAGCGCTGGTGTAAGCAATGATAATAGTGGTGAATAAAACGCAGCCGATAGCCAAAAGGGAAATTGGCCTTCGGTATTTCTTAAGATCCCGCCAAGAGGTATTCCAGGCTGCCGCGTACAAAATCGGGGGTAAGAATACCAGCAAGGCAATATCCGGATCGAGTTTAATAACCGGCAAACCAGGCAGCAGGCCAATGAGTAAACCAAATATCACCAAAAAAATAGGATAGGCTACTTTTACTTTAATGGCAACTAAGGCAGCTAAAATAGTTACGGATAACAGGAGGATGATTACTTCCAGGTCCTTCATGAATAAGCTTTTTTTGAAAATAAATACTTCGCCGGAATTAGTTTAAGGGGTAATTTCCGCTAACCTGATAATGCCCCTTGTTCAATTTGCTAAACAGCCAACAACTACGTAGCTGCGGATAAGTTAGACCACCAGCGCGCTTTTTGAAAGTAAATAAACCAGTTATTTTTAAATGTAAACCTGTTGAGGGCCTATTACCAAATAATTAACCTCGGAAAAAGTCTGTCACCAGCAGGCTGGTTACCCGATAAGGCTAACTACCTAAAGGACGGAACTGGTTGGCTTTTTGATTTTTAGCCGCTAAAGTTACCGTTTCGTGGATTCTTTTTTGGCGGGTTTCGGGTTTTTTGGCGTTTAAAATCCATTCCAGAATGCCTCGCTTGGTAGAGCGGGAGAAACTTTCCCAATTAGTTAAAGCCGTTTTATCCTGGTCAAAGGCTTGTTGCAAATCTTCCGGCATTAAAATATCTTCTACTGCGTCCAGGGCCGTCCAGGCGCCGTTTTGCTGGGCTATTTGAATTAGCGCTAAGCTGGCCGGGGTCATGCGGTTTTGAGCCATTAATTTTTCTACCTTCGCTTTATTTACCCGGCTCCAGTTGCTTTTGGGGTTTCGTTTCGCAAAAAACTGGTAATAACTTTCGGCATCGTGTTTGTTGGCTTTGCTATCAATCCACCCAAAACAAAGTGCTTCATCCACCGCCTCGGAATAATACACGCTGGGGGTTGGGCTACTTTTTTTATAAATAATAAGCCACACAGATTTTACCAATTGGTGATTCTGGGCTAGCCACTCCCGCCACGCTTCGGCAGTAGCAGCGTAAAAAGTACCAACGCCTTCTTTTATTTCCATAATGCCGATTTTTTAAATTTTCCGTTGCCTTCTATCCTAATTTTACTTTAACTCAAAAGTGTGTTGGGCCAGGTCGCCGGTTTCGGCGGGATAATGCGTTACTACCAAACAAGTCATTTTTAATTCCGAAAGCAAGGCTTTCAGGTCAGTAATCAGGTTTTGCTTTAAAGTAGTATCGAGAGCCGAAAAAGGCTCGTCCATGAGTAAGAGTTGGGGTTTCGTGGACAGGGCGCGTAGCAAGGCAAGCCGTTGTTGTTGCCCTCCGGATAATTGCCGGGGTTTATGTTTCTGAAAAGGCAGCATTCTCCCTAAATCCAGTAAACGCTGTACGTACGCTTTATCCGAGGTGCCATAAAGCAGGTGTTGTTCTGCGGTTAAGTGCGGAAAAAGCGCGTAATCCTGAAAAACAAAGCCTACTTTTCGTTTTTGCGGCGGCAGGCAAATACCAGCCTGAGTATCCAGCCAGGTTTCCTGGTTCACCCGGATAATCCCTTGTTCCGGTTGCACCAACCCAGCCAAAATTTTTAAAAAAGTAGTTTTACCCGCGCCCGATGGTCCAAAAATTTGGGTAGTAGCCTGGGTGGCGAAACTGGTAATAATTTGTAGTTGCTGCTGCCCGTTGTACGTTTTTATTTGTTTGGTAATTTCTACTTGTATCATTCCAGCGGACTTTTGGCCGACTGGCGGTTTAAAACAAAAACCGCTACCACGATTACAAAGGTAAGGCTAAATAAAAACAAGGAGTAGTAGTTAGCAGCAGCATAGTCCATGCTTTCGACGGCGTCGTAAATAGCAATGGAGGCCACTTTGGTTACTCCGGGAATGTTGCCTCCAATCATGAGTACCACCCCGAATTCCCCCAGGGTATGCGCAAAAGTAAGCACGGCGGCCGTTAGCAGAGCCGATTTAATATTGGGCAGGAGAATATAAAAAAACGTTTGCCATTTAGATTTACCCATGGTATACGACGCTTCGGCGATAGAGCGCGGTAAATGATTAAACGCCGACTTTACCGGGCTGATCATAAAAGGCAAACTGTAAATAACCGAAGCTAGAATTAATCCGGTAAAAGAAAAAACAAACTGAATTTCAAAGGTTTCTTGCAGCCATTTACCCAAGGCATTTTGCGGACTAAACGTCAAAAGTAAATAAAAACCCAACACTGAAGGTGGCAAAACCAGCGGCATGGTAAGTATAGCTTCCAGAATAAGTTTAGGCACCGAGCTGCGCCCCGCCAGCCAATAAGCCACCGGTATCCCGATAAGGATTAAAATAAAGGTGGTTATAAAAGCAAGTTTTAAGCTAAGCCAAATGGGCGTTACATCCATGAGTTTATCTTTAACCGATTAAGGAACTTGGTACCCGTTTTGCCGGAATACCTTTTGGGCCGCTGCCGAAAACAAGTAGTTGTAAAACTGCATCGCCTGCTTCTGATTGCTTTTCTGGGAATGTTTCAGCACAATAACGCCCTGTTGAATTTCGGGATATAATTTTGAATCTACCCGTACCCAGTTTATTTTAGTTTTTTTTAAATTTTCGTAAATCATAGCTTCGGTGGTAAAGCCGATGGGCACGGCGCCGGTAGTTAAGTAGGTATTTACCTGCGCAATACTTTCGCCGAAAACCAGCTTGGGTTGCACCTTCTCCCACAATTTATAATGGCGCAGAGTGGCTTCGGCAGCTTTACCGTACGGGGCTAAGGTGGGATTAGCTATGGCAATTTTAATTATCTCGGGTTGGGTGAGCAAGGCTGGCCAGTTTTTTAAATTTTCCAGTGAGGCGCTGCAAACAATTAAACTGCCTAAAGCATAAACCCGGGGTTTATTCAATCCAAATCCAGCTTTATCTAAATGCCGGGGCATCTCCATATCCGCTGACAAAAATAAGTCGTAAGGTGCGCCATTTTTAATTTGCGCAGTTAATTTGCCGGACGAACCGCTGATAATTTCGAGGTCAATGCCGGTTTTCTTATTAAAATCAACCCGTAAAGCTTTCACCACAAACTGCGCATTAGCCGCAACCGCCACGCGCAAAGGCTGCGCTAGGTTGGAAATGTGAAAAATTAAAAAAAAGAAAAAAATTAAATATAAACGCATGAAAATGTTCTACTCCTGGTTTTGATGGCGTGGTTAAAAGGGTAAACAGTTGCTCGAAAATTTTCTTCCCGGACCGGCATTATACTCCTGGATTTAATATTGTTGCTTCGGGTTCGGTACTGGTGATTTTTTAAATTTTTAGATTACCCAGCTTCCTCCTAAACTATAGTTGTAATACCCATAGGTTAATCTTAATCTGTTATCCGGATGGTGTTGCTTAAAGGCAGCAATCTGGCAGAT
>QQTW01004605.1_pt1 | contig 10366 bp, 6 predicted proteins | sample 1904831 | NCBI WGS metagenome assembly QQTW01 (sample SAMN09435610, study PRJNA476489) | Subsurface metagenome, whole genome shotgun sequencing project.
TCAGAGGGTCCCTCAATGACTGGTGAAGGGAAGATAGGAAAGTACAGAGATATCATTGAAATTAAGAGCGACGATCGTCGGGTGATGACTTCCCATTTCCTGAGTGATGACGGACAATGGCAGCAATTTATGACTGTGAACTATCAGCGCAAAAAATAGCAGAATGCTAAAGGACTCGTAAAAGCGAGTTCTTTAGCATTCTGCTTACCTATGTGCTGCTTACAGCAATTGGCAAAGTAAAGCTAATTGCTGTAAGCGCTCGCTAGAAAGCCGTCAAAGAGCGGGTTATCTTCCTCAATCAAACCAGAGGAGTGGTTGCATAATCCGAACTCCTACTCAAGGAATTTTCCGTCCTCACAAAGTTCTTGCAACATAACCGCTTTCTTCTAGTTAGCTGGGTATTTATTCAAGCATCTCCAGATCGCGGATTGCGCCTCGATCGGCGCTAGTAGCGAGTAGTGCATAAGCCTTGAGTGCTGCTGTTACCCGGCGCTGCCGAGGTTGTGTAGGCTTCCAAGCCTCTTTGCCCTTTGCCTCCATAGCATCTCGACGGTTTGCTAATTCTGCCGTTGATAAATCTACATGAATGCGACGATTGGGGATATCAATCTGAATCGAATCACCGTCACGCACTAAGGCAATATTACCGCCTGCTGCTGCCTCTGGAGAAGCATGACCGATCGAAAGTCCCGAAGTTCCGCCGGAAAAGCGACCATCGGTTAATAAGGCGCACACTTTGCCTAAATCCTTGGATTTTAAATAACTGGTCGGGTAGAGCATTTCTTGCATTCCCGGTCCGCCGCGCGGTCCTTCATAGCGAATAACCACCACTTCGCCCGCTTTCACCTCATTGGTGAGAATGCCGTTGACAGCAGCATCTTGACTTTCATAAATCCGCGCTCGACCTGTAAAGACACGAACGCTTTCATCTACGCCTGCCGTCTTGACAATACAACCGCGTTCCGCCAGATTCCCATAGAGCACAGCCAATCCACCCTCGGTGCTGTAGGCGTTTTCGGCGCTGCGAATGCAGCCTTGTTCGCGATCCAGGTCGAGGGAATCCCATCGGGTCGATTGACTGAAGGCTTGCTGGGTCGGAATTCCAGCAGGTCCCGCTTTGAAAAAGGTGTGAACGGCTTCGTCATCAGTCCGCACGATATCCCAACGATCGAGTGCATCTTTCAGCGTCTGACTGTGAACGGTCGGCAGGTCTGTATGGAGCAGTCCAGCCCGATCTAGCTCACCAAGAATACTGGGGATACCGCCTGCTCGGTGAACATCCTCCATATGATATTGGGGGCTGTTAGGTGCAACCTTGCAGAGTTGAGGAACTCGGCGGGAGAGGCGATCAATATCGTTCAACGTAAAATTAACACCCGCTTCGTGGGCGGCTGCTAACAAATGCAAAATTGTGTTGGTCGATCCGCCCATTGCGATGTCTAGCATCATGGCATTCTCGAACGCTCTGAAACTGGAGACAGAGCGGGGTAGTACCGATTCATCATTCTGTTCGTAATAGCGGCGAGTAATGCTGACAATGGTGCGTGCGGCTCTGAGGAATAGATCCTTACGATCGAAATGGGTTGCCAGGACAGTTCCGTTACCTGGCAAGGCAAGACCGATCACCTCGGTAAGACAGTTCATGGAGTTAGCGGTGAACATGCCCGAACAGGAGCCACAGGTTGGACACGCAGAACGCTCATATTCTTCGACCACCTCATCGCTAATCCGATCGTCTGCGGCAACCACCATCGCGTCTACCAAGTCCAGTTTATGTTCTGCTAGCTTTGTCTTGCCCGCTTCCATTGGGCCGCCAGAGACGAACACGGTAGGGATATTAAGCCGTAGGGCTGCCATCAACATTCCAGGGGTAATTTTGTCACAGTTGGAAATGCAGATTAGTGCATCGGCACAATGGGCATTGACCATGTACTCGACTGAATCGGCGATAATCTCACGCGAAGGCAGACTGTAGAGCATTCCGTCATGACCCATCGCAATGCCATCGTCCACCGCGATCGTGTTGAACTCCTTAGCGACACCACCTGCTGCTTCGATCTCACGACACACCAATTGCCCTAAATCTTTGAGATGAACGTGACCGGGTACGAATTGGGTGAAAGAATTGGCAACTGCAATAATAGGCTTTTCGAAGTCCTCGGTCTGCATTCCGGTGGCACGCCAGAGCGCACGCGCACCCGCCATATTTCGTCCGTGGGTGGAGGTTTTGGATCGATAGGTTGGCATAGCACGTCCGATTTGGCTAGGGGTTCTTAACAGTTTAGATTTTAGGGGAAAATTTACCTTGCCGCAATGGGCTGTACTCATCTGAAGGATTGTAAATCCTGCCAAAGTTCGGGTCAAGGCTGGCGTGGGTCACGACTAACAAAAACATCTGGATGTTGGCTCTCCTCGTTCATGACTCCATAACAGTTCATGATATGACCTGCCAAACTAGAAGTGGTAAGCTGATGGACATTCAAATTACAACTTCAAAAGCTTTATACTATAACCTTTAGCTCCTGCCTCGTGCAAATTAAATGTCTATTAGCCAGCAATTCTCATTATGGAAATTTAGCTGGTGTTGGGTGGGATCTCTAGGGTCTGTTTTAAAACTAGAGCCATAGTTGGATGGAAGCTAAAGTCAGCATAGCGAGGTAGTTTTCAGCATTTTTCTCATAGCGGGTAGCAATGCGGCGAAACTGCTTCAAGCGATTGAAACAGCGCACTCCAACATTCCGGGTGTGGTAAATTGCCTTGTCAAACTGACCTTGGTGTTTCTCATTGTCCTTGCGTGGGATAGTCAGACGAATGCCTCAAAGATCGCTTGTAGCGGCGGATTGCCCTACTATACGAGACTTCACCCGTCGTGCATGGATGTATTAAGGTAATCCAAACAATGAAATCTGTTTATAGTCCAGCTTGACTATTGAGCCACTAGCACTTGATGCACGCCGCGACCAACATTAACAAAATACCCTGTAGGTTTTAGTCCTAGCTTTTGCTTTTGGATAACTTGCCAAAACTCGATACCACCTTCAGGTTTTGGAGTAAAATAGTCATAAACCGCAACGGCTAGCGCATTCCCACTTGCATCAAAGGCTGCACCTTCTGGCAAGATGCCTTCAAAGGGGTAATCATCAATTTTTGTTAACTTACCAATGCGATCGAGAGTCATCAAACTTAGGGTTGCTTGGCGGGTAAATCGAGGTGAATTTTGAGGGAAGGCAGTTCCACGCATATTCACAGTGACTACTTTTGAGCCATCAGGACTAATTGCCAAACTTTCGGGGGAAATATCAGCGATCGCACTCGAAACCACTTGATGCCTAGCTTGGGATGCAGGGGTATTTAATTTTGCAAGTTCAATCACTGATACTGTTCCTCGCGTTTTGGGTAGGCGTTGTTCTAAAGTTTTGACTTGTGCGCCAAAATTGCGACCCCAATTGCTACTAAGATAAAAGCGCCCATCGGGGGTAAATTGTCCGGTAAAAGGATCTTTACCTACTTTTACAGGAGGTCCCCAAGAAATTAGTTTTAGATCGTTTTCAGCGTTGCGCTGCACTTCGTAAAAGGCAATCTCATCTCGGTAATCTAAATTCACTGCCAAGTATTTCCCTGACGGATGCCATTGCACTTGACTAACATACAAGCCATTTTGAAAGCGCTTTGAGTTGGGTTGAATTCCTAGCTTTGCAAGAGAAAATTCTCTTGGCTGACCCAATTGATTATTCTGAAATGAAATTAGAATAATTTCTTTGTCTGGAGTTTGCGTCGAAATTGCAACCAAATCTCCGTTTGGGTGAACGTGGACAGTTTCGGGTTTTGGAGCAATTTCTATTTGACCGCGAACCTTTGGACGGCGGGGATTTGATAAGTCGATCGCTACTAATTGATTTCCAGGTGGAAGTTGTTCTCGGCGAGTTGCACCAATAGGTGTAGCTTTGAGGGTTTCAACAACGAAAGCCGTGCGACTATCGGGTGATAAAGCTAGAGCATAGGGCGCTCCGATTACTGAATTAGAGGCATCAATTTGAGCGAAGTCTTCTTTCTGATTGAGGGGTAGACCTATAATCGAGAGCTTATCGCCTACTGTTGGAGTAGGCAATTTACCATCTCCATAGGTACTAGCAAGAAAATCATCGTCGGAAATAGCAGCAATGTAGCGACCTGTAAATTTTGGGGCTTGAGCAGCTTGTTGCGACCAGCCTACTTCGATCGATTGCATTAACAGAATGAGTGCGATCGCAATCGGGATTAAAATCCAAGTTATTTTCATGACAACGATTTCCTTCCCTCGTATTCCAGAATCCACAACCCTTGATTTTTGTGGGTGATGTAAATGTAACCCCGGCGATCAACTAACACATCCTCGGTTTGCACCACTAAGCGCCCCTCTGGTAGCACCCCAAGGCGTTGTTCTGGATCGGGCGGAATGAAATAGCCAACTTCCTGCGGCAGACGCGGCGCAGAGACATCAAAAATGCGTAGCCCTGCATTGAAATAAGCTATGTACAGCAGGTCTTTTTGCTTCTCTACATCTGGATTGTGCTGCAAATGGTTAATGTTGTGCGGTCCTTGCCAGCCTCCCTTTTCTGAAAAGTCTCGGTAGCCATATCCAGAGGGAGGAATCGGGCGCGGCAAAATTGACAGCAGAAATGGATTGGCTGGATCGCGAATATCTACAATTGAGGCATGGGCTACTGCACTTGCACCGTAAGACACATCCTCAGAATTAACATAGGCAATTCCTTGTTCGGGAATAGGTAAAACACTGTGTATACCAAAGCGCGAGTGAAACGGAGGGCTAAATGGCAATCGTCCAATCTGACGAGGTTTAGTTACGTCACTAATATCCAGAACGATCATTCCCGCCGCACCGTAAGACAGGTATACTAAATTGCCAGCAACATAAGGCGGTCCATGATGGGAGATGTAAGTTGCTGAAGGTTGCTCGCCCCCGGCAATGTGTTGCCCTGGAACCCACCATCTTCCTACCTCTTGGGGATTAGCAGGATTGTCAATATCGACAATGACATAAATATTTCCTTCATAACCTGGCATTCCGGCGGCTAGATGCATATAGCGTCCACCTGCATAAAAGTTGCGATGGGTTCCTGTGCCACCCGTGCGAAATTGCCCTAGTCGTCGAGGATTGACAGGATCGCGAATGTCCCAGATTATTACGCCCTCGTCAAATGGTTTCTTGTTGCCCCCCAAACCTGGCAAGATTTGCTCCAGTGCGGTAATCATTGTATTACCAGACAGTTCCATCTGAAGCGTTGCCGTGTTTTTTGGTCCTGCAATGAACTTGGCGACTTCTGGTTTAGCTGGATCGGTGACATCGACAATCGACCAACCAGGTTGCCAGAAGTGTCCTGTGTAGAGATACCAGCGTCCTTGATGTTCGCGAATTGATATTTTGAACCCAGGTTTATTGTTCAAGTTACTGTAACCAACGATACGGACATTATGAGCAATCGGCTCCGACTGTCGCTTGAAAGTCCGACTGAAATGTTTTCCAGGTTTATCAGTTTCTTTGAGGTAAGCCTTGTTCAAAATCGTAGGCTTGTCTGCTGTTTCACGAGGAGGTTGAGCTAGTCCTGCTTTTCCTAACACAGCACTTGCAAACCCTGTGGTTGTGAAGGTAAGAAAAGAGCGTCGATTGCAATAGCCACACATATCCTATAGCCTTCAATTTTAATACCCTGCTAAAACTAATCAATTTTGTTGTTTAGCATTGCGTTCTTTAAATACCACTTCTGCTAAAGCGATCGCCTGCTGTACTTTGATAAACCCAACATAGGGAATCATGTGCATAATTGCTTCAATAATCTCTTGGCGGTTTGCGCCTACGTTTAAAGCTCCATTAACATGAACCTTAAGCGGTAGTTCCGAAGCGGTGGTATTTAATCCAGTTAAAGCCGAAACCGTTGCTAGTTCGCGGGTTTTAAGATCCAGATTGGGACGAGAAAATACATCGCCATAAGAAAATTCCACGATATAGCGTCCGAGGTCGGGAGCAATGTCTTCAAAGCTTTTAACCACTGCCTCGCCGGACGATTTAGTAATTTGGTTTAAAGCGTCTAATCCCCGGCGATAACGAGCTTCATTACTTTCTGCTTGCGGTTGATTTTCTAGCTCAGAAAGCTTACTAACAGAGGGGTTTTTGGGTTTTTTTATATCTGCAAATATTTTCTGTGCGGCAGCGATCGCCGTCAAGGTTTTGGGATATCCTGCATACACGGTCATTTGCATTACTACTTCTTTAACTTCAGTTTCCGTTGCACCCGCTCGCAACGCACCTTCAACGTGAGCCTCTAAGGAATTACTCTGGTTTCCCAGCACCGTTACCATAGCTAGAGTAGCGAACTCACGGGATTTAAGGCTGAGTCCGGGACGATTCCAAATTTCACCATGAGCAAATTCGACGGTTAAGCGCGAAAGATCGGGAGCTATTTCGGCAAATTGAGTTGTAATACTCTGGGCTTTTTCCCCGCCTATCTGTTGCAAAGACTGAATCCCAAGTTGATAGCGATCGCCTTCGGGTCGAGAGGAACTAGGCTTAAAGTCCAACTTGCGTTCTTTGAAGACTTCGCGCGCGATCGTCATGCCATCTTGGGCGGCGGGAAAACCTGCATACACCACCGAATGCAGCACTGTCTCTACCACTTCCCTAGGAGTACAGCCTACATTGAGCATTCCATGAATATGAAATTTTAACGCTGGACGAACCGAGCCAATCGCGGTTAAAGCTGCCACCGTCACAATTTCTCGCTGCTTTAAATCGAGTCCCGGACGAGAAACTACATCGCCAAATCCATGTTCTACAAGCATCCGAGCTAAATCTGGTGAGAATGCTTCTAGGGGACGAATCGCGAGATCGTAGTCTTTACCCCCAACTCGCTTGAATGTTTCAAGTCCGCGAGTATAGCGATCTTGCTCTTGAGCTTGCGTTTTTTTAGTAAAGATACTGAAAATAAATGTTGTAAGAGTTGCGATCGCTGAAGTTAAGAGCGATCGGCGCATTCGTTGAGAGGTCTGTGTCATAGTTTTTTCCAAAATAATTCTTAGGGTTCAAACATTTCTACAACCCAGACATCATGCCGCCACCTGCTAACAATGAGACCCCTGTGATGTAAGGGCAATCGTTTGATGCGAGGAACAAAGCCGCTTCAGCAATCTCCTCTGCTGTTGCAATCCGCTTTAACCCATCCACCAACTGCCGAGAAGCTTCTATTTTTTCCCGATTTCCTCCCGTTGTTCTCTGAAACAGAGGCGTGTCTGTAATTCTAGGGGCAAGGACGTTAACTCGAATTCCTTGCTGACCATAATCTAAAGCCGCCACCTGCGCTAAACCTAGCAAGGCGCGTTTAGCAGAGGTATAAGCCGCAAAACCCGGTCGAGTGGCTACAGTATGCTGAGAGGCAGTAATTACGATGTTTCCACCCCGCTTCATCATGTGCGGAATCTGGTATTTCATCGCCAGGAAAACGCTCCGCAAATTCGTGTTTTGAACCCAGTCCCACTCGTCAATAGTAATCTCGTGGAGGGGCTTTGAGAGAACATCCCCAGCATTGTTAAACGCCACATCTAACTGACCGTATTTTTCAACGATGCGGTTGATAAAAGACTCAATTTCTTTAGGCTGCGTCACATCTGCCTTTATGTAAATAGCATCGCCACCATTGTTTTGAATCTCTTGTTCGACTTCAGCCCCTAAGTTTTCTCTCCGTCCGCAGAAACCGACTTTAGCTCCTTCACGGGCAAAAGCGATCGCCGCCGCCCGTCCAATTCCAGAGGTTGCGCCAGTAATTACCACTACTTTTCCCTCGAACCGACTTTGGGAATTTGTTGGGGGTTTAGGTGCAGGCTGTTGAGCCAACACTTTTGTTAATAGTCCAACCGTAGCGGCTCCAGCAAGCCCAGCAATTCCAGTTTTAATCACCTGGCGACGGTGATGTTGATTTGTACTATGCTTAATCATTGCCTTTTTAGAGTTTTACAACCATAGTTTCAGTGTAGATTAATGTCTAAAATATTTACAATAGCTATTTAAAACACTAATGTCATGCAAAAAAAGCATTAATCATGAATCGTTTGCAAGATTTAGAAGTTTTTGTCCAAGTTGTTAACAGTGGTAACTTTGCCAAAGCGGCGATCGCCCTAGAAATTAATCCCTCTGCCATTAGTCGTCGTATCAGCCAGCTTGAAGATCGCCTTGGCGTGCGTTTATTCCACCGCACAACTCGTAGCCTCTGCTTAACGGAAGTAGGAGAACGCTATTTCCATCGTTGTCTGACCATTTTGGCAGATTTGGAGGAAGCTAATCGCGAGGCAAAACAGCACAGTGAAGCACCTCAAGGATTACTACACATTAGTTGTTCGACTATGTTTGCCCATCGTCATCTACTGTCGCGGATTCCTGAATTTTTGACTTACTATCCGCGTTTAAATATTCAACTGGTACTGACTGATGATGTGATTAATGTAGTTAGTGAGGGGATTGATGTGGCAATTCGGATTGGCGAACTAGCGGATTCTTCACTAATTACCCGGCGGTTAATCAGCGATCGCCGGATTATTTGCGCTGCTCCAACTTACCTCGCTCGCTACGGAACGCCACAGACTCCCAATGATTTGGCATTTCACAACTGTTTGGGCTTAAATGCCTACAAAACTACCTTGAATCAGTGGCGCTTTCGCGATCTCTCTGGACTCAGAGAAATTAATGTAGGGGGCAATTTTACTGTTAATAGTGGTGTAGCGCTGTACGAGTCTGTTTTAGCAGGTTTGGGCATTGCTCGCGTTACCGAATTTTTGGCAGATGAAGCATTAAAGTCGGGACAACTGATACAGATTCTTACAGAGTACGAAGACGAGAATGATGTAGGAATTTATGCCATATTTCCCAGCAATCGTTACCTATTACCTAAAGTGCAATGCTTTGTCGAATTTTTGGTTAAAAGTTGTTTAAACAGTCTCGATTGAGCAGCGAAATGGGCGTGTTTCCGTCTCTGATAGAAACGCGCCAGACTCTAAACCACCTAGACTTCATCAAAAGCGATCTCTTTAACCTTTTCGCCAGAGGATATAACAATCTTCCTATGTCAAAAGTTAAGCTGTAAAAAGCACTATAAATTGGTTCTTTAATAACACTTAGTAAAAAAGTATTTTATGAAAGGAAAAGAGCGTCAAAACCTCTGTTCCTGTTGCCAAGAAGCTAGTGGAAAATAGAATCTACAAGCTTAAACCTTGCCCACGAGCGCGGTGCTGACTTTGCTGTTGTCTTGTATTTGAACCTGTTTGGTTCTGCTGTAATTTGAATTGAATCTGATGTATTCGTCTTTGAATTGATGGATAATTGAGTATTTCAGCCACTTGCTGCATCTGTTTAGTTTGAGGTGCATTGAGCCATGTTTGATAAGCCTCACTTTGTTTTGCCCAGGCTTGGAGTTGATGCTGCAATTGGTTTTTTCAAGCATCGATTTTGTTAGTAACTTGCATAGTTTGTTCTAGTTCGTTAAAAGCTTTGTCGTACTTGTTATTCCATGCCCTCAAGGGATTTTTCTGCATGGATTCCAGGAGGATTATTTGACTTTCCTGGCATTGCCAAAGATAGCTAATTTGCGATTGTAGTTTGTCGAACTCCTGTTGCAAAGTCAAGTATTCTGCAACAGGAGTTGGTGGCTTCTGAGGTTTGTTGGCGAAGTAAGCTTGTACGCGCTCGACCATATTCTTTTTCCGACAATTGCTCAATGACAGCTAATGTTTTTCGCAGACCTAGAGAAAGACTAGCTGCTTCATTAGATTGTTTTGAGGAGGCATCCACATTAACTACTGCCTCTTGAGTTACGCTTCGGTACAAATTAAGCGAGCCAGTTTTAGCAACTTGATTAGCAAAAGCATACACTGCATTTATGAGGGATTCATGAGCAGGCGGATTATCAGGATTAATAACTAAAATTAAGTGTTTAGTGATACCTAATGTTTGCCGAAGCTGTCCTAGGTTTTGATTTCGATTAAATCCAGGTGTATCTTTTGAATCTCTTTTGCTCCTGATAGTATCAAGTTTACTTTGCTCGGAATTTGGGTTTGAAGCAACATCAACTGCGATTAACTGCTCAATACCTTTGTTGTCCTTCAAACGCAATATTACATCCGTTGCAACACACAGATCGAGAAGTTTAGAAGCTAGCTTAGTCTTCTCCTCAATATTGCCTAATACTTTTCTCCCAGCAACTATTGAGTCAATCCACTCATTTGCTAAGGCGAATTTTTTTCTCACATAGGGTTTGGCAAGAACGAGCTTGTACTGTAGTTTATTTTCTAGTAGGGTTACAACTTTTTCTAGCGAGAAGGGAGT
>QQTW01004606.1_pt1 | contig 10365 bp, 13 predicted proteins | sample 1904831 | NCBI WGS metagenome assembly QQTW01 (sample SAMN09435610, study PRJNA476489) | Subsurface metagenome, whole genome shotgun sequencing project.
CCTGAAGACTCATAAGGAACGAGTAGAAGAGCTCAACCGGTATCTTAGCAATCTGAGCGAGCATCACGACATGTAAGTGACTTCTGTCTTCGGACACCTTTGTCAGGAGCTAATTGCGTGTAGGCCACGAATCGGACCGGGGTAATATACGCACTGCAGTTCTCTACTGCAACATGGCTGGCGGAGAGATGGATTATCACTGGTATTGAGTGTGAACTTAAACCTGGAAGTCACATTACATCTCTCAAGCGGAGCCATCATGAGTAATGGTGGTGGTAACTGCCCAGATCAAAGAGAGACATAGCACTATCAATGATGGAACAGATTTCTAAGTAATGTTGGATCTCATGTCATTGATCCCGCTCATCCATGAAGTTGCCCGCAGCCCACGAAGCAAAGTCCATCTCAGCTAATATACATGACTTGCCGCTTTCTTTTGATTTTCATCTTCACTTTTAGGCCTTGCCCAAGATGTTCGCCTCATAAATGGCGGTCTTCTTGCCAGTGTTGGTATTCTCAATCTGCAAACATCGATCAGCGATACAGAAAGGTGTGCATTGATCTGCCAGTCTCACCTCATATCTTGGATTGTCCTCGGATGCCTGCACATTGCGGTCGGCAAGGTTGGACGGCTCGGTCGCAACAGCCGTGATGGTTCCAGTGCTTTCGGAAGTGTTGGAGTCAGGACCTAATGGCATGTCAATAAGCCGACTTGGATGTTTGACAACAGACAGGTGAGTGACTGACCTCCGACTGGCTTGTAGCGGACCTTGTCACCTTCCTTGTACTGAGGCATTCTGATTGAGGTGTTTGAGAGGTTTGAAAGTCTGATCAAGTTTTTTGATGATGAGTGAAGGGTGGATGTGCAGAGTGAGTTGTGGAGCGGATGGAGGATCCTGAGGATGGAGGACGGTTATATACCCACGCTGAGCACGGAGTTCCGCCTAGGCATTACCCGGATGGAATTGCATCATACTCACCGCATGTGCAAACGACATACGCTTCCGGCCGGCGTTGCCTGACCATGACGACATCTATCTAGCCGTCTTTGATGGTGCGATTGATACGCAGTCATTCAGACGCCGGCCCAAACAGGTCGGGAGCGCTCATAGCCCGGTGCCTACCCTACGTATTGCACTTGCTGCCGGCATCCATATGGACACTCACCATGTTCTGTTCCGGCAGCCCTGGAAGTTTCCATGCGAGATGCAGAGTCCGCTTTCAAGCCGGGGTTGCCAACCGGATTGTACGGTCATGGCCAGCGTATTGACGGCGGGTAATGAGTAAGAAGCATTGAACAGCTTAATCGTGCCCTTGATTAATGATTGCTGAGCGATTGCCTGGTGGAAGCAACTGATGCTAGAGTCAAAAACGCAATCATGACATGTCGAATGCCTCACAGAGGACAACAGGGCGGCCGTTGCCCATTCCGAAATAATTTGGTGGGCGTACAGGGCAAGCATCAAGGGCAGCAGGGGCTCCATGACATTCCCCACTTTTGCATGCTACATAATGTTCTACGATCATTAGCTCCCTAAAGTAAGATTCGTGTGGTTACCCGTGATCTCAAGGTCATTTCGACAGGGGTAGCAGTTTTATGAAGTCAGACGTCCGGCATGTTACGCCAGAGGCGTTGCTTTCGGCACGTTCCGAGTGGAATCTCAGATCCAAGAAGTGCCGATACCCCGCTGGTACCGCAAGGAACCGCATGCCGGCTTGCTTCTGTAAGATTTCGCAGGGGATGTTCAAGATCTATGACACGAATGAAGTAATTGGACTGCCGCCTGGAGAGACGGATCCGCCGCTAATGCGAGCTGAGATTCGGCCTACTGTACGATCAAATCGATCGTTTTGCTGCGAAAAGTGTGCGAACTTTGTAAAGAGCCTGCTCGTTGACGGTTACATCGAATCCCGAGGCCAATTCTGCACAAGTTAGAGTTCATCATATCCCTCGTTCGGCGTCAATGCTCTCCATCAAGTAAAGATATTGTACAGTACATCCCTACCACCGACTTCGTTTAAGATTGCCTGATCTTGAAGGTCAATTGGTAGCTCCATCGGCCGTTGATCAGAATACCGCAAATCAACGCCTGCCATATGATAACGTCCCCAAAGAACCCGTGTCAAATGAACTCCATTCACTTCAAGCATTTCCAAGCCAGCACGCACACCAAAGCCGTCACCATCTTATTTTCGGCAGTGCAAATACGATGAAAAGAACCACATATAGCGCCGCGATCCACACATACATGCTGATCCGAGCAAGCCACCCCTTGCCCTCCGTAAGCCGCCGCAGCATCCCCATGCGGCGCCCGGCAGCCTCCATGCTCGTTGCGCTCTTGTCCAATCCTTCGCTCGCTCGGCCGAGTACGTCCTTTTCTGACTCGAGCGAGCTCTGGAACTTCAGCGACGACGCTTTCAGGGCTTGAGCCATCGTCAAAAGCGACTCCGTCAGCGCCTCCTGTTCCACGCGGTTGTGACTCATGATCTTCTCGGTTTGTGCGGTTGAATCGTCGCTCGCAGTGGGTTCGAATGCGTCGGGTTTCGTTCCAGAAGGGGAAAGCGCGCTGCCGGTGCTAGTACTTTGCTCAGAAGCGGACGGCTGCCCTCGACGGGAGCGAAGGGTGGATGCTAGGTGTGCAGCGGCGTTTGCCATATTAGAGTGGTCATCTTTCTCGGTGTCGATGCTGTCGGACGCGGTGCGCGCGGGGCCATAGTTGGGTATTATGTCCCTGAGGCTGCTCGCGTCGTCGTCATCATCGTCGTCTTCCAGCACGGAGGCATCAGACTCTTCGAGCTCGTCAAGCTCCTGCAAGCGTTGGTTCAGCCGTCTTATCAGCTCGCGCTTCTGTTGCAGCTCTGCTTGTACGGCTTGCTTGCGAGAGTGTTGCTTGATGCCAGCGCTGTCATGCTCTACCCGGAGTAGAAGAGCTCGCGCGTATTCGACGTTCTATTCGAACAATTACTACTAATCACCGGTCGTACTCGCGTTACACCAATGACAGCCATGATCACAGTAATCGAGCAACTGGTGTGCATTCAGGAAGAGCCGTACTTACGGCGCCCACTCTAGCTCGATCAAAATGGTCTGATTTCAAATGCGGGTCGGCTTGCGGTGTGAGGACAATCTGTTCCAACCGCGACAGAAGGCGAGTAAGATCTATGGCAGTGTGATCAGGAGACTGAGCCAGGGTATGCGCTCCCCGGGTCATTTTCTGCTTATTGAGTCGTAGATTTTGAGGCACTCAAACTCAGGCACCGCGATGATGTATGAGGTCCACCTTCGGGCGCTAACCCTTTTCCAGGCACTAGCGTTTTCCAGATGTCCAAATGTCTTTGCCCACACACCACGCTTCATACTTTTACCTTTGTCACTTGAGAAGATTTCACACGGTTATTCTCATGCCGAACTGAATGATCATGCGATACGGGGCACCAAGGTCAGCTCGTCATCTAGGGACACGGCTGCTCTAGAACAAAGTACGTGCTCCTTGTTCCGGCACCGTGACTCGGTCACGGAAACTACTATGGAAAGCTGCGACTTAACTGTGGCCAAACTAGCAATCGCCAATTCACTATGGTCAATACAAGCTTCGGACCGAGATCAATCGCTACAGGGTTACTCTACTACTTATCTGGGCATACAGCTAGCCTACGACTAGAGCTATGGTATAGCTCTTTCAGCACCCAGCTCGCCCGGATATCGTGAGTGACCCTTCCAGGTCACATTCGTCCAAGGGCCTCGAGGATGCCAGCCGCTTGTTCGAGAGAGCTTTCAATTTCCTGTCTTCCTGCCCATGGCCTCGGAGGACAGGCCTAGAAAGTGAAGCATAGCCTCATCTCGTCAAGCACCGGAAATTTCAGACCCGACAACCGATGAGCGCTACGGCACAATTCTAATTCAAACCCCTTAGAACGAGGATTTTGAGGGTGTTTTCCGCCACTTTTCACATAGAGGAAGCATACACCACTGCAAACCCTCCAGCTGCATATTACTACGTTTATATCGATCCTTCGGAGAAGCACTAAACTGATAGTTGCTGGAGCGACGCTATCTGGCAGACAAGGAAATGATTTTCATTCCCGAAATTGAATTAAAGATTATGTGCCATTAGAAGAATACTCATATCACAAGAGCTCCACTGCGAAGTCACCGTCATCCATGGATCGTCCTCATCTCTATGTATCACCGGTACATGGAGCATGACATCCTACAACAGAAGGACCAAATACTTACATGAGAAGCTTTCGGAACGAAGAAAAAGATGCGGCAAAGCGTCACGCCTTCGGTCCACTATGATTTCCACCACCAGAATCGCGCAACTGCTTTGCACAGCTATTCGTTAGTAGCTGTCATCACAGGCTAGGATGTTGGGTAACGTTCCGCAGCAGCAACTTCAAGATCTGTCTGCGAGAAGCTCCTCGTACACATTGACCCTCAGCTGTGGCCACGTGTGGGGTCCATCGTGTCGCAAAACGATCTACGAAACATGGATCAAGGTGGCGTTGTGGCACTTGTATGCCCGTAATTGCCTCGATCTGCTGCCAATATCACCGGGACGCGGTCTCATCAGGTGGCCTGCCGTGGCCTTTAGTCGCAGCATTCGAGCTATTTCTTCGACTGATCGCCACCTGCAAGGTTGGCATTATAGCTGGATGCAGGTTGCCGATAGGGCAGCAACGTCTAGAAGCCGACCGGCCGCACTTGTCCTACGGTTCCACGACCGCTTCTATGCGGCTGTCCGGTCCGAGTCTGCACAAACATCGTGCGGTTCAGAAACGAAAGGTGGTTCAGCTGTGTCCCTCGGAATCAAATGCGGAGCTTGCAGTTGAGGTGAGTGAGATCTCCATAGCCGATCTGGTCGACCTGCAATCCGGGCGTGAGCCGCATACTTAATGATGATCAAATCCAATATGCATAGTTCAACTTATGTTCTACCGAACATTGAAGAGACTCAACATACATTTCTGATATGCGTTGTTATCGTGGTTTTCTAGCTTGTTTTACTACCCGTTGGCTCATCACTGACAAGTGCAGGCAGGCTTCTCTAATCATATCGAATCTTCCAAACCACGACTCGAAGCACTCAATAGTATGCGCCTGTCGGTCATCGGTTTTATGAATCCTGGTAGAGGTGGACGGATAAGCAGGGTCCATTGACGTCATATTTCCCGCACCAACAATGAGGGTCGGAACTTTCCGATCGAAACTTGTCTTTCCAAAATGTACGGAGTATGTACGGAATAATGGCACACATTGTCAAGGGCTATCGAAATTGATCAGCACCGGACGGGAGATATTGGAAGCTTCCAAGTTGGGCGACGTAGAGACCCTGCTGGCGCTATCTTCCTACTCGAAAGCCGCGGAGAATGTAATGGAACGGAAGCGGGTGCAAGTCTGCTTGCTGCAAGAGTGGCTTCTACCGCAACCAATTGAAGATCCGTAGTCGGTCTTCGTGCCACCGAGCGACGGCTCCCGAGAGGAAGCTGTGGCGTGCTGGTCCTGTCGAGCCGGGTGATTGACGATGATTGACGCAGCGGGTCCTGCAACCTTATGACGAGATGGGACGATTGTACATACATATCGAGGACCCGCTGCAGGGATGCAACCAGCCGTTCGAGGCCGATTTGCTACGACACGAAAGAAGATACACGGAGCATGCCGGCCCTTCTGGCCCTGACCTTGTCGTACCGTTTGATGGAACGGCCGTTGAGGTAAGGATCTTCGCATACGGGTTGCCGTGTCGACGGGATTCTCCTACACACGATTCCCAGGGTGGCCTGAATGGACGGGCCACGCTCCACCAATCTCGAGCAGTCGGCCCATGCTGTGATCCTGATAGCGTTAATAGTGCGATTACAATTACATTCAAGAGTCGGAATGATAGCGGCACCAGAATGGTGCCAGTCTGCAGCTAGCGCCGGCCCGTCACGAACCGCGGCACCCTCCACAACCCCCGCCTCGGCGCCATCACATCTCTCCTGCGTAAAAGGCAGATACCTCGATACATGTGTCCAGACACACGGCAAACCCTGAATGATGAATCCCTCCAGGCCTTGGCTCGGCCGCGAGTCTGCCTCTCATTTACTGGTTGGCGGTGCAGCTGAATGACGCGCCGCCAGCTCACCGGAAGATTCAAGCCTCCCTCTATAACTGGCAGATCCCGTCCCTGCTCCGCCCACGGCCTTGGAAAGGCCGACAGACTGGATCCACCTCTTCTTCCCTTCCAACGCTTCTCGTCTCCTTCCTCTTTCTCATCGCCTTCTTCCCATACATGTCGTGCCTGCGTTTCAAGTTTCGACCTCTATACGCGGCACCAGCGGTAGGTAGATGACCCCGGCCATCGGACAGAGCGCCATCGCTCCCAGCATGAGAAGTCGCACCAGGGACGGCGGACAGGATACCAGGTATATTCACGACCATCTCCAGTTTCTTATTCTCCTGCCACCGATGTGGTCTGTTTGGTTGCTCTTGTTTTCCTACTGTCGTTGCGTTGCATTTCTTGTTTCCTGCGGGGACTACGCCTTTGGTATGGTATCGGAACTCGCTGTTCATCCAACACCTGGAGCCTTTCTACCCTCATTCTTGGACTTGGACCTACCCGGAAACTCGCTCCAGGAAACACGTCCGTTTTCAGCGTTGCCTGGTCGTTTTCTCATACAGCCCGAGGATAGCGTCGTCGTTTTGCAAGCAATGTTATGTTCTGGAGTGCTGTGTTTTGAGAGGACCGCCACCGAGCGGGTGTGATACTAGGCTACAACCGTCAGCCTGCGAAGTAGGTGCTCGATCAGCTTTGGACTGGCAGCTCTCTAACTTGCGAAAGCTCGAAGGCTTTTACTAATCTTCTGATATTGCGTACAACACAATTTCCGCCGGCCAGCTTTGGAACATCCACCTTAGGACCATCTGCCTTTGGAACAGCCGGATCTTCCGGATTTCTCTGCGTTTCTGTCACGTTTCAAACTTCTGCGTTATCTTGAAAGCCAAGTGGAACACATTCCATCCCGGGAAGGGACCTCTCCCTCTCAACCGTGGCCGGTGGACATCCAAATTTTCTGCATCTTGATCATGTCTAATCAACCAGCAGCCGAACCAAGGCGACTGACACAGTGCTCCACTGCAAAAACCGGGATACCAGGGCAATGCTGTTTCTCTTTGTCTTGACGTATTTTACGTCCTATGTGTCTCGCGTCTCGTGTGTCATCCATTTTATGTTTTCTCTATCGTGAATCTGTCATCGAGCATTTCCTTCAAGTGCCAATCTGACAACTTCCCTAGCGAGTGGAATTGTCATCGCCTTACTCAGGAGCAATTGGCTTCCCTGGAAAATCTTGATTTCTCTTCCTGGGATCCATCCGAGCCAGGAGAACAAGGACCCACTAGCGGACTTCAATCCACCCTTGAGATAGTCGACCCGAATATAAGCAACCAGCCACTGGACTCTTTCCAAACAGCGGAGCAGTTGGCTGCTTTAAATAACTTTCTTCTCTCCTCGTGGGATTCTTCTGAGCGAGGAGACCAAGAACCCACGAGCAGCTTTCATTTCACCCCAGGAATAGCTGTCCCGGACATGAGCAGCCAGCAACTGGACTCTTTTCGAACAGCGAACAACACTTCTGTGGTGTCAAACATGGACGACAGCACGTACGCATCAATGCCCTCACGGCGGAACTCTCGGCCTGGGTCAGCGTTTCAGTACTCCCAGCAACCCAGCCCCTTCTCGGAAACGTTCACCCCAGGCCCGCAGCAACTACCGACACAAGGCCCTGGAGACCAAGGACTGATGCGCGGACCGCAGATGTTGAGCGCGACATCGCCTGTGCCATTCGGTGGCGCCGCGGAGCCCTTGGGCAGCAACATGAACTCTCCATATAACACCCAGTACATCTTTTCTCCCTCACAACAGGACGCAGCAACGCTTGAACGGAATTCCTTGCCTCCTCACTCTGCGCTTCGCATGTTCCCCCAGTGGTATGCCGCCCCCACCGGAGGACCACCGTATGCGCATTCACTTGGTGCACCGGTGGCTGATGCCGCCTCACCCAATGTCAACCTTGGGCCGCAAGTCATCTTCAGCCCCAGCACAGCCCCGGCATACTTTGGGTCAAATGCGTATCCCAATACGTATGTTCACCCCATGACATCAAACACTGCATTTCACGGGCAGGTAGAGTTGCAGCAACAGCCCTTATCCAGGCCATCTGCGAGTCGGAGCACTTCCGGCCACGCCAACCACGGTGGCTTCAGTCATGGCTTTGTTGCTGATGAGCATGGCGCGTCTCGGCGTGTGTCAAGGTAGTCAAGCGTTGGAAGTTACACAGAATTACTCTATGCTAACCAAGACGCTTAGTGCTGTGTCCGGAGTGGAATCTGTGACCGAGGTGGGATCCACCAGAGCAGGAGCGACGGATGTTCCAGAAAGCGCCAGCGTCGCCTCGCCAAGCAACATGATCGTGGCTTCGTCTGGCGAGGAATCCGACATCAAGCAAGCTCGCTCCCACCTCTTCTATCAGGCTGCTCCCCAGGCGGACGGGCTCTACCATTGCCCGTACGTGACCAGCGACAATTGCAGTCACCGACCGACCAAGCTGAAGTGCAACTACGAGTGAGTGTCTCGGGCTTCTTTGGGGCTGTGACTGATCATCGTGCAGCAAATACATCGACTCGCACGTCAAGCCTTTCCGGTGCAAAGTCGTGTCCTGCGAGGTGGCGCAGTTCTCCTCCACCGCCTGTCTGCTCCGCCACGAGCGGGAAGCCCACGGCATGCACGGCCACGGCGAGAAACCCCACCTGTGCCTCTACCCCCCCTGCCTCCGCTCTCAGCCGGGCCATGGCTTCCCTAGGAAGTTCAACTGGCTGGACCACATGAAGAGGCAGCACCATTACGTGCCGCCAACGGCGGAGCCCGGCTCGAGGGCGGAGGTGGCGCCGGCCGAAGAGCCCGACGAGGAGACTCCCGAACCGCCCAAGCGCCAACAGAAGCGCAAACGCAAGGCCGTCTCGAAAACGGAGGGACCTGGCAGCAAGCGGCCTAAAGTGAAGGCGGATGAAGGGAGCGAGGTGTTTGCTGGGGCTTCTCTGTCACCGGAGCAGGCGCGAGAGCAGCAGCGTCAGCAAATGACCGAGCAGTGGCGGATGTGTCACCAGTTGCTGCTGCAGCTAATGCAGCGCTTGCAAGATCCTGCTGATACGGCGGGCCATCAACAAATCAAGCATGAGCTGGAGGTGCTCGAGACGATCAGTCACAAGATCAAGGACCTTGGGTGAGCGGAGGTGTGCCTGCTTGGAGAGTACTAATCCAGCGGTTTTCGATAAAGGTAGGGAAATTGGGAAACCATGAAAATGGGCCAAGCTTTTCTTCTTTGTCAAATACCTCATGGAATGCCTGGATCCTTGGTCACATTGGCCCCACAGCCCTTTCTGGATCACAGCCGGATGGGTTATCGTGATCGTGTCACACCATGACAGGTCACAGCTCGAGGGATTACTGAGTCCACGTCATGCCAGATGGATTTGTTGCCAGGAAAAAGGATGGACCACCGAGTTCACGTCACGCCATGATGGATCCATGCGTTTCAACCCCTTCGTTTCACGTTCTTCCAGCAGGTAACAGTCAAATGGATCCCTGGCGTCACGTTGATTCATAACGGATGCATGTACGGCAGTTCAGAACCTTGTTTCACATTCTTCCAGCAGGTCACAGCTGGATGAATCACGAGGATACGTCAACCCACGACGGATTCCTACACTCACAGAAGTCCTGGAACCTCAGTCCACATTGGCCGGATGGATTGCCGGGAACACGTCGCACCATGAAGGATTCATGTAGTCAAAGAGTGCCTGGAATGTTCGTCCACAATCGCCCCGCAGGTTTCCCGGATCACAGCCGGATGGGTTACCAAGATAGAGTCACACCTGACGGATCTTTGTGTTCTCGTTTTTTCTCAGGTTATTCTCCGGATACCTCCATGGATGCTCTGGCTTGATGATAGATTTCATTTTCTCACCTTGCGGGTTTGGTTCTGCTTTGTATCTTACAATTCTCTGAGTTGGCATAGCGCGCTTCATGTTGGATTAGAAATGGAGCTCCGCATCTGCCTCGAAATATTGGACCTTGGATTGAACACTTCAGCGGCCAAGGGTTCATTCTCGAACCCGGCGCCTACATGTTATGTAGCTCATGATGGCTCCGAACACTAGACTTAGATTTAAGACAGCATGAGTGTCAACGACGTGCCCAAACCTATGCCTTGAGCCTGTGAAGATCAAACAAAGTGTTGGCGAGCAAATTGCTGGCACTGTGACGCCTCGAGACCTGAGTTTCCATATCACGTGCATTATCCAGCCATGACGCAGCAAACCCT
>QQTW01004607.1_pt1 | contig 10364 bp, 18 predicted proteins | sample 1904831 | NCBI WGS metagenome assembly QQTW01 (sample SAMN09435610, study PRJNA476489) | Subsurface metagenome, whole genome shotgun sequencing project.
CCCCTTCACGAGTGTTACATCCGGGATCAGCCCACGCTGCCACGACGATTCTGGCCCGTAGCGGTAACCACAGCCTTCCTGAGCATGAACCGCGGGCGGCGACCCTCTTCTTCCAATTGCTTGAAAAGCATCAAGGCCTTCTCGTCAAGACCCACAAGACGTTCCTCAGCACCATGGGTGATATACAGCTCGTACTGGCCGTCATCGTCCTTGATTCCATATTTCCTGAGAGCGGCCGCCAGCACTATATGATAAGGGCTGTCCAGGCTCCCCAGATTCTCATAGGACTGCGTGCTCATCTTCGTGGAGACGTCAAGTGGATCAATGGCGGTTGAAGATATCTGCGTGGACATGAGTTTGAGAACCGTTGCCACCCATGAACGCACACCTTACGATTGTGCTGTTGATGAGACTTACATGCTTGAAGTTGTCTAATAGGGCTACCTGTTACAGAAAGGGAATCGCGCACTCTTACTTCTCAAAATCTTTGAAAGCCGTGGTGATTGATGTGATTGTTGGTGCGGGGACAGATTGTTACATTAGGTATTTCAAATCGCCGCAGAATGCTTCATACAAACATGGCGCCTACTAGCTGTAACTCTCAGCTTTCCTTATGACGAGTTAGTTTGATTTTCTGATATTAATTCAATATATTCGCACGCGGACGGACTAACGACCAGTGTCAAGCTATGCACGGAGTAACACCGAGAATTGAAGACATGAGCATCCGACGAGCATTTGACTTTTCAGACTATAGCACCGATCACGAGGTATCAAATAAAATCACAGGAGCGTCTACAGCGGACGGCCGAAGGCGTACGTACGCTCACAGCTTGGACGCTGGTTTCGGCGGTCCCTGAGTCGTGATCTCGTTATACAACAACCTGTTTCGAACCGTCAGCAGGGCTCATGTGTAGGCATTCGGGTGGTCATCTTACGAGGTCAAGAACTCGGCGTAGTCCTCTCCCGTCACTTGTCCTTCGAAGTACTTAGCCGCCAGCTGAAACTTGTTGCCCTTTCCAGCCTTTGACGCCAGATCCGCCGCTTGCTCACGCAGGAGCTTCAGCGCGTATCCCTTGTCGACCTTCTTTCCTTCCGCTGTCGATACACCATGCCGACACCATTGCCATAACTGGCTGCGGCTGACCTCCGCAGTGGCTGCGTCTTCCATCAGGAAGTTGATAGGCACGCAGCCAACACCACGCAGCCAGCCTTCCATGTAGCACAAGCCGATGTTGAGGTTCTTCCGGATGCCGTCCTCCGTAATCTTCCCCGGGACATTCATGTTAAGGAGATCGTTAGCCGTGATATTGACGTCTTCACGGCGAACGAAGAGCTGGTTAGGCGTCGGCATGTGCGTATTGAAAACCTCGGTCGCGATCGCTGCCAGCGCGGGATGAGCGACCCATGTGCCGTCGTGGCCGGCGCGGGCTTCACGTAATTTGTCAGCCCGCACCGAAGCCATGGCCGCTTCGTTGGCTTTGGGATCGGTTTTGATCGGGATTTGGGCAGCCATTCCACCCTAGAGCAGAGTTAGTGGATGAGATTTGACATGAGAAAGATCACATCACATACCATGGCGTGCACACCTCGCCTGTGACAAGTCTTGATAAGAAGCTTGACGTAGGCATCCATAAATGGAACCGTCATTGTGACAGCAGACCGATCTGGGAGGACGAAATTGGAGTTTTGGCGGAAGCGCTTGATGACGCTGAAGATGTAATCCCATCGACCACAGTTGAGACCAGAGCTGTGGTCGCGTAGTTCGTAAATTATCTAGGAGCGATTAGAAACTGAAGGCAGAGCATCTGAAAGCTTCGATCACGTACCTCGTCCATTTCGAATGCAGCCATAATGGTCTCGATCAGGACCGTCGCCCGGATAGTGCCACGGCTCATTCCGATATAGTCCTGCGACAGGTTGAAGACATCATTCCACAGACGAGCTTCCAGGTGAGACTCCATCTTTGGGAGGTAGAAATAAGGTCCATGGCCCCGCTTTACCAACTCTTTTGCGTTGTTAAAGAAATAGACGCCGAAATCGAACAGACTGCCGGAGATTGGCTCGCCATCTACCGTGAAGTGCTTCTCTTCAAGATGCCAGCCTCGTGCGCGGGCTATCAGTGTGGGCAAGGGCTTGTCTGTTCGAAGTTTGTACTCTTTATCCCCTTGCTTGAAGTCGACCTGTCTGCGGATTGCGTCGTGTAGGTTCAGCTGGCCGTTTATCATGTTGTGCCAAGTGGGAGCATTTGAGTCTGCGTGCCCACCATCAGTAACCAAGCTTTATAGCAATAGATATCAGTCATACCTTCAAAATCGGCCATGTACGTCCAAACATCGGAGTTTAACGCATTGACGACCATTTTCCTGTCCGTGGGGCCAGTGATCTCAACTCTTCTATCCACCAATCCCGGAGCCGGTGGAGCTCCCTTCCATGCATCGTTCTCTCTTATGTGCCTCGTCTCGGGCAAGAAGTCTGGAAGGTGTCCTCTGTCAAGCTCAGCCTGCCTGATCACTCTTCGTTGAAGAAGCGCCTTCCGTCTCTCGTTGAAGGTCCTATGCAACAATGCAAGAAAGACAGTGACCTCTTTGTTGAGGATCGTGCGCGTTCCGTCCGAGAGTGGACCCAGGATATTGACATCTTTCAAGATAGAATCTGCTTTTCCGGCCATTTTGCTCTTTCGACTGATTCGGCTTCGACTAATACAGAAGTCTTGGTTGTTGAGGGTATACTGCTCGGCCAATGCAAAGAGGGGTCGAAGCAGATATATATCAGACGTCACGGTCGTGGCATGACTGCCGAGGAAGACATCTGGCCCAGCCAACCCCGCCTTTACCCTAGGGCGTCGGCAAAGAGGAGGTCGATATTTGGCTCGTGATGCTCTGCGCATTTACCCGTGAAGCGGAACGCGGACTGACATCTGAAAGTACTCGCGTTCCCTTCCATCCTCAGAGAAACTCCATGGATGGAATCCGCCAATTTTTGCACTCGGCTCTTCGGGTCTTGGTTGACAACCTTGCCGCATATATGGCAGGCAGGTTTCTTGCCCTTCTCTGCCTTCGGATCCTGGTGACCGTTCATTATACAGTATGCCATCGTTCCATTATTTGTTGTGCTCACAGAGGTATTTGTTATGTACTCGGAACAGGGGTGAGAGAGAAAGCGCCATCGTTCCGATAAATGCCGAGGTCCTCCCTCCTCCTCGCTTTAAGCCGTCGATAGGCTATTTAATTGCAGTATTATTTGGCGTTAGTCATGACTCCCTGTCGATGACTTGCATTGTCTGGATGGAAGATTTGTAAATGCAATTTAGCTCACCAGCTCGTGTCTGGAGAACAGGCCCATGAAGCATTGGATTCCGGATATGGACTGGAGGTTTACGACGCGCCCGAACATTTGAGATGTATTTGACAACTACAGTAAACGGACTACAAGATAGGCGGCAAGCCAGGTCTGATTTACAGCAAAGACGGCGGCAGCACAGCTATCACCTGGGCATGGCGACCATTGCTCGTAGTGACGCAACTTCCTTCATTGCAGTTCACAAAGCTTTATGCTGAGCCCAAGCTGACCAAAACCCGATATCAATAACTGCAACAGTTCTATACGCCAGACACTCCATGATCCAGCCAACCCATATGCGTCGTGAAAGTCTACTATGGAGAATAGTGACAATGTCCATGCGTTTGCCAAATCATGACTTCGTGTAACAACGAGAGCATGCCTGCATTGGAGCGGATTCCGAGAGACAGCTTAGATGTCGTCGACATCGACATCCGGCTCGTCGCTCTCCTCCCGATCCTCGTCAAACTCAATACCGATGGCAACATCGCCCTCGTGTCCGTACGTGTCCGTCTCGTTGATCTTGGCGTTGGCCGGCAGCTCGCCGTAGGCCTTGAGACTTCGTGCTTCGTCCGCGGAGTACTTGAGGATCACGTCGCCCTTGTCCTTCTGGAAGTCACGCAGAGATACCAGGATGATGTCGCCCTGGTTGATCCAGATCTTCTTCCGCATCGTGCCTCTGATGTGAGCGGTGAGCGGCTCCTTGTCCTTTCTCTTGTCGCCGGCGTGCTCGGTCTTCTCGTCGCCATCGCCATCCCCCTTCGATTTGTCGTCATCATCGTCGAACAGTTTCGCTTTGACGCGGCCGTTGCCGAGCATGCTTATGACTTGCGCGTAGGCTTCGACAAGTCAGTAAATTTATGCGGACGGAAGGAGGCTCGGAGAAGGTGTCCTCCAGGCGTTCACGTACCCTGCCCATCCTCCTTGAAGATAAGCTCTCGCTTCTCGTTGTCATTCTCGTTTTTACCCCTCCGTCGATTTTTGCCTCCCTACAACCTACGTTAGTAGCGCCTCTATGCGTTTGTCCAAGTACAAGAGGGAAACACACCTTTCCCTTGTTCTTGGGCATTACGGTTCAGAGCTGAGTCTTTGATAAGTGTGTGTGAAAGCTGCAGTGCGACAGAAGAGACTTGGGAATATGAAGGCACAGGCCGGATTGTGTCAATGTAATTTCCAAACAAAGGAGGGCCTGGTGGGATGTGTGGACGTCGAAGTGGCGGAAGGCATCTGGTGGGGCTGCGAAGCGAGGGCCAGCGCGTGCAGGTGCAGCCCGAGGTGCTTCTTCATGCAAGGTCCGTGCTACATTTTTTCTACTAAGATTCAGAAGCTTTCATTAACAGGACGCGGAAAATCACCTTCTTCAGAACCGAGTCCTCGTTATCTACATGTTTGTACTGACTCGTCCAAACTGTTAGAACGCGCTTACAATGATGGTACAGAATAGTAATGATGCCTTTACGGATAGGGCAAAGATAACCTGTCACTACAGGTCAAGGCCCATCATCAAGGCTCGGCCCATGGTAGCCATCAGACGATAGATGTGCACGCATTTATTCTGGAAGACGCGCAGCCGAGAACAACTCTTTCCTCGACGCCTCCTTCAATCGAGCACCAGGAGACCGTTTCGCACGAATGGCCAAGGCGATAAATATATCGGACCTCTTTCTCACATTGCTGCATGCTTCAACCATGGACACAAAGCTGGCCCGGCAGGACAGAGCATTCTCGATCAACCGCACGAAATCTACCGCACTCGACTCCTTCGACGGTGCGAGAACCGCGACCGGAATTCCCTCTGGTGGCATGTCATGAGCCCGCCCACTGTGAGCCCAAAGCGATGCGTACGCAACTGGTGCTGCCGGAGGATACGGGTCGCGTTCAGAGACGCATTGCGTGAGCGCGGCTACGATTCTGAAGGAAGGCCTGCACACAGTGGTGATGGCCGGCAAAATTTTCAGGTGCTAAGAGGGTATCTGAGGATACAACCTAAAATCAAGACCATCACTGCCAAATACGTGGACATCCAGCACGAATGCAGAACGGTCCTTAAGGAAGTTATCAAGATGTGCAGTTACAGACACAGCACATCGGGGATGGATGCCGACCACTTTGAGGTCCCCCTTACCTCTTTCAACTCGATACGAAGATCTTTCGAAACCAGGCGCTTTTAAGGTGGCAGCGAGGACTAGAATCATGCTCTTACGGCAAGGGCGTATGGCCAGACTCAGAGATAGCAATGGAGATCTATGTAAGGCCAATGCCCTAGGCGCTCTCAGCAAATCGCGCAGTAAGCTCTCATAACAGCTGTTACTTCAACAAAAGGCAACAAGATGCTCATAATGCCGCAACCTATTCACTGTCGTGAAAATTGTCTGACCTCAAATCAAACCGAGTTAAAATCCACCTGGGCAGCTCGCTGCGGGAAAAAGTTGTCCCGCGCTCCGGACGCCCGGGCTCATTCATCATCTTGCAGCCGCACGCATCCAGATGCCGATCCGCCCTTGCACCAGAACCATTCTTTTTGTCATTTGACGCATAGTATTATGCGGCTCATGCTCATACCTCCCTCCCGAACATTTATTGTGGAGCATAAGATCCAGTGCCGAGCTTGTGGTCCAAAGTGCGGAGGCGATAGCCATATTCTGGAAACTCGCTCTTGACTGGAAGACTCGTGGATCCGACCTTGATTCACCACCACGAGGCAGGGCGTGTGGATTTCGGACCAATCTTATCAACTACGAACTCATCGCCAACATAATCATCTCATTACTCCGGCGAAATGCCCTCCATCTTGTCTGACGAAGACAAACAGACGGTCAAACGGACTGTTCCCAAGGCATCCAACAAGATTCATGCCGTGGCCGTGGCTAAGCTCTACATTGCCTATCCAGATCGGCGCCGATGGACTTATACCGGGCTGCAAGGTGCTGCTGTTCTCGCAAACGACCTGGTGGGGAACACGTTCTGGATCAAATTGGTGGACATATCAGTACGTGGAGATTCTGCGGCAGTGTCTGTAACCAAGCTATAGGACAGAGCTAACCCATCACAGTCAGCGGGCAGAGGCGTCTTATGGGACCAGGAGATATACGACACGTTCTCGTACAACCAGGATCGTACCTTTTTCCACACGTTCGAGCTTGAAGACTGCCTCGCCGGGCTATCGTTCGCGGACGATAAGGAGGCCAAGACGTTCAAGAAGAAGGTGGATGATAGAGAAAAGAATGCGCACAAGAACACAAGGACCAAGGCATTCAGCAGTGCTGCTGGACCGTCGTACACCGCTGTTCAGCCCGAGAATGGCAAGGCGCATCATGGCGGCATACTCAGCAACATATTTGGTCATAGACACTCCTCCTCACAACCAGACGTGAGCCAGCAACCGCAGCCACAGAGAGGATCCAATGCAGCTTCTCAAGCTGGAGAAGCTTCGCTGAGGACTCGTAACGCATCCATCGATACATCGGATCCGGCTCTGCGCCCTGTTTTGGATGAGCTTATAAAGCTGGGGATATCACAAGATCAGCTAGAAGACAACGCCGACTTCATCAGGATGTACATCGAGCAGAACAAAATGGCAGGGAAGCAAGTCGATGTTTCTTTTGAACGGAGATCGCGCGGTCCACCGCCACCGCCTCCAGATGCGCCACCCGGGGCCGCCAGACTGGGCTCCCTCAGCCCGCAACACACCGGTAACTCAGCTGCAGCATCGAGAAGAGGACCTCCTCCCGCTCCTCCGCCAGCAAGGAGGACGCGACAAGATGCCAGCCCGCGACAGTCTTCGCCAGCACTGGCGCCCTCGCCACAGAGACAAGCGTCTCCTCCTGCGTCGAGGTTCCGCGCACCACCACCGATTGCCGACGCTGGCAGGTTCGCACATACCGAACCATCCAGCACTTTAGCACGAGGAAACGCGAACGCACAAATGTTGAACAGCTCTGGTCCGGCACCTCCACCTCGACCGGGTAAGACGCCACTTGATGAACCATCAAGTAGTGCTCATAGACTGGGAGGCCTTCCTCCCTCTCCGGCTCCAAGGACAGTGACAGGACCGCCGCCTCCTCCGACCCGTGGGTCTCTTCCTCCGCCAGCACCACCTCGCGAGCCTGCCAGCCATCAGGGCCTACCAGCAAGCGCTCAATTGCCACCTCCGCTGCCTCCGAAGACACCACATGCGCCGATGACAAGCGTTCCCCCGCCTCCGCCTCCACCTCCACTTCCGCATTCATTGTCCGAACCGCCCAGAGACTTTGCAATACAGGCATCAAATTCAGCGCCACCGCTTCCTACTCTTCCAAGAACTGCTCAAATACCTGCAATCTCGCAACTGCCTCCGCCGCCAGCACCGCCGCCACCCCCATCAAGCGGAGCGCCTCCTCCACCGCCACTTCCATCTAATGGAGCACCTCCTCCGCCGCCACTCCCATCTAGCGGGGCACCTCCTCCGCCCCCAATGCCATCATTTGGGGCACCGACTCCGGCCGCACCGTCACTTCAAGCAAGCTCCATACCGCCTCCACCCCCTCTACCGCCCTCAAACGGAGTCCCGCGCGCCCCGCCTCTCCCTCCAGGCTTGGGCCCGCCGCCTCCGCCTCCGCCGCCTCCGTCGATGCCTTCTGCCCAGGACAGCGCCGCACCACCTCTGCCGCAGCCAACAGGAGAAAGAGGCGGTCTTCTAGCCGACATTCGTGGCGGAGCGAGACTAAAAAAGGTGAGCGACGCCGAGAAGAAGGATCGGAGTGCTGCAATGGTCCCGGGAGGCCCTGCTGCGGACACTGCTTCCCCGTCCACGCGTACCTCAGGTGGAAGTGCTGCAGATGGAGGATTGGCAGGTGCGCTGGCCAGTGCGTTGGCGGCGAGGAAGGCCAAGGTCAGCAATAGCGGTATGTACACTCTGTTGGCTATGGTAATAGCTCAATGCTAACTCATGTGATTACAGACGACGAGGATGATAAGGATGACTGGTGAGTGATGGAGGGGGAACCTTTGGGCGGATTTCCTTCAGCTATTGGCAGGTTCACAGAGATCAAGCAAAAAAGCTACTGTTGGTGTGTGTAGTTGAATAAATCCACTGATGGCATCAGTTGATCATGCCAAGCGCATTCAAGGCTGTATACAAAGACATTAAAGTCACTTATACCAACCCTTTTCCCGTTACCTATCGAGTCCTATATGCCTGTTCCTTTCAATGCCGGGAAGGCAGGCTTTAGAGACAGAATCGACATTGATCATCACGTGATGATATCTAGGTGGTAAAGCACGTGATACCCCGCTTCCTCTTAACCCGATTTGGCAAGGTATGACAGTTTGGGATCTCGAAAAGGATTCTCGTCGACGCGCGTTTCCGGTTCTCTCTCTCGATGTTCAGAAGTGATCGTGCGAGGAGATCAAACAGCGCACAGTCTGCCCTCGTTTTCTGATTCCATCCTTCGGCGCGTCGTCCGTAGCAGGTGACGATGCCCATCGGCCGCTCAGGCTGCCGGCACCAGCAAGCGCTGGGCTGACTGGACCCTGAGACTCTGCTGAAACCGCTTCGGCCACGGAAGAGGTGGCCCGCCGACCCTTGCAAACTCGAAGCGCCGCATTCACGTATCAACGTATTCCTCTCTCGTCCCTGTCATGACTGTTCAGACTTAATTTAGATCATCACCGGCTCTTGTGGAGGGGAGGATGAGACCGTAGCAGAGGTCATAAAGGTAGAGGCGGTCCACCCTTTCAATATCTGATCGCTTTTACGCTCGTCTACTGCTGTTTCTTTTCTTTCGCATTGATTGCGAGTACATATTACTGCAACTTTCTTTCTTTGACTCCAGTGTGACCTACTTCATCATCGCAAGTGGCATTGTGAAGCATTTCCTTTCTATCGCAAGCAGGTCTTCGAGCATCTCGTTCACATCGCATCATCAACTTCCCTTACGTCAATTACTCAACCCACTACTCCAACCCCATAACCTCAAACACGATGTTCGTCCGCTACGCTCCCAGCCTCTTCTATGCGGCCGCACTCCTGCGACTTGCCTCCGCCCAAGAGGCCATTCCAGAAGACTTCCGCCAGGGCTTCCGCGACTCGACGGAGCTGCAATGCAGCTACGGCGGCGATGCCGCAACGGGCTTCCAAGATGGGACGACTTTCACCGCCTCAGGTCTGTCTGCACCGTCCGCTCACGCACTCCAATACTCCCCACTAACCTCCGCCAGAAACCTCCGAAGCACCCACCTTCGCCCTTGGCGACTCGTCCGGCGTCAACCGCGGCATATCGTACACGATCATCATGCTCGACACGACCTGCGACGACGCGCGGACGGTGCACCTGGTGCAGCCGGACGTGAAGCCGTCGGGCCAGGGCACCCGGCTCGCGGCGGACGGCGCGCCGTTGCTGGAGTACGCGGCGCCCGGCTCGCTCGGCGAGCAGGGCCAGCGGCAGTACTCGTTCCTGATGTATCAGCAGAAGCGCGGCTCCTCGGTCGAGAGCGCGCCTGCACAGGGCGAGCCGTTCGATGCGGCCAAGTTTCAGCAGGATAATGACCTCGATGAGCCGGTCGCCGGTGTATCGATGATTGTTGAACTGGGTGGTGATGCGGGCTGCGGTGGCGGCAACGCGCCGACGCCGCCGCCTGTTGAGGAAAATGAGGAGGAGCCGCCGGTGGATTTCCCGGAGGTGCCTGAGGCAGCACCTGAGGCTCCGGTGGAGACCCCTGTAGAGGACAAGGAAGAATATCCTGCGTGTAAGTCACCCCCGTTGAGACATTCAAGAAGTCGGACCTCCCACCGCACCATTACCACCATGACCTCTCGTATGGGGCCTTCAGGCACCCTTCTTGTGTCCTTCGTCCTTTCTACGAATCTGCGCTCTTCACTCGCTAACAAGAATTGCAGACCCTACCCAGACATACTACTCTACCTCAACATACTATTCTACCTCGTCCTATTACTACTCTTCATCGTCTTACTACTCCACTTCTTCAGCAATCCCTACGACAACGATAACCAACCGCTTGACCTCACCAAGCACCTTCGTCAC
>QQTW01004608.1_pt1 | contig 10364 bp, 9 predicted proteins | sample 1904831 | NCBI WGS metagenome assembly QQTW01 (sample SAMN09435610, study PRJNA476489) | Subsurface metagenome, whole genome shotgun sequencing project.
TGAAGATGCTGTCTTTCCGGTAGCTCTGCCGTATCTGACATGCCTGGAGAGCTGTATGAAAGATGGGCAGAGGATGAGAGAGCGACAGTGGGATCAGATGATCCGATGATCACAGGATCTCGGGATCTCGGGAGGAGCCGGCATGCGCGATCGGGCTGACTAATAACTTACTAACCGCTTGATTGCCGCTTATCTTGGAACCCCACCAACATGTGCCCCTCCTCCGCTCAACGTCACTCCACTTTCCCCTGAACCTTCAACCTCACAGTGATTGCATCGAGTCAGTCAAGCAGGGGAAAAGGTAAAGGTGTCGAGCACGACTCCATTCTACGAGTCTGAACTCCAGTCTCCTCCTTCTCCTTCTGCTTTACCCAAACCGACTACATCACACCCACCATGGCTGGATTCAGACCATCCACCTCCCTCCTCATCTCCGGCCTCATCCTGCTCGTCTTCTTCGTCCGGCCCGGTCGAGCCTTTGGAGCAGGCAACATAGCCAACAGTGCCAAGATCGAGGGCTCCAATTGGCGCCATGGCGACATCGAAGACACCCTGCTCACCCTGCTCATGACCCGGGCCTCAGGCGGCAGGAAGTTCAGCAAGATGGACGTCAAGCGTGTATATTTCGGAAATTTTTTACGTGACTACAGTCAAGCGGTGGGCATGTGACTAATGCTTGCCTGCTGCTCGTCGCCAGCTGCTGACCTTCTGCACAGACGTCGGCACCGTCAAGTACGTCTCGGCCGAAGCCATCCGCATCATCATCTGGATCCTCAGCTTCATGTCCTTCGGCTACGCCACCAATGAGTTCGAGGTCACCACAGCCAGGCTCGGTTGCTACAGGGCCGAAGAGCATATTGATAACCCGCGAGACTACGCCGACAACGCCGACGCCCGCCGTTACGACCGCCGTCTGCGGGGGCCGGTCGATGAGCGTCGCGAGCTGGCCGTGGACGAACGGACGGGCCTCAAGAACTACATCGCGGCCGAGGACATGGGCATCTGCACGTCGGCGGGCCTCATCAGGGACGTGTTCAAAAAGGCCATTGAACTCGCTCGCCGGTACAACAGGTCGGGCAACAAGGCGGAGTGGTACGAGGCGCTGCGGCTGCTGGGGACGGGCCTTCATTGCTTGGAAGGTGGGTTCTATCTTCCGGGCTTTCAATCTGCGAAATTGACATGTGCTGACTCGTGATTCCAGACTTTTCCGCCCACTCCAACTACACGGAGCTTGCTCTGATTGAGATGGGCGAGAGGGACGTGTTTCCGCATGTGGGACGTCGCACGCAGATCAATCTCCGTGGAGCGCGCAGTTCCGTGTATCCTCTCGTGACGGGGACCTTTGGTGGCGTCGACTTCCTCCACAGGTATGTTGTCTATGCATGCCCTTGAGCACCCACTAACCCCTTCCAGCGTCATGGGCGAGGTCTCCGACAAAGCGATCCAGTCAGAGCTACAGGAACTCGAGGGCACCATCAAGGCGTCGCAGAGCAAGCAAAACTCGAGCACGCTCAAGGACCTGCTCGACAAGGTCCCCGACGGCCTCTTCGGCGGAAAGGACGAAAAGAGCCGGGCGGACGACATCGAGGCCAACGCGGCGGCCGCCAGGATGGGCGAGATGAACATCAGCCCGCGCGAGCCCGAGGCGTTTACGCGCCAGCTGCAGGAGATCACGAAGCAGATCTACCCCATCCTCGAGTACCACGACGAGATCATGCACTCCATCACCGAGACGATCGAGCAGATACCCGTGCTGCCGGACCTGCTCGAGCAGATCCAGGAGCAGATCAACATCTTCGTCTTCTCCCAGCTGGCGCCCTTTGTGCTGCCCATCATCGCCCAGGTCAAGCGCGAGCTGCAGACGGGCTCGACCGCCGTCATCGAGAGCAGCCGCGACAAGCAGCACGTCGTCTTCCACGACGACCGCTCGTCCGACCCGACCCACTCGATGCTGTCCAAGGACCACTTCACCAACGTCCTCAACGAGCCCGCCGGCAAGATCGCCACCGCCGTCCTCAAGTGGGTCGTGCCGCAGATCGTCGAGTGCTGGGACGACGACCGCGCCGACGTCGACCGCACCCTCGACCGCATCGTCGCCGGCGTCTTCCACCACCCGGCCCTGCGCGACGCCGGCGACGACGGCGCCCAAGACGGTCGTCAGGCCATGTTCCGCGTCGTCGAGGGCTGGTGGCGCGACAAGTCGGAGCGCGAGCGCGCAGACCTCCGTGACAAGCTCAGCCGCGCCGGCGTCGAGTCCGGCCGCAACCACAAGGAGGGCCTGCACGATACCGGCCACGGCTGCGGGAAACCCCTCGGCATGCCCACTCGCTCCACCGCCACCAGCTCCGGCGCCATCGGCGGCGCAGTCCTGTCGGGTCTCGGCGACGCTTTGGGCGGCGGCAAGTCCGACTCCGGCAATCGCCGCGGCGGGTCCAGCTCCGTCCAGCAGGTTGTCGGCAAAGCCGCGGGGGACGCCGTCGGCGGCGGCGCGCTGGGCGGCATCGTCGGGGGAATCGTCGGCGGCGTCGGGGCCAGCCTGCTCGGCGGCGCGTTTGGCGGCAAGGACGACGAGAAGTCGACGTACAAGAAGGAGAGCCGGCGCGACGACGGGTCTCATACCGTGTCTTACGTCGAGACGGGCCGGCACCCGGGCGGCAGCGGCAGCGGAGATCGCTACGGTCAGGCACAGTACAGCCGCACTGACTACAGTGGTGGCGGGACCCGCGAGGAGTATCAGCGCTTCGAGCAGGATGGCAGAGAGGCCCGTGCCGGCTATGGGTTTGGTCAGAAGGTCGAGACCAAGCCCGCGTATGGGGGTGGGTATGAGCGGACGGAGGAGACGAGATACGATCGGCCGGGCGGGCAGTGGGAGGCGACGGAGCGTAGGGAGGTGTATGGGGCTGGTGGGGAGAGAGAGTCGTCTGAGACAAAGTGAGTGTCAATCTTCCCTTCCGCCAGCTTCGAAGAATACTCATTCTGACATGCTTTCTCCGCAGGCATCACGGGAGCAAGTACTCCAAGCACGGCAAACGCGACGATGATGACGACGACGACGATGATGATGACGACGACGATGACTACGAGAAGAAGGCACGCAAGCGTGCAGAAAAGGAGCGCAAGAAGCGTGAGAAGGAGGAGAAAAAGTACCGCAAGAAGCAGCAGGGCTACCGCGATGATGATGACGATGACGATGACGACGACGACGATGATTCCGACGACAAGAAGAAGAAGAAAAAAGACAAGTACAAAAACCCGTCGTCCTCCTACTCCTCGTCCCAGCAGCAAAGCTACGGCGGCGCCAGCAGCGGCTACGGCGGCGCCAGCGAGTCCCGCGAGTACGGCCGCGACACGCAGTCGTCGTACAGCCGCGGCGAAAGCGGCTACGGCTCGTCGGAGCAGCGGTATGGCTCTTCCGGCAGAGACGAGTACGGCGGCAGCGGCAGGCAGAGCGGGTATGCCGGCGGCGAGTCCGGCTATCAGGAGCGCGAGTCGTCGGGCTACCAGGGTCGCGAGTCGGGATATCAGGAGCGCTCTACGTACGGCGGCCAGGAGAGGAGTGCTGGTGGGTATGGGCAGGAGCGTAGCCAGGGGTACGGCCAAGAGCGCGAGCAGAGCTATGGCCAGGAGCGTAGCCAGGGGTACGGCCAGGAGCGCGAGCAGAGCTACGGCCGCAGTCAGGGCTATGGAGGCGACGAGCAGCGGCAGGAGCAGTACTCCCAAGGAGGTTATGGGAGGAGGGGTGACGATGATGACGAGGATGGGAGGCGGCAGAGGGGGTATGGTGGTGGTGAGGGGTATGGCGGTGGAGAAAGCAGGGGTTATGGAGGCGGTGGGTATGGTGGCGGGTACTAGATGCTGCGCTGCTGTGACGCTGTGATCTTGCTGCTCAGAAGGTGACGATGAGTTTGAATCAGATGGCTGTTGAGGGCTCTGCGACTTGGGGGAAGAGAAAGGGGGCAAGCAGTCCAGCTGGAGGAAACGAAAAGTTGGTGTAGATGCTCTTGCGAAATTGATTTGCTTTCTTCTCTCGGTCTGCTTCCGTGGATACATTAGGGTCTTGATGAAAAAAATCGAAGTATATGACTCCAAATTTTTGAGAATTAGAGGAACATTCATAGTCATCTGGGTGCAATTGCAGCACACTCGACCGAACTGGCCAATTACGCCAACTCCGTGTACCTGAACTTGTCTGAATATCCACGCATCGGACCAGCGAAGCAATGGACTATCATAGATTTGACTTATATGTTATTCTCTTCAGATACTTTTCGTAAGATCCCACGTCTTCTTCCTAAAGAAGGGAAGGGCTAGAAACATAGCAGCATTCACACTACTAGTCAATCTCCTATCTCCGCCGATCATGTCAAAACTGTCTTCAATTTCGCGCCTGTGGTGACGAGCCCGAGTCCGCACGCTTCCATCGTACGCAGAGTGCCCTCAACTGGTTGAATGTCCAGCCGCACTGTTGACCTCCGCGAAATCCCAGAAACCCGCAGAAAAGCCAGAACCCGAACCCAGAACGCTCAGAAAGCCGAGCCAGACCAGAGACCCAAAGACCCAGACAAGCCAGAACCCGAAGGACCCAGAACGGAGGAAGCACCTTTCCATCGTACCCGGCAGAGTCGAGAGTATGATTCCTCATTCAATGGCATCAGATAGTCGACGTCGTCGTTGCCGTGCAGCTTTCGTTTCTCTGCTGTCATCCATAAACACCGCCCACGCGATGACCGATTTGAAAAGGGGAGAAAACACCCCAGTGCCGCCCCGCATAATCCATTAGGAACTCCATCGCTTTTGGAAGGAAAAAGGGATCTGTTTGTCCAGTTGGAGGAGCCTGAGCTGGCAGAAGAGAGGAATGAGAGAACAGTAAGGGAGGCGGAAGAGTAGAGTAGATTCGACAGTGTCGGAGGGTTCGTCTCGAGGTCTTCTTTTCCGTCTTTCGTGGAAGGGTTGTGCAACCCGATATCAAGTGCTTGTTCATGCCGCCACTTTTCGCTCACGATGTGCAACCAGTCTCGATGCGCAAAGTCCGAATCACACCATCCAGAGTTCTTGTGTTTTCGAAGGAGATTCAAGTCGAGTCGACGAGGCTGCCACAGCCCCACGGACCCTCCCTCCACTCGTCCAAGACGTCTTCAACCACTCCACCTAAAGCCCTCCATCCAACACCAAAACCTCACTGCTTCAGCACCCCACTCCCAATTTCGCCCTTCATCACACTCAACTTCTCATGCATGCGCAACAACTGCCTGCGCTCCGCCTGCGAGGGCGGCTCCGGCGCGGTCGCAAGCCTCGTGTACAGCCTAAAATACCGATCGTAGTAGCGCTTGAACTTCTGCGCGTGCTCGAGCGTCTGGCGGAACGAGAGCGGCAGCAGCGGGCTTGTCACGGAAGACGGCGAGGGCGAGGACGACGGCATCGACGCGGCGGAGGAGGAAGTGGTGGTGGTGACGACGGTGGATGGGGGGGCGGCGGTCGCGGTCGAGGAGATGCTGGAGCTGGCGGAGTGGGTTGGCGCGGGGCGGCGGGTGGGGTGGGAGAGGGAGGTGGAGGAGGGTTTCGCGGCGGGTCTGTTGGGCTTGGTGATGCTGGTCGTGCCGGGCGTGTCGATGCGGCGCTGCTTGGTCGGGTGCGGGGCGGGTTTGATCGCCTCGGAGGGTCTCGCCTGGTCCGGATGCGGCGCCTTGCGTTTGAGCGCGGAGACCTTCTCGATCAACGAGCCCTGGAACGAAGCCGACGACGCCGACGAGTCGGACCGCGGGTGCATCTTGCGCTGCTTCGCGCCCGTGACGTCGTGTCGGTGCACGTCGTCGTCGAGATTGTTGGCCTTGCGTTTGAGGGACCTGTCCGAGTTAGGTGGCAGGGGCGAGGCCGCGGCGGAGTGAGTCGCGGCGGGCACCATCGGCGAGGCGCTCAGCGGCGACGGGATCTTGGGCTTGCTGCCCGTCGAGGAGATGGAGGTTCTGGCGGAGCCGGTGCCCTTGCGTTCGGGAGCGCTGCTCGCGCTTGGCTTCGGGGCTTTGCTTTGAGCGGGAGCCGCGGGGGATTTGGCGGACGGTTTGGCGGCTTTGGACGCAGATGCATCGTTGCTGGCCTTCTTTGCCGGCGCGGGTTTTGGTTTGAGGCCTGTCGGCGTGCCCTGAGCCTCACCGGAATCTTTGCCGGCCGCTTTCCCTTTTGCCTCCTTCCCCTTCGACGGCTTGCTCGCCTCTGCCTTCTTCGCCGGGAGCGGTTTGGCGTTGGGCTTCGCCTTCAGCACTGGAGTGGCGACCTTCTTCTCCAGCGGACCCGCGTGCAGATTCAGCCTGGACAGGATCTTGCCCTTGCCGCGCTCCTCCTTGGGCAGCAGCATCTGCCACAGCTGCTCCTCCCGCGACAACCTGAGCCGGTCGAACGCTCTCACGGCGTTGTCGATGGCGGCCTGGCGGTCCTCCCGCGACGGGTAGGGGAACTTCCAGACGTCCAGCTCCTTGTAGGCCCGGTCGGTGAGCTGCCACTGGCCGACGGCGGGGTCGGCCTGTCTGGCGACCTTTGGGAGGATGAAGGCGCACTGGTCCCTGCTGCTGCGCGTCTTGGACGCGAGCTCCTGCACCGTGGCAGGCCTGAGCGCCAGCAGGTGGACGAGCGGAAGGCGCAGCGCCTTGGAGATGTCGACGGGCTGGCTGTGCGGCCCGGACGCGGGTTTGCTCGCCGAGAGCGACGACGACGACGAGTGCGAGGCGGCCGGGGCGGAGGACGCGGTGTTTCTGGCTGGCAGCTTCCGCGCCAGTGCGGCGTCGTGTCTCGGCTTGGCCGGGGCTTTCCGCCGGTTCGCACCGGGCACGTCCGACGCGAGCGGGATGATGGTCGTCCTTTAAACACAGAGCTCAATGTCAGCAAACGAGGCAAAGGACACGGGCAGCGGCGGAGGCGGCGCCGTACTTGTTGGCGTCCTTCTCCTGCTGGATGGTGGCCAGGCTGCTCTTCAGCTGGGCCAGCGCGGCATCCACCCCGGCGGCAGCGTCGTTGGTCGCCTTGATCGCCAGCCGGGCGCTCACGAGCCCCTGAAACTCCATCCGGCTCGACCCGTCGGCTCGGTACAGCTCGTGCCGGACCTTTTCGGGCGTCGTCTCGAGGTCGAGCGTCTTGGTGCCGTAGCGGAGAGTCTGATGCAGTGAGAGTCGGTAAGCAAACGGACAGACAGGAATGGGAGTAGCCACTTGTAGACTTGACAGGAGCACTCACCGGAGCTCTGCCGAAGAGGATCTGCGGCTGTTTGCCCGAGCGTGCGGTGCGGACGAGGTCGTCGACGACGTCGGCGGACAGGTCGAGCCGCAGCACCTGGACGGGAGCGTGCTTGGGGTCGGGCCGGCCGATGTGGGCGTCCGGGGCACCCCGGAGGGTGATTGCGGGCGGGGCGGGGGCTGTGGCAGCCATGACTTGAGGTTCAAGTCTGGTGGCAGAGAGAAGAGAAGAGGAAGAGAGGAGGTGGTGGGGAAAGAAAGAAGTGGAAGTTGGAAGTGGAGCGGGAGTTGAATCGAGAAGAAGAGGAGACAGCCAGGCGAGGCAAGGAGTGCGGAATGTGTCGTGTCGTGTCCTTGGTCGGTGGTTTATCTATCCGTCTGCTTCTCTTCGATCCCAGAGGCGAGGGAGGAGACTGGCAGCAGCCTCCAGCGGCGTGTTGCTGTCGTGGTTGGTATCTGTAGGCTGTGCCCTGGTCCGGTCCGCTAGGCTAGCGAGAGCGGAGACAGGCTAGAGACAAAGAGCCGTGGATGGCGAGGTGGAGCATGTCCAGCGGGGAATTGGTGAAAGAGGATGTCGGAGAGAGAGGGAGAGAGGGAGAGAGGGTGAAGGGATTGAGGGAGAGAGAAGGGAGGAGGAAGGGAGGGTTCGATGAGGTGGAGAGAGGTGGTGAAGAGAGAGGAGGAAGTGGATGTTCAGGTGGTTTCCACAGGTGGGCCACATCCTTGCACGGCATTCATCATCAAGCACTGAGCCTTATTCTTGACACGACGAGGTGACGAGGTCGGCGGTACCGGCCAGCGCCGCCCCGGTCGCACCAGTCCGCAGGTACCGAGGACTCCGGTATTGATACAGCTGAGTCTCTGTAAGTTACAGAAGTACCGACACTGCATATCTCTCCTACAAAGGTACAAACCGCCCACATGTGCACCCTCTTTGTCTCCAAGTAAGGAACGGGTCTCAGACCAGCAATCCCGAATCCCTATTCACCGATTGTCCTGTCCAAACATTCCTCACCCTCTCCGACACGCCCAGAGCCTGCAGACCGACAGACATGGTTACAGAGAGAAAGAGAAGAGAAAGAATAGACCGAGAGAACAGGTATCTCCACGGTATCGCAGCCGGCCAAGCCTATCCGGGCAGTCAATGAACCCCCGGCCTGGCAGCCTCTGGCACCCTGGCAGGCGGGAAGAGGCGTCGGCCGGGACCGATCACCCACATGAGAAACGTCCGGTGCTATCCTTGCGGCACTCTTACGGATTGCCTCATTCTGCCTTTGCCTATTTTGCCTGCGAGTGGCTGGGTAGTGGGCAGGCATCAAGCTTACCAGAGACAAAAGTCATGGTTGCTTGCCCGACAGCGGTGGCCGTGGTTGTGCTCGTCCTCGTCATGAAGGCACAGAAAGAGACTTCGAACCACCGGCTGCGGGAACACGAGCCTCCCGGGCTCGATGAAGAATGCAAGAATGCAGTAGAATGCTGCAAGCTGCAGGCTACGAGGTACACCTGCTGCAGTACCTCTTCACCTTTTCCCGTCACTCCCTCCAGCGAGGTACTGCAACCTGCGTCGTTGTCTGTTTGTCTGCCACGCACTCCCAACACATCGCTGCTTCAGCGTGATTCTGGGAGACGTCTGTCTGACTCACCGTTCCTCTCGAACCTGGCATAATCAATGATTGTTCTTTTGATGACTGGAGAGCGAGTCCACCACGAAGAGCACATCGGACAGCGGGGGCATGCGGGTGCGCGGGAGCGGAAGTACGGACGACACCACATGTACCATGAACGACACATACGGTGTGAGACCTGACGATCCTCGAAGCTACGGGACCGCCGCAGTCTGTGTTCTCTCCAGCCCGCATCAGCTGAAGCTCCTCGCCGGTCCGTGGCCTGTTTGGAGGGCAGATGCCCCGGTCATGCCCTGCAACTGACATTTACACTCTCCACCTATTTCCCTTGTACTCCGTACTGCTACTACAGTACGGAGTACAGAGTACTGTGATGGGTGATGAGTCTCACCTCCGCATCGCCGGGCTCGAGCTCCCACGAGATACGAGATACGAGTGTCCTTCCCCGCCTCTTCTGTTGCACGGACAGCTCTGCCCTGTCGCCTGCCGCAAGAGGTGCCTTGTGCCGGGCATCAATGGCTTTATAATCGCCTTGATGGCCGGACACTGTAGCTATCTGCTCGACAGACGGTGAATAGAGCGCCGCATTGGTCACCCCGTCTGCGGGTGTAGTCAGCTCGACGCGACTGGAGGAACAACACGGCGGAGAAAGCAGGACTATCCTCCGTTTCAGCATCTCTCCCTCTGACTCTGGATTCCCTTCTGGCGGGTGTACCTAGGTACCTCGACGTAATCCTCGGATAGAATCATCGAAACAAGCGGTTACAATCGTTACAGACGGAGAGAGTCAAAGTTACCGAAACGTTCCACCTCTTGTCGATCCCGATGCGAGAACAGCCCATTGGCCGGCAGTCAAGCCGGCCAGCCTCCAGCTGCAACATAGACCGGACAGGCTGTATTACTCAAAGAGGATCCTCGTTCACCTAAGCAGGCTTGCTGTGGAGTCGTTCTGTCCGCAAACGCTCACGCAGAGCCGTCGCGCTTGGGCGGGTGGGCTGCGATTGGCTTGCACGCTCGATGACGCCCGGTGGAGGGAGGGCTGAGGGACCTCGCCTCTAATAATAATCATCCCTGGACGACTGAAGGCGTTCCTTGAGTTTCGCCTTCCAGGCTCTGTTGGTACGACTGCGGCTGGAGTTGCCCGCCTACGCTCAGCAAGGAGTCGGATTTACCTTTGCACCATTTGGTGCCCAACTAGGATTTGTCTTGCGCATGGCTTTCAAAGTACGTATTGCGGGCTCACACCTCATCTATGATGGATTTTTCTTCATAAACTCGAAATGCAAAGCGCAGCACATGGAAGCTGCCTGCCGGCATCGGCATCTCTCCAAGGCTCCAGGCTGTCAAAGAACTACCCGGCTGGGTCAAATGCATGGGTCCGCCGGGTGGACTCATGGATGCCTAAGTGCAGAGAGACCACTCAATGCTCCAATATATAATCGCCGCCAGCTCATGGTCATCTTTTGTCTTCTACAACATCTTCCTGCGAGTGCTGAACACCTACAGCAAGTATATA
>QQTW01004609.1_pt1 | contig 10364 bp, 12 predicted proteins | sample 1904831 | NCBI WGS metagenome assembly QQTW01 (sample SAMN09435610, study PRJNA476489) | Subsurface metagenome, whole genome shotgun sequencing project.
CATTCTAGAAGTAAAAATAATTTATCGATGTCATGAGCAAGAAATCGTTCTGCCTTAGTTAGAGAGTCATAACCCAATACTTCTCGGTTAAGAATTAAGCAGAATTGAGAATAAAAAAAGTGCGTGGTTGAAATTTAGTACCTGCTCCTGTAGGGAGCGGTTTTCTGGATGGAAACTTGGAACGAGGTTTTTTGACAACTCTGGGATTAACTCTGCCAAGTCTTGGAGGAATTTTTTGCTCCAAAATTTCAAGAATTAGCTTGGAGAAAAAAAGGGTAGCTGCTCATCGCTAGCATCTTGAAAATCACAAATAGCTCGACGAATAACTTTGAGAGTACCAGTAAAACCTAAGCTTAATGGAGATATCCCAGCAGCAGTGGCAGCTTGAAACATTAAAGTGCGAACTGCATAATGGCTTAAAAGCCAACCGTAGATTTCTTGAATAACGAGGCGGGGTTTGAGAGAACGAATAGGAGTTTTACGTCCATTAAGATGAGTTTTTAACTCATCAATCGTATTTTCAATTTCCCAACGCTGATGATATTCTCTGGCTAATAATAAAGCCGGAAATAGAGAAATATCCATCAAACTGGTAATTAAACGGTAAGTTTGTTGTTCATTCTCTGAGTCGATAGTATACTCTATAACCCGTACCTGAATCCTTGAACCACCTTTATTCTTGGATTTACGGTCTGGAGAAATCCACGATAGATATGAGCCATCGTCTAAAACCTTGTCTACTGTAAATTTGATGTTCTTTGGCACTCGCCCTAAATAGTGGCATCTTTGATTTAATGTGGCATGAACCATACGGTAAGAATGTAACCCTCTATCCCACATCAGCAGCATCCCTTGGCTACAAGCTCGTAGTAGTTTTAAAGCTCGTACTCTCTCTCCCATGCGGTAAGGACATATCAAAGCATCAACTATTAAATGCGTTCCCGCCTCAACCAGTAATACTAAACGTGCTTTTGGGAATGCTGCTCTAGTCCCCTTTCTACTGCCTGGATATCCAAACACTCTCGCATTGGCAGTGCTATCTGGTACATCCAACACTGTACCGTCTACCGCCATTACTCGTAGTCCTCCTAAAAATGCCCTTGGCGTTTGTGCAGTAGCTAATGGTCTGGCTATCTTTTGAAACAGTCGGCTCATTACCTGACATCCCAATCTCTGTCTTGCTTCACTGATTGAAGAACTTGTTGGTACTTTCCGCTTGCTGTCCTAATCGCGTCCACTCTCTACTTAATCCACTCACCAGATTTTTCAGTACGTCCCCCATTGCATCCGATGACCATAGATTCATTGCTATGACTAGACATACCACCAAACCAGATGGTAATTTCCGCGTTCGCTCTTCACAACTGCCTGTCTCTGATAGAGTTTGTCTAATCACTTCAGGAGGAATCCCGAATTTCTCACAAATTGGGCTAAAAGTGAGTTAAAAAACGGGTAAAATGTAGCAGTAACAAGGTTTACAGCTATTTTGACTAATGACTCCAGCTTTGACAGAGTGTATCCCAGACCAATTGAGTTTTGGAAGAGTAAAAGGAAGAAAGGTAATCGCTAATTTTAAGGGTGGGACACTCACGTCGGATGGAGGATTAGTTTTGGTAGCCGAGCTAGACAAAAAACGTCAAATCACTGCTCGTTTTGCCGACTGTTTTAGTGATTATCGTCATCAAGGGTACGTGGAACATTCGGTCGCAGATTTAGTAGCCCAACGCATCTATGGAATAATCCAAGGCTATGAAGATTTGAATGACCATGAGAGATTGCGTTACGACCCAGTTTTCGCCTTAGCATTAGGAAAACTCAGTTCTAACGAGCCAGAGTCCGTTGTATTAGCGGGAAAAAGTACACTCAACCGACTGGAATATTGTCCAGAAACTGTGATTGCTCAAGCTGAAGCTCGCTACCATCGAATCTCCCATGAGCCAAAAAGAATTGAAGGACTTTTGGTAGAGCTGTTCTTGGAATCATACCGCAAGGCCCCACAATCGATTGTTCTCGACTTGGATGTAACTGACGACGGGGTACATGGAAACCAGGAGCAGGCTTTCTTCAACACCTATTATGGGGGCGTATGTTATGCTCCACTCTATATTTTCTCTGGGCATCATTTATTAGCAGCGAAACTACGTCCTTCTAACGTAGATCCAGCAGCGGGAGCCTTAGAAGAGTTGCAGCGAGTGGTTGGACTAATTCGTGAGAGATGGGGCCATACCCAGATCCTGATTAGGGGAGATAGTGCTTACTCCCGCGACGAGATTATGAGTTGGTGTGAAGAGCAACAAGCAGTTGATTATGTCTTTGGGATGGCGACTAATAGCCAATTAAAAATGAGGGCATCAGATGTCATAGCCAAAGCCAAGGCTGATTATGAGCAACGTCTGGCACCTGTCACTTCTTTAATGGAGGAGCTTTTCAGTCCCAATGAAGACTTAACCGTTGCTCTAGAGCTTGTAAGAGAATCCCTCTGGTATCGCTCTTTGACTTACAAAACTCAAAGATCTTGGAGTTGCGCTCGTCGTGTAGTTACCAAAGTAGCCTACGATAGCCAAGGATTGAAGATGCGCTTTGTCGTTACCTCCTTAGCTGCCACTAAAATCCCACCAGGAAAGCTCTACACGCACAAATATTGCCCTAGAGGAGAAATGGAGAACCGAATTAAGGAGCAGCAGCTGGAACTATTCAGTGACCGGACTTCCACACACACGTTTGAGGGGAATCAACTCAGGCTTTGGTTTTCTGCCATCGCTTACGTCCTCATGCAAGTCTTTCGCGCCGAATGTTTGGCAAGAACACCCTTGGCTACGGCTACTATTGGGACAATCCGAACTTTACTACTAAAACTTGGAGCGCGGGTGTTGGTAAGTGTACGACGAGTTTTAATCTCGATTTCAAGTAGCTGTCCCTATCAAGATATCTTTGCTATTGCTTATCAACGAATTCAGTCTCTCCCCGCTTCTGGATAGTTCGACGCTCAACTTCATTACCCCATAAAGCAATTTTTCAAACCTGGTTCCCGTAGTCAGTCTACCTTGTTATGCCTTCGTTCCCGTGCCAATCACAAGCACAGTTGTTTCTTCCCTCTAATTGTTTCAATTTTTGGGAAATTAACTAATTACTTTACTCTGAAAAATATTCAGTTTTTCAAAGGAGCAAAAAACTTCTTTGCGAAAAACCCAAACAAGTGATTTTTATCAGTTTGTGAGAAATGCGGGTTTAGCTCTGCGAGCAGAGATCTGTGTTATCGGCACGCCTCGCCGCTTGCCGACTGAGATTGAGAGCAACCTGTTACGTATTGGGCAGGAAGCATTGACTAATGCGTTGCGACACGCCTTGGCTCAAACCATCCTTCTCAAACTGGTGTTTGAGGCAAAAGTAGTGCATCTACAAATTATCGATGATGGGCAAGGATTTGAGCCGCAACTACAAGCCAACAGTGGCTGTGGTATCATCGGAATGCAAGAGCGATCGCAACAGATTGGCGCAGAGTTGATATTCAACAGTAGAATCGGACAGGGAACTGAAATTAAGGTGAGCGTGCCCACCCCCTAACCCAAATGCTAGAGAATGCTATAAATCAAATACTGCCAATTCGGATTTTGCTGGCTGAAGATCACGCAGTTGTACGTGAAGGGTTAGCAGCTATCCTTAATCGCAAAGAAGATATGACGGTGGTTGGTGAGGCAGAAAATGGACGACAGGCAGTTGAGATTTATCGCTGGCAACAGCCAGATATTGTGTTGATGGATTTAAGGATGCCAGAGCTAGCTGGAGTTGAGGCAATTACTCAAATTCGGGCTGAGTTTGCTGATGCACGTATCATTATTTTAACAACTTACGACACTGACGAAGATATCTACCAGGGACTCCAAGCAGGTGCTAAGGGTTACTTGCTCAAAGATGCAACCTCCAAGGAACTAGTGAATGCTATCAGAATGGTGTATCAAGGACAAAAATACATTCCACCTGAAGTTGCGCTAAAACTAGTCGAACGCATAGAATTTTCAGATCTAACGGCGCGCGAACTAGAGGTGCTGTATTTGCTGGTAAATGGCAAAAAAAATCAAGAAATTAGCGCTGCCTTATCTATTACAGAAGCAACGGTCAAATTCCACATCAACAATATTTTGAATAAACTAGGGGTGAAAGATCGTACTCAAGCAGTCATTACCGCTTTAAAACGTGGTCTTGCCCGTATAGATACCTAATCAAAAGGTAAGCCTTCACCCTATCCAAATTACTAGTCTCGATGCTATTTTTTTTTACTGCTTAAAGTCTCGCCTCAGAATGGGCGACCATAAATTGAATGTTTTGTAGTATGAGGACGTTGAAGAAACCTTACCGCGCATAAAGGAGAGCTGGAATTTCCATGAACCTGCCAAGCGATATTAGTAAGGTAATTCCACCCCTGAAAGATGGAGATCGCATACTCGGCTCCCCAAATGCCACGATAGTCCTCATGAAGTATGGCGACTATCAATGTCCTCAATCAGCTCAGGCTCACTTCACAGTTAAAGTGTTGCAGCAACGACTAGGCGATCGGTTGTGCTTTGTCTTCCGTCATTTTCCACAAAAGCAGATTCATCCACAGGCGCAAAGGGCAGCCGAAAGCGCTGAAGCGGCAGGAGTTCAAGGCAAATTTTGGCAGATGCACGATACGTTGTTTACACACCAGCAGACACTTGCTGATAGCGATTTGGTAGAGTATGCGGCTGGGCTGGAGCTTGACATTCCTCGTTTCTTACAAGAACTATCAGGACGAGTTCATGCCGAGCGCGTGCAGTCAGATATTAATAGTGGTAAAAAGCACGGTGTAGAGGAAACACCAACCTTTTTTATTGGCATTTGCCATAAGGGGACTCAGAACTTGGAGATATTACTAATGAGTATTCAGGAAATGACTACCGTTAAGTAAAAGTCAACTCAACTGTATAGCAGCCTAATCAGTAATTTCTGTTGCTTGCAGGCAAGACGAATAATCAACTATGGACAGATAAAAACTTTTTAACCGCTATATACAGATTGAAAGCTCGTTAATAGTAGAGCTACATATAATGTTCAAAATTCAGTCTGGATAAATTGCGGTCATTTTAGAGTTTTTAACTTAATGTCATTCGGTTTTTATAATTAGTCTTTTTTCTAAAATTCCTTTAGCTAGTTAAGAACAATTTCTAAGTTGTACTGAGTACCTACGTATGAGTAACGATCGCCTAGAGCAATATTTCTTTCCAACTGGCAGTAATATTCCTGTCACTACCAAAGTGCAAGTAATTGAACTACTCAACCACACTTTGGCTACTACGGTAGATTTGAAAACTCAGTTAAAACTAGCATATTGGAATGTTACAGGCAGCAACAGCGAACCGTTACAGGAACTGTTTGCTGAAATGGCGGCAGAATTAGAAGAATATATTGATATCTGCGCTGAACGAATTACTGATTTAGGCGGTTTAGCTGTTGCTACAGCGCGCGTAGCAGCAGAGCTATCGCAACTCCCAGAGTATCCTCACAATATATTAGATGGTTGTGACCATGTAACAGCTGTAGCGCAGCGCTTGACAGTTTATGCCCAGTCGCTACTGCATGGAAGCGTGCAAATAGCCAAATGGGGAGATGTTGATACGTCTTTCTTGTATGTGGAGGTTTTTCGGGTAATCGAGCAACGATTGTGGTTACTCCAAGCGCACTTGCAAGCATCGGCTCAAGAAAATGAAACAGCGGCAGTAAAAATATCCGCAATTGCTAATTCTAAACAGCAGGCGATCGCGCGATGCCTGTAGCCTACTAAATATCTAACTCAGGAGATTCATCATGGCTAACGATACAAAAGTCTGGTTGATTACTGGTAGTTCTACAGGATTTGGACGATCTCTAACAGAAGCAGTACTCAAGCATGGCGATCGCGTAGTTGCAACTGCCCGCAAGCCAGAACAACTAAACGATCTCGTCGAGCAGTATCCAGAAACAGCAAAAGCATTTCGTTTGGATGTAACTGACGCGCAAAATATCAGTGAGGTGATAGATTTTGCCCTCAAAACCTTTGGAAAAATTGACGTGCTGGTGAATAACGCTGGCTATGGCGCGGTGGGGGCAATTGAAGAAGTCAGCGATGAAGCTATTCAACGTCAATTTGATACGAATGTTTTTGGGGCGCTGAAGATGATGCGGGCAGTACTGCCCTTAATGCGGAAACAGCGTAGCGGTCACATTCTCAACCTTTCATCAGTCGGTGGCTTTGTCTCTTTCGGGGCAACGGGAATATACTGCGGCACGAAGTTCGCGCTAGAGGGGCTTTCTGAAGCGCTGTCCAAAGAAGTTGAGTCTTTGGGAATTAAGGTCACGATCGTCGAACCAGGCGCTTTTCGCACCGATTTTAACGGGCGATCGCTGGCTGCACCAGAGCAACTAATTGACGACTACGCACCTATCACTAGTCCATTTCTCCAATGGCTGCAAGAAATGGATGGCAAGCAACCAGGCGATCCAGATCGGGCAGCAATAGCCATGATTAAAGTTGTAGAAAGCAATAATCCACCCTTGCGGTTGGCACTAGGAGCAGATGCAGTAGGTATGATTGAGGCAAAGTTGGAGTCAGTCAAAACTGAGCTAGATACTTGGAGACAGGTTTCGCTTGACACGGCTTATGAAGGAGCTGTGGTCAGTGCGATCGGCGGATAATTGGATGGCGAAAAAATGCGGCGTTGTGTTTGTCCTAAGTACAAGGGTTTAAAAAATTGGCAAACCTTATTGGATTATCTGTCGGTCTCAAAGCGTATCTGTTCGGAGTACCACGCCCTTAAAGGCGAGATGCGTTGCGTTTGCCAATTTTTTATTCCTGACCACTTAGAACAATCGCAACTTGGAGAACGCACAAACAGCGATCGCCTCCCCAATCGTCCAGGCGGGGTTATTTAAGATCGCATTACATCAATAGCTTGCAGGAAAAAGAGCGTGAAAATTGGAATTATTGGCACTGGAAATATGGGGCGATCGCTCGGTATCTTGTGGGCTGAACGAGGTCATGAGGTGTTTTTTGGTTCGCGCGATCCTCAAAAGGGACTTGAGATCGCCGACTCTGCTGGACATGGCATCCAAGGCGGTACGAACGATGAAGCTGCTAATTTCGGGGATGTTTTACTCTACACCGCTCGTGGAGTTGCACCGTCATCAGTTTTATCCTCGATTGAAGTTTTAAACAACAAAGTCATTATTGACTGCAATAACTGGAATATTCCTGAAGGGTATGCCTATGAGCCGATTGCCGAGTCTCTGGCTGAGAAATTAGCAGTAGATATACCTAATGCCCATGTGGTCAAGGCATTTAATACAATGGCACAGGAAGTTTTTGAATTGTCACCATCTCCTCTCAAAGAACATCAAGTTTCCTGCTTCATTTGCAGCGACAAAGAGCAGGCTAAAAAAACAGTCATGTCACTAGCCGAGGAAATTGGTTTCTCTCCAATTGACTGCGGAGCTTTGCGTAGTGCCAGAATGCTCGAAGGGTTAGGAGACTTCATCCGCTTCATGATGGGTGGCATGAAACTAGGTGCGTTTGCGACTATCTCAATTAACAAACTACCGCCAACCCAAGAACAGCGACTCGGTGGGCGGCAAGCTTCGAGCCTAAAGTGAGATGGCTAAAGACTTGAAATCTGCTCAACCACCAATGAGCTATTTCAGCAGACAGTTTTATAGATTACTGTGTCTTGGCTAAGGAGAAACTGTGCAATGCAAAAAATGGATAGAAAACAGTTTACAGTCACTGTTTGCAGCTTTGTTATGCGCATTGTACACGAACACTTGACCCAAATGAGCGACCCTGAAATTTAAGCTCGGCGGCAACGAGTAAACAAAACTCAATGAATTTATTGCGATAGGAACACAAAACGGTGGCTTCATCTAAACCGACAGTTCTTGTTTTAGGTATAACTGGAAAAGTGGGCAGAGAAACGGCGCGTTTACTAACTCAAAACGGTGATGTCGAAATTATTGCTGGCGTTCGTTCTCCCCAAAAAGCTGCAAATTTAGTTGATTGCAACATCGAAATTCGTTACCTCGATCTCGATCGCCACGAGACTCTTCCCGCCGCACTAAACGGTATCGATCGCGCCTTACTACTGACAGGCTACAACGTGGATATGCTCAAACAAAGTAAGGCGTTTCTTGATGCAGCAAAGCTTGCAGGCGTTCAACATATTGTCCACATTGGCGCATCGGGCGCACCTACTAACGAAGTCGCTCATTGGGGTTGGCATCAATTTATCGAACGCTATATCGAATCTTTAGGGTTTAGTTTTACACACCTGCGTCCTGAAGCTTTTATGCAAAACTTAATTAACTTTGGCTGGTTGGATCGAGGTGTCATTACCAACTACATAGATAATGCCCGTTGGAGTTGGATTGATTGCGACGATCTGGCATTAGTCGCCGCAGAAACTTTACGACAGTGCGATCGCCACGCTGGAAGAATTTATCCTTTAGGCTACGATACCGCCACGATGCAGGATGTCGCTGAAATTTTAACCGATGCAGTGGGTAAACCGTTTCGGCTAGAAGCGCATTCGCCTGAAGAATTTCTGGACGCGATGCTGAAAGCAGGTGGAGATCCAGCGTATATGCACTGTGTCTATACCCAACTGAAACTCAACGCTGCCAATAAGATTCTTTGTGCCGATGCAACATTTGACAATTTTGAGAAAATTACTGGACGTAAGCCGATGATGTGGCGCGATTTTGCTCAAAAACACAGAGCAGAGTTCGATTATTGAAGTTTGTATAGGAGAGATTATGAGACTTTGGCAACGTACTATCCTTGCAATATTGCTAGTTTTATGCTTAATAATAAGTTCACCCGCCCCTGTTCAAGCGGTAGAACTGCCTGCCGCACTCAACACGACCAACAATCCACACACGAGTATCCAGAATACTGACCAGTTGCTGTTGTATGCGAATGCTCAGAACCTTGTGGATCATTGGAATAATCTCGTCATCCGTGCTAAAACAGGCGAAGAACAGCTTCAGATGATGCGTGAAAGTGGCGTTTTTGCCGACGACGTAAAACTTACCTTCGATCTGGGCGACAAAAAATACAAGTTTAATAGTCTATCCGATCCCCAAGCGATTCAGTTTTACAACAGTTTTGTCAACGGATTGAAGAAGTATCGATACAATGTTGCCTCAAATGTAGAAGCGGTTGAATTTGAGAAAGACTCACTGCTGTTCAATTTCAAGCATTTGATTTATTTCAATGATGCACTCGGAGTTTTTAGCGACAATCAAGTTCACATGAAGAGAGACAAGGAGCGTTCTTTCATCGATTCTGCCTATCTTCGCCTGATTCGCTTTGATACTACTGGGGCTTATTAGTTAAGTGTGAGAGGTAACAAATGAGTCGTGACTTGACATCGCTTGATTCTACGTTCAGCCACCATAATGTATGGAGCTTAATTGAAAATTGCGGAGAGTTTGTTGCCGAAGAACAACTAGAGGAGCTTGTTTAACACCTATTGATTTTTTTTGCATAAGAAAGTCACGAATAGATTTTTTATTAGCTCTGTAGTTCTGAATCTGACATGGGATAAATTGATTATGACTATACAATTTCAAGGAAAACGCGCCCTTGTCACTGGAGGAAACAAAGGAATTGGATTTGCAATTTGTCAAGGCTTACTTGCTCAAGGATTTGAAGTAATTTTAGCCGCGCGATCGCTTGATAACGCCAAAGGTGCGATCGCCAAATTACAATTATCAAATGTGCGTCCGATTGAATTAGATGTTAGCGATGACGATAGCATGAATTTAGCTGCAAAGAATTTAAGTCAAGAAATTGATTTGCTAGATGTTTTAATTAATAACGCAGGTATTTATCCAGATGAAGGTGTTAATATCCTGACCGTATCGCGTGAGTTACTCACTCGAACAATGAACGTTAACGCCTTTGGTGCTATTCGTGTCACGCAAGCATTTCTACCATTATTATTAAACTCATCTAACGCCCGTATCGTTAATACATCGAGCGGCTATGGTGAGTTAGCGGGTCTTTCAACAGATGTTCCCAGCTATTGCTTATCAAAACTTACGCTCAATGGTGCAACGATTATGTTGGCAGAGGCATTGCGAACTAAAGGCATTGTGGTGAATGCGTTCGATCCAGGCTGGGTGAAAACCGATATGGGCGGCAATAATGCGTCACGAACTCCAGAACAAGGAGCAGATACAGCGATTTGGTTAGCAACCGTTGCGCCACTGAATTTGACTGGAAAGATATTTTACAATCGCCAACAAAGGTCTTATTAACTGTGTAAATTTAAATGTAAAAGCCCCAGCTATCCGGGAAGAAGTGAATGACAAAA
>QQTW01004610.1_pt1 | contig 10362 bp, 11 predicted proteins | sample 1904831 | NCBI WGS metagenome assembly QQTW01 (sample SAMN09435610, study PRJNA476489) | Subsurface metagenome, whole genome shotgun sequencing project.
ATAGTACAGGAGCGGCCTATAGTTATTGCCCACACAAACCTGGCAGCTGACCTCTTGGCGACTCACAGTGCCCTAGCCGCAGCCGAGATCGAGAACATACAAAGCTCGACGAGGAACAGAGAACTAGCCAATACCCTGATGGGCCTCGTCGATAAGTCCAGGAAGCACAAAAGCCAGGATTCTCAGGATTCAAGGACCAGGTTACAGGTTGAGACCGCTGAGGAAGAAATGGTTGAGCAGAGAGCAAGATGGAGAATGATGAAGAGCATCGTCAGTGCGGTCATTGCCGGCAGTGGAATCGACTGGGCTCGGGACGACCGCCTTCGTGATATCGTCTTGGACGACGAAGATGAGATCCTGTCGTAAGCGAAAGTGAATCGTAAGCGGATTATGACCATTCACAGAGGCCGACGTTGAGGTGGTCGTCTTCTCATTAGTCTTCGAGTAACAATCTGGCTGGCAGCTCTCTGTCACTTGCGTTTATGCTTGGACAGGAGTCTCAACAGTTGAGAGCAAGTACCATACCTTGTAGTAAGTGACTTCGGAGAGTATGATCACGTGATAGACGGCTGCTGCTTGCTTGGGTCGTGGTACTGAGTGACTGAAAGACTCACATTTCACAGGCGACAGCTGCGGGGTCATGGGCCAGGAAGTCGGCAATCACTATAGGCCGCTCCTGTACTATTACGTTGTGCAGTGTCCGTGTTTGTGGCTTTATTGAGTAACTCTTAATTATGGAGACTTCGGAGGGAGGAGGTGCACAACAAACGGGAAGATCCATCGGTGGGCAAGGCACAGTAGCTGCAGCGAGTTGCACTCGGTGGCAGAGGGACGCAATGATCTGGGCTATTATACTACGAGGACTACTGTAGGCAATACGCACTCAAAAGCAAGGGCAGCCACTATGGCTACCAGTAGTAGGCTATGGGCATGGACAGAACCCCTGCACTGCTCCCCAAAAGTCATCACGACAGAAGGAGTACAGTGGATGAATGCGTGTTGATCTGGCGTCTTATAAGGGAAGAAGTAGCAGTTGTTGATCTGAGCGGGACCATTGAGTGATCCTGCTGCGTCCTGGCTGCTGCTTGCAAGCAAGAGCTGTTTGGATCAGGCGGGAGAACCGGATTGATCGTAACTGGTGTGGGTCTAGCGCATTCTTTCGTAATACCCGCCCAAACACCCCCTCAGAGAGAGACACACCCACAAAGCCTGTGAACCCGGGCCACCGCCCACTTTTCCCTCTCTTTTCTCCTCACCTTCTTCCTCCATACAACTTCCACCATATTACCACCATCACCACACAATCTTACCCAGACCCAAAGTACTCTGCCTCTACAGCAACAACTCCACCTCTCCACCACAGGTAGGTCAAGCGAAAGCTGTTCGAATTTCTGTTTGCCGGCCTCTTCTCAGGCCTTCGATGCTTCTCCACGCGTCAATCTTTTCCACTCAACGCTGTTGTCTCGGGCTCTTCAGCGCGCAATCTGACCATTCTGCTGCGCTCAATTGGCCTTCTTGCTGCATCACTCTCTGATCATCTCGGTCATTGGCCGTTATGATTGCAGTTGGCATTGCCACGCCGTTGCCGCTGCGCATTCAGCAATTACTCGATTCATCTGCTTTACAGCAATTTTGCACGATGGCCATGGATTCATATCTCTCATTTTGTTGTGATCATCATCTCGCGTCTTGTTTTGCGACCGACGCGGCATCCGACAGAACAGGCGATCGCGACCGCGACCACACCTAGCTTCATGTCAACAAATGCATGTGTCTTCTACCGTGTGTCTTGCTCTTGTCGTCTGCTCTACAGCTTATCCTTCACGTCGTCGCGACCTTTGACTTAAGCTGTCTCGCACATACTGACGGTCAATCGCTACACAGAACAATCGATCTGATCATCTCTCGAAATGCCTAAGGAGAAGACCACCACCCGCAAGACTAAGGGCCGCGGTGACGGCAAGAAAAAGAAGGGTTCGTCGTGTTACCCTACTCTCAACCCAAACCCTCCATTAACCGTCCTGCAGATCCCAACGCCCCGAAGCGTGGTCTTTCCGCCTACATGTTCTTCGCCAACGAACAGCGTGAAAATGTGAGGGATGAGAACCCTGGCATCTCCTTTGGTAAGCTTCTGACCCTCACCTCCTGTCCAGCGCACGACAGTACTGACTTCGCGTGCTCTCAGGCCAAGTCGGCAAAGTCCTCGGCGAGCGATGGAAGGCGCTCAACGAGAAACAGCGTGGCCCCTACGAAGCCAAGGCTGCGGCTGATAAGAAACGTTACGAAGAGGAAAAGGCGAGCTACAACGTGAGTGACGACTGAGCCTGTGTGATCCCGATTAGAGTCTGGTTCTGATCGGCGTCACACAGGCTGGGGATGACGATGAGGAGTCGGGCTAGGAGGGATTTCCTTATATGTTGTCGCACAGCGATTGAACCAGCTCAGCCTTTGTGGCCCTGGCTCTGCCCCTAGGGGATCTGGCTTGCTGCGCGTTATCTGGAGACTCGTGCGCTGGTGGAATTGTCTCGACATCGGTCTTCATGAGTCTGGCTGTTGGTCCTGTAGTCGTCTGGGTTGGCTTTTGCTCTTCGGGTGGCACAGGCACGGAACAGGCTTTTCCTCACAGTAGTATCGAATGCGATCAGTTGCTTGACATGAGATTCACCTAGTCTGGACCTCTCACAACCGGAGTGAATCCGATCCTTGCCAGCACATGCCCTTGAAGTTTTACCGGTTCTTTCCTACTCCATTTCCTTACTCTGGTCGTTGTACTCGAAGAAAATTGTATCACGATCCAAGAGACCTTTCTATCTGTGCTAATTTGTGTCATTTCTATGGCCATATATCACTTGTCTGACTTCGTAGTGTACTGCAAATAATAAGGAGCCGGTAGCTAATAGTAATACTGACCATATCTGCAATTGTGTGTTGATGTTTGAGGATAGTAGAACAGATTAGTAGCTTCTCGTAGGTAGGCAATGAGAGCCATTCACGGTGAACTCGAATCAAGCATACGCGACAACAACTGGACAGAGTTCAACGCAAAAATCTGTATCTGCGGCGGATAGTCCTCGGCGTTGTGTTGATGAGAGCTGCTCTCTCTCAGCGCATCTGATCTAGGTACCAGTTGAGGTACTACCCGTCGTATGACGTAACGTTAATCCGTTTTAAGATCGTGGCGTGGTAAATGAGTAGTACTCACAGTGTCATCATTATCGGAGCTCCAATCCAAAAAGCTCTGTTTCTGGCTCACATTCCGCATCATCTTCACCAATCTCAACTCATTCCATTTCCCCAATCCTTAATCCGAATTCACGGCACTACACACTTAATTTCAGAAGAGCAAACCAACTGCTCCGAACCATTACAACGATCTTAGAAGTATCCAACTGCACCTAAAGCACCTCCTACGTCAACTAAGGCCCTTATAGTCAGAGTCATGAGCATCAATCGCTTGATCCCAAGCTTGAGACCTCTCACAGCTCCATCAGTCCGTCTCCAGGATTCCCGAACACGCATGCCTATCTACTTCCAACGCCTTTATGCCCATAGCGGCTATGGAGACGGCGACGGCGACCCGAGAGGAGAGAACCCTCAGCAGCAAGGCGGCAGCGCCTCGGCTGACCTAGAGCATCCGGGTCCACCACCGGTATCTGAAGGACAAGGCTCTGGCTCGACTCCCACGAAGGGATCAGAGAGCGGACACAATAGCACATCAGGTTCTTCGAATGAGCATACCTCGGACGGCTCCGGCTCGCAGTCGCCGATGGGTAGCTCCAAAGGGGCACAGGGTAGCTCCAAAGAGGCGCAGAGTAGCTCCAAAGGAGCGCAACCAAAGATCCATGATGAGCGGAATGGGCCGACCAGTACCAGAGAGGATGTGGAACAGCACAATCGTGAGTTCGAGCGACGACATGACCGCGCACAGAGCACTGGGGATGACAGAGATCAGAAGGTCGATAAATCATTCTGGAAGGGTATGTCTGTCCTCTATGCCCCTTTGTTCACTTCATCTAACACAAGAGAAGGCCAGGGAGGCGCGGACAGGCAGGCCTAAGTCAGGGCAGGTCGAAAGGAAGTGCAGTGCATCAGTGAGCCACGCTACAGACAATCAACGATTCTCGGCAGCTGGGGTCTTAGTTGAGACTCCTGGGCAAGATCACACCTTGTCGGCTTGGCGAGGAAAATGGCGTGGTGGCCTTTTGTTGCTGCTGGGGACCTTAAAAGAACCTTAGTGATTTCAAGAACGGTCACGTAAAATCCTATCAAAGCAAGCAGCGGACCAGCCTGCGTAAACCGGGCCCTTCACCATTGTGACAGCGACCAATAATTCCATGGTCATATCACGTGTACAATATCACGTGAACATATGGATGGCCGCTGCATTACGTCACTGTCGATGACACAAGCTCACAAGCTTTCCTGCTCTGCTGTGCTGCAAAGAGAGGAACTCTGGCCTTGGTGTGGCTGGTGCTCCCTGCTCTATTGCTAGTAAGTAACTACTAGTTACTGAGTAGTCGTTGTCTTTAGCCCTGTAGCCTGTTGCCTCTCAGTGAAGTGACCTTTTTTCGTACTGAGGAACTCTGGTGCTGTCATTATTGCTCGTCCTTCACGTTGTCCACACGCTAATTTCCGTTGCTCAGCGACCGACGTCAGTGTCAATCTGATCTCTACTTCAGCTTCCTTTCATTCTCCAGTTTTCCCACCCTTCATCCTCTCCACCCCCAATACCTCCTCCCAACACCCATCACCATCATCCCCTTTAGAACATCATCAGAACACTCAATTCAGTTGCAGTAATCATACTACTGCAGTCATGAGGTTTCTTTCATCGGTGCTCGTGCTGGCTCTGGCTGCCGATGCGACCATTGCTAGCAGCTGGTTCAGCAAGGCTGGTGAGTTAGAAACCTTCTCATTCCACTTCTTGAGATCATTCTTGCGGGTTCGTCGGCTCAGCGTTGAGGGCTATACTGCTCAATGATACTGCATCCATATTGCTGCATCACGTCTTAGTCTGTTGTTCTGACACGAGACATCCATATGGACACGAGGAGCGTGTGATCAACTAGTACATGCTCTGGAACTCCTTATCTACTTGCATCAGCTGCTTGGAGATGTCCATGCTTGCATCATGTTTTAGCAATCGCGGTCCATGTTCACGGTTCTCAGTTACTAACATTCTTACCTTATAGCATACAACAAATGGCACGAGACCGAGCTAGAGCGCTGGCTCTCAGATCATGACATCCCATATCCTTCACCTGCCGACCGAAAAGACCTTGAGAACATCGTCAAGGAAAATTGGGAAGGCAAAGTCTCAGCTCCATACAGAGATTGGGATACGGATAAGCTACAAGCCTACCTTGCCGAGAAGGGTCAGGACGTGCAGAAGGGCACCAAGCAGAACAAGGACAGCTTGATCAGCCAAGTCAAGAACTCCTGGTATGAGACCGAGGATAAGGCCGAGGAGGCTTACCTCAGCGTCAAAGACTGGATCTTCGATAGGTAAGCGCTTAATGAACGTCTTTCAACCGTGTCTAACTGTCATAGCTGGACCGAATCCCAGCTCAAGGCTTTCCTGGATAAGCACGGCATCCCTGCCCCTCAGCCACGCACCCGTGATAGCCTGCTATCAACCGCTCGTTCAAATTATGAAACCGTCTCCAAGAAGACTGGCGAGTCCGCCTCGTACCCTGGTAACTGGCTGTACGAGAGCTGGTCTGAGTCCGACCTCAAGAAGTTCCTTGATGAACGTGGTATCCCGGCTCCTCAACCTACCACTCGTGACAAGCTCGTTGCTTCGGTTCGACGCAACGCCCGTCTTGCCAGTCTGAAGGCCTCAGATAGCGCTTCCGCCGTATCAGGAAAAGCTAGCGCCACGGCCAAGTCTGCCAAAGAAACCGTCAGCGACACCATCTTCGACTCTTGGAGTGACAGCAAGATCAAGGAGTGGGCCGACAAGAATGGTATCAAGGTGCCCCAGGGGTCCAACCGTAATGAGCTGCTCGCCCTTGCCCGCAAGCACAAGGCATCGTACAGTGGCGAGCAGGCTACCGACTCTGCCTACAGTGCTTATGGCGCCGCTACCTCCAAGGCCGGCAACGCCGCTGCCAAAGCTACCGATGACGTCAAGATGAAGGCTGAGGAGGCATTCCAATCGGCTCTCGATACCTGGAGCGAGACCCGACTCAAGGCTTACCTTGATGCCCGTGGTATCCCTGTTCCACAATCCGGAAAGCGCGACGAGCTAGTTGCGGCGGCGAGACTCAACAAGCACAAGGCCGCTACCGGCTGGTCTGCCTGGACCTTTGACACCTGGACCACGGAGAATCTCAAGTTTGTCTGCCCTATTCATAGGTCCTGAACAGTACTGACAGTCACAGGAAATGGCTCGGAGCTCAAAGCGACAAGGCTTCCAAGCAAGCTGCTGCCAAGTCTGATGCTACGCGCGAGGAACTCGTAAAGCAGGCTCAGCTTGGATACTCCAGCGCCTCCAAAGCCAGCGGCACGGCTTACGCGTCCATGACCTCTGCCATGGCCAAGGCTACTGATTATGCCAAGGACACTACCTTTGACACCTGGACCCAGTCGGATCTCAAGGCCTACCTTGACGGCTACGGCGTCCCTGTCCCGCAGGGCACCAAGACGGAGGAGCTCAAGGCTATGGCCCGTCGTCAATCGACCTACTTCCGCTACGGTACCAATTCGCCCAGCACGACGCTGTTCGCCAAGCTGCAGGACACGGCCCAGTGGATCCTCGATCAGCTTAAGATCGGAGCTGCTAGCGGTCGCAAGGAGGCCGAGTATCAGGGCGAGAAGGCCGCTCACTACGCGCAGGAGAAGGCCACGGCGGCCAAGGATCGTGCGGCCGAGGCGACTCAGAGCGCTAAGCATCGGGTCAAGGAGGAGTTGTAAAGGGAGTTTCAGACCGATAACGCAAGACTGGCTGGGGTGAAACAAACCGCCCGTGAGCTGAAGGGAAAGGGGCGATTCGAGGCAGTGTGGTCGGCGATGAATTGGGGAGGAATTGATGCACGAGAATTTGTACTTGTTCCTCATGATGCCCCTTTAGTCCGTACGAGCTATGCGAATTTCCTTCTGTCTTTGAATCCTTTGAGGCTGTGAAACGATGCCATATCTATCGAAACTCGAACCTGTGATAGTGAATGTTGTTCAAGTACTTCATCGATAAATGCTCTGACGCCCTGGCTACATGGAGCATCGAACCGCTGCTCGAAGAGTGATTGCTGGGCCCAAAGAGCCGAGTAGCCATATGGACTATAGCACACAACCGATTACATTATCCCACCACCATAAAGTTCATGCAACAACATTGATAGGCAGACACTAGACGAGAAAACCCAAGCCACCCAGACGTCCTTCTTTCCAAAAGCCCGAATCATCAACGATCTACACCGACGATAATGCATCACCACCCCCTCTCCCTTTCCCTCAGCGCCTCCTTCCCCTCCTTCCTCGCCCGCTCCCGCTCGAGATCCAGCACCTGCGCGGCGCCCAGAAACTCGAGGAGAGCCATGTTCTTGGCCGCGCGATGGGCGTCCCCGTTCCAAGCGCAGGATTCGCATTCCCGGCACGAGGCGGATGAGGAGAGGGTGAGGGAAAGCGGGGAGGGGTTCCGTCGGGAGGTCGAGCAGGAGGAGCATGGTGATGATGTGTGGTGGTTCGGATGGCGGTTTTGATGATGGTTGTGGCTGTGTTGGTGCAGGTGCAGGTCTAGTGGGAGGCGGTAGGCGGTGAGGATCCGGTCTAGTTGTGGGGCTGGCGTGGGGTTAGAGGTAGTGGCGAGGAGGGAGGGAGAGTGGGAGAGGATGGGTGATCTTATTCATACCTTCAAGGCTCCGGAAGGAGTTCATGGTCATGGGCAGGGAGAAGTCGGTGGGGTAGCGCCGTTCGGAGGTCATCATGGGGTGGATCTGGGCGTACGAGGAGCGGGGCGGGATCTGGCTGTTGGCCAGAGCGGCGGCGAGGTTTTGTCTGGAAAGCACCATTATAATGTCAGCTCATTGAAATCAGATCCAAGTTCAGACATAGATCGTTCGGCACCTACCTCCGTACGGCCTCCTGCACACTGATGCCGCAGAAGATGCCCTCGCCACAGTCCCTCTCGCACCGCTTGCACGGGCTCCCTGACTGTCGGGAACCACATGCCATCTCATATCCTGGAGACGTCACCGAAGAGAAGTAATCCCCGCCGAGGTCTAGACGAGCGTGCTGCATGGCGAGCGATTCTTCCATGTCGCGTGGGACGAGGGAGCGCTCGAGAGCGTAGGGCGAGGGGGGAAGGGAACGGAAGGAGGTCCGGTGAGGGAGGCTGGCATGGCTGTAGGCGGGCATTTTCTGGAGGATTGATCGCCTCAAGGAAAGTCGAGGATACGAAGATTATGGAGAGGTAAGATGATCGCTCAAGGGGAAGATTTCATCTCTCTTTATCTTGGTCTGATCCTGCTCACCGCCTCTTCTAATGTTTTGTTGAAAGCAAACTGGATAAACATGTGAGCCAATATGTTCCCTCGAGTTGGATATCGCGTGTCGGAAGGCGTCATGCTGTCGAGCAATCAAGGTCCCACCAAAACGTGCGAACGTACATGGTGATACAATGAGACGCGGGCAGCGTTCCGACGAGGGTATCGATTGGCTGAACGATTGGGCTTGTTGGGATCCACTCGCGGGGAAGTGATCCGAACGCGGAGAGATGGAGGCAAACAAAGCCATGCTATTCTTGTTGGTGGTACTGTGTCACGCAGCAAGAACACCGGCACCTCAACGATGACATGATAAACATGGTCGGGAAAAGACTGCTCCTTACGGTTCTCGTGATCCGTCGGGTTTGACACGAAACCTGCATAGCGGCCACAGCATCGAAGGAGAGAGGAGAGGCGAACATAGGAATGCCATCATTTGGTAATGCCCATTTGCCCGAGTACCTGCAGTGAGACCCATGTTTGCCGGCGGTGTGAAGGCTCTGCAGTCACTAGTTTTAGAGACCAATGAAGCAGTGGATGGATCGCGTGGTTATTGTTTGCTGACAGACAGCAATATGGTTTGGTTGCAATCGAAGCCTAACAACCAACAACCTGCCGCTTGCATGAGGAATATCGGGACCATTTCTTGAGCGACGGCTTATTCAATGATGCCAAAATGTCCCGGAGAAGTATCCGGAATGGAGGAAAAAATTGACAAAAGCTCACCCCTCTTCGATCCCGAAGGGAGTCGAAGAGGGGCTACGAAACCGCCCAGGGCAGGGTTCTTACGAGAAGGTCACTTGGTTCGCTGGGAGGGATTGGTGATTGCCCGTTGGGCAACCACCGACCACTCTCCCAACTACGCCAAACCACCTTTCGCTGAAGGAAGTTCTCCCTTGACCTGCTTATAAAGGTTCCCTGCGGGTTTTGGTGCGCTGCAAGTACCAGCGGGGCTTCTGACGGAAAGGGCGACCGGTGCTCCTACCCGTCCTGGACCCGGCTGACTGTCTAAGAGGCGGGGCCTACTCTGTAGATACGTTTGGCTCGTGCTCAAGTGACTCAGGTGTGGACTCCAGTGCCGTACGGTCGCCGGTGCGAAGACTGAGCACGACCATACAGCTGGTGACTTCCTCATGGAACACGGATCCTCGTGATACGATGACGTGCATGGATGGAAATATAGTGAGAGCTTCGGCAGCAAGTCATCGCAACCTGGCTACCAAAGCTGTCTAGTGCGGTCATTCCTTATCCATGATATTTCCATCCGTCGCTGCCGCTGCCGCCGTCGCTCGATTCCTGAGGCCATCGCCGCTTGTTGTCTCCCCGTCGGCCGAGGTCGCGGCGCTCATACTGAACTTGCGAGGTTGACCACTTGGTCTCTCCGTCAGACTCGGTGCGCGCGGTCGCTGTTGGCCCGTCGCTCGGCCGCCAAAGAAAGGGAGCTCATAGATGATGGCCCGAAAGATGTAGAGGAGCATATCGTAAACGACCAGCATGATCCAAGGGCCGTTGATTCGTAAGCCTCCGTCTAGTCCTTCGGACGAAGCTATGACAGCTGAATCCTCATCAGCTCTCAGAACAGCAGTTTCAAACCAAATCGCAGAATAGAGACCATCAAACATTCAAAATCGCTGTCGCTCAAGTTGGCGGAAACCGAAGTAAACCTGGGTAATCCATATCAAGGCTAAACAACATCGATTCCCATTGCCATCACCACGATTCTCCCCCATCATGTCCTGGTTCTCCATATTGCCTGAGCAATTCAGCTTCCTCGAAACCTGGATCACTCGCTTTTTCGTGAGTCGACCATATTCAATGGGAAATACAAATACTGACAAGCTCCGTTCAAAAGATTCTCCTAGGCGTCCTCACCATCGGC
>QQTW01004611.1_pt1 | contig 10359 bp, 10 predicted proteins | sample 1904831 | NCBI WGS metagenome assembly QQTW01 (sample SAMN09435610, study PRJNA476489) | Subsurface metagenome, whole genome shotgun sequencing project.
CCGAGGATTGCTGCGTCTGCGTGCACGTGTAGATGCAGGCTGCGCCGTGGGCTGTGGGGGGGGGAAGAGAGCAAAAAGATGTGACTATTTAGAGCTTTCGTGAGGCTTGGGGGTCTGTACGCTACCTGCGAGTTCTGTTGCGATGGCTTTGCCTATGGGTTGGTTGGCCGACGTGACCACGCACACGAAACCGTACAGCTTCCCGTCCGCCCGGTAGGGAGAGAAATACTCGGATTCGGATTCCATGTCCATTTTTCTGGTCGTGTACTAGAGATGGAAGGGGGAGATGTACTTGACACAAACGAGAAGGAGAAGAAAGGATGAGGAAGACGAGATACTCTGCCTGGCGCAATTGAACGATGGTTCTAGGTCATCAATAGGAATGGGTTCAGGGCGGCTCTATAATAGTAGCAATCGAGAGATCTCTGAGCCGGCCAGCAGCAGTGCCAGAACCAATCATGTTGTGCAGTTCTGCCAATCGAGATAAGATGGGAGTTGCAGGAAATGCACGTAGTAGGTTCGTTGCAGGAGACTTGCTTGGAGGAGATTTTCGTCTCCGCGGCCCACTTTAGGTGGTGGATGCTCCAGGCGCCACAGGGCAGAGCCGGCTAGCCTAACGGATAATACGTAAGGGTCCGATAAGGAGCTGCTTACTTAAAAGGGTGAGCTTCTGGGTTGTAGGGTTAGCCACCTGCCTCTGTTACAATATCTGACTTTGAAGCAGCAGCTTCGTATGCTGCATTCATTAGAAAAATAGTATTGCATTGTTGAAGCGGCCTAGAAGTATAAGGGCTATCATTATCTCCCCAACTTCCTGACTAACTTAGCTGGAGTAGAAGTGCTGAGACGTCATCATCTGCACGCTGAGTCGTGATATCACTTTTTTCATATGGTTCTGATGCATACATACATGTCAGTTCAATTTTCTTACCATGTTATATCGTTTGCTCTTTCGTTCTGCTGTGGTAAGATCTCGCTTTCCATCTACTGTTCTCCGATCTTCCTTTACTTGGGTGACTGCACGCACCATGGCTACCCAAACTCGGACCAACGACGACCTGAAAGCTTCGAAGCTCTTCGATGTCTCTCATATCACAGCTGTAGTCACCGGAGGCGGCACTGGTATTGGCTTGATGATCACTCAAGCATTGGTCAGCAACGGCGCCAAAGTGTACATCACGGGTCGAAGGGAAGAGGCATTGGAAAATGTGGTGGAGCAGTATAACACGGGACCTGGAAAGATCGTTGCGTAAGCGCCCTTCACGAGTCGTGCTGGCCGACGCAGAGGGTTACCAGATTACCAGATTATAGTGGCTTACTCCGTTCACATTCAGGCTCCCAGGAGACATCACTCAGAAATCAGAAGTCACGCGTCTGGCTAAGCAAGTTGGCGACCAAGAGCCCAAAGGGATACATCTACTGGTCAACAATGTGCGCTCTGCCTTCCATTCCAGGGCAAGCTTCTTCACATGAGCTCAACTGATTCAACTTGACCAGGCCGGCATAGCTCGTGATGATTCCACCAAGTATTCCAGTCAAGGTCAACCCGACATGTCATCTGCCAGCGCCATTTCAGAACACCTCCTCCAGTCTAAATTTAAGAATTGGTCTTCCACCTTCGAAACTAACGTGACAGCACAATACTTCATGTCAGCCGCATTTGTTCCTCTCCTCTCGCGTGCCAATGAAAATACGAAGGGTTATGTTTCCTCGATTGTCAACGTCGCCTCTATCTCCGGAGTTATGAAGGGCAGCTCAGGAGGTCAATTCGCCTACGCGGCGAGCAAGGCGGCTTTCATCCACTTGACGTGCATGTTGGCAACGACGCTGACGGAGACCAAAGTCCGAGTGAATTGCATCGCGCCCGGCCTGTTTCCGAGTGAGATGACAACGGGGGTGAGTGATGACAAGCAGAAGAGCCAAATCGATAAGAAGCTGAGCAATCCTGCTGGCCGGCCGGGGAATGATGCCGATATGGCGGCTTGCATCTTGTATCTGGCTGGTCCTGGCGGTCTCTTCTTGAACTCGCAGGTAATCTATCCGGACGGAGGGAGTATACTTGTGCAGCCCGCTGCGACGTAGGTATTGGCAAAGAAAAGGGAGCAGCAAATGGCCAAATTCAGCGCTGCTTGCCACCAAATGCTGTACTGCAAACATTGTAATTGTGTCAACTAAGACGAAATAGAGATGCAGACCAACCCAGCTAGGCATATCATGAATTGGCAGTGATGATAGGCAAAGAAGAACAGTGGGCAGTAATCCTGAGCCTGGAGACGAGAATGAAGTAGTAGGTACTGATCATAATACTCGCCACCAAACATGTCCTTGTTTCCGACTCTGCCTCGGGCTGATGGCAAGAGATCACGGCCGATTGCGGCTGACCCGACTACAGCCCAATCTCTCGGGCCGTGAAGCTCTACTGTATTGGATGGTGATGGAACAACCTATTGAGAGTCGTCAACAGCTCTAGCTAGCTGTTGAACTAACGAGAACTGGTCTCTTTGATTGATATTAGACAACGTTCGTAGTAACAGCAGCACCTGAGCATTGCCCCTTCGGACAGCTCCCACCCACCTGAGCACTCACATGCATGGAATTCTGCCATTACAATTGAGATGAAAGCTGCTGTGAACGGAACGGTGAACTGTGAACGGGAGCTCTCCTCCCTGATCCCGCATTTGTACGTCAATAGACGACATCAACACGAGGCGGCACAAGTCATGGCCGCTTTACTGGTTGACAATCATACTATAGCAGTCATGACTTTTGCTACAAGATGTCCGCATTGGAGGCTTGGCTGGAAACAGAAGGTAGTCTTGGCACCGATTGTGCTGAGCTTCTTGTTCTTTGACTCGAACACGCAGAAGAGATTCTGCAGACGTCGGAGTGGCCGATTTAGGAGAAAGAACTGCTTGTCACTGTCGTGCTCCAGATATAAGCGTGCTGCATAGTCCAGTCGTAAAGCGATAGCGCTGGCCAAAACCCATGAGTACCCCAGTGTGTTGCAGGCGGAGGAAGTGGAACGTGGAAGAGGAGCAACATGGGAAACGATGTGGATGGTAACGCAGAGGAAACAGAACCACTCACCAGGAATGATTCCTCAACAACACCATCCGTTCGCCACTCACAAGATTCTCTGACCTCCATCTCCACCACCTCCCTCGTCCTCGAGCAATTGAATGCGACTTCACCCCAAAACGGTGCTGTGCGTAAGGGCAAGCCGACGCACGAGTTCGAGTACAGAGACGATGAAGAGGACATTGAGGCACCAAGATACACTCCTCCCGTGGGGAAGGCGGTTTCAAGGGGAACAAAACGTATTATATGGGTGGTTGTGGTGATTGCCATTGCTGGTTGGGCTCTTGCCCTCGGTTCATTCTTGATCAATGGCACCTATAAACACGCCTCAAAGCGGGTATACGATCACGAAACACCGTCTAAAAGCTCCGGAAGGAAGGTCACCTTGGATCAAGTGATGAGCGGACAGTGGTACCCTCATCGCCAGGAAATCTCATGGATCCCAGGTGCAAATGGTGAAGATGGGTTGCTGCTGGAGAAGGATCAACCTGGCAAGGACTATCTGGTAGTGGAAGACGTCAGAAGCCGGCGTGGAGACTCCAATGCAATCGCCGGCAAGACGCTAATGCGAACGGGACCTTTCGAGGTCCATGGCAAGAGAATCTACCCTGACCGAGTCTGGCCAAGCCCAGATCTAAATTCTGTCTTGGTCATATCAGGCCTTCAAAGAAATTGGCGACACTCTTTTACTGGTTACTATTTGATATTCGATGTGGAGACACAAGAAGGTCAACCATTGGATCCACTTCACCCTGATGCTCGTATCCAGCTTGCCTCATGGTCACCCACTTCGGACGCAGTGGTTTTTACAAGAGATAACAATATGTTTATACGAAGTTTGGTCTCTGGAGAAGTTAAGCAAATCACAACAGACGGTGGTGCACAGCTGTTCTATGGTGCCCCAGATTGGGTGTATGAGGAAGAAGTGTATCAGGCTAATAGCGTAACGTGGTGGGCAAATGATGGCAAGTATATTGCCTACCTGCGTACCAATGAGTCAGCTGTGCCCGAGTATCCTGTCCAGTACTTCTTGTCGAGGCCCAGTGGAGAGCGACCTGCTCCGGGCCTTGAGAATTACCCCGAAGTCCGTCAGATCAAATACCCCAAAGCTGGTGCTCCTAATCCTACGGTCGACCTGGAATTCTATGATGTCGAAAGGGCCCAGGTCTTCTCGGTGGAGATTGCGGGAGGATTTGCTGACGAGAACCGTCTGATCATTGAAATTCTATGGGCCGCTTCGAACCAGGTACTCGTGCGGGAGACCAATCGAGAAAGCGACACGGTCCGACTGGTTCTTATAGACGTCAAAAGTCGGACGGGAAAGGTTGTCAGAAGGCAAGATGTGGCAGGCTTGGATGGAGGTTGGGTGGAACCTTCACAGACTACTGCTTTCGTACCAGCTGATCCAGCGAATGGACGACCGCATGATGGCTATATCGATACTGTTATCTACAACAACTATGATCACTTGGCATATTATTCTCCTCTGGATGCTTCTGAGCCAATCATGCTGACCAAGGGCGATTGGGAAGTTGTAGAAGCACCTGCAGCAGTTGACCTCAGGAACAGCCTGGTCTACTTTCAAGCTACGAAACAAGCTCCAACCCAACGGCATATCTATTCCGTTCACCTGGATGGCACCAACCTCACCCCTGTCGTACCTGTCGACGAATCTGCCTATTACTCAGCTTCTTTCTCGACAGGCGCTGGCTATGCTCTGATGACTTATCAGGGCCCGGGCATCCCCAAGCAAGAACTTATCAGCACTCCGCCCAACGAGCAAACATATCAAGAAACTGTAGAGCAAAATTCCGACCTCGCCAAAATGGCTGCCGAACACGAACTTCCCCACAAAATCTACCAAAATGTCATCATCGACGACTTTACCCTCCAAGTGGTGGAAATCCGTCCTCCGCATTTTGACGAGAACAAGCAGTATCCCGTTCTCTTTCACCTATACGGAGGTCCCAACTCTCAATCAGTCGATAGGAGATTCAACGTTGACTTTCAATCCTACGTCGCTTCCAGCCTTGGCTATATAGTCGTGACAGTGGACGGCCGAGGCACGGGCTACATTGGCCGAAAAGCCCGCTGCATCATCCGTGACGACATTGGGAGATACGAAGCCCGCGACCAAATAGAGACGGCCAAGATCTGGGCGGCAAAGAAATATGTTGACGCAGACCGAATGGCCATCTGGGGTTGGAGTTATGGCGGCTTCATGGCGTTGAAAACGCTGGAAGCCGACGCCGGACAAACGTTTAGATATGGCATGGCTGTGGCGCCCGTTACTGATTGGCGGTTCTATGATTCCGTATACACGGAGCGGTACATGCACACCCCACAACATAACACGAAAGGATACGACTCTTCAGCTATCAACAACATGACAGCCTTGTCGCAAAATGTGCGGTTTCTGGTCATGCACGGCATTGCAGATGACAACGTGCATATGCAGAGCACCTTGACATTGATCGATAAATTGGATATGGCCAGTGTGGAGAATTATGATGTCCACGTCTTTCCAGACTCGGACCACAGTATTAGATTCCACAATGCCAACCGCATGGTCTATGAGCGTAAGTGTTGTCGCTGTTGCTCTCCCTTCTAAAGCTCAGAAGACCTCTCTCTCAATTGAAGAGACGTCTGTATTCGAAGCTGACATGACATACAGGACTGAGCAACTGGCTCATCAACGCATTCAACGGCGAGTGGCTGAAGACGGAGGACCCGACACCAGTGAAACGCGGCGGGACCGGATCGCGGAAGAGGAAGAGAAGCAAATTCAAGACGGCCTTGGACATGGAAAACCTGCTGCTCTTGCCTGATTGAGTATGTGTGTGAAGTATCGATGCATTGAGTCGATATGATTCTGAGATGGATCGGGGCCGGCCAGGGAGTTCCGGCATCATGTTTGCTGCTGCATTGATGTAGAACGGGGTGGGGGCGCCTCAAAATGGACTGATCGGGTATGGTGTTTGAGTTGACATGCAAAACAGGGGTTTGCAGTGTACTGTTTTGGCGAATGGCCTAACATGGCTTTGGGTTTTGGATTGATGACCTGGACTGATTGGGTCAGAGAGAGAGAGAGAGAGAGAGAGTCCTTGATGGATGGTGATGTCTTGAAGACTATTCTTTCCTCTTCTGTCCTCTTTCTCTTCTGGCCTCCTCCCTCTTCTGGCCTCTTTCCTCTTCTGATCACTTCAATTTCTTCCCCCTTTAATCACTTTCCCCTTCACCACCTAGCAGCGCTGCCCCCATCCTGAATAATCACCCCAACCTCTTATCCAAGCCAACTCCACTCCAATCCACTCCACTCCAATCCACAACACAGCACGAGACAACACACCCGACACTCAACACTCGCACAAATCCGAATCCGAATCTTCGGATCTCCATCGCCCAACCCCACCAAATCAAATGAAACAAACCACCCCAACCAAGAAAAACATGTGTTTATTTCTGCTAAATAGCGGTTTGTTGCCGCACGTAGAAGCTGTAGCGGACCCAAGTCCTCACTATTTACCTACCTTAGCGAGTCCCAAGAAACCAGCCTTGCTGATTTTGTTTGTCTGTGATATATGCTCCCTGGGAAGAATTACAGAGTACTACAATATTATGTACGTACGTATCCGGGGACAAGGATATGAAACCCCTCCACTATCCAACCATTACAGTACAGTCCAGTCCAGTATAACTGTATTCATCAGCACGACATCATCACCCGGGGGCCGATTGAGGAGTCTGGTCTTCGCTGATGGCCTGTCTGTGATCTGCTAAGTACTTCGTCTTTGGGTTTCTGTGCAGTGTCGAATAGAGATGCTATGAAGATACTGTGAGGGGGTTAGTAGTGAGACCAAAGACGAAGATATGAGAGCGAGGAGGAAAGAGGCGTAATGTCGGTAATTTTATTGATATTTATATTCATACTTATTTCAATACAAGGTACTCACTTGTCACTCCCAGTGATGGAGTTCCCCTTACTTACTTCACCACCCTCTAGCCTCTACCTACTAAATAATTAAATCCTGAAGAGGAAAAATTCCCTGATCTTGACATCCCCAACCCCTTTTTAAGTGGTTGGATCTGAGGGGGAAGATGGATGGCTGGATGGATGGCTGGAGTCCCTTTCTGACCTACGGAGAGAGAGAAAAACGGAACTGGCTGGGAAAGATGAGGATGGTTGGGATGGTGAGATTGGAATTGGAATTGGTAATTGGCAATTGGAATGGGGGTTGCTATGTGCATGTTGGAGATACTTAAGTCATGCAGAGCAGGAAGGGGCAGACATATTTTTCATTCTTGAAAAATCTCGCATTTTCCGTTTCCCTCTCTCTCTCTCTCTCTCTTTCCTCGATACGGCTCAGACCAGCTACCAACCGACCAACAACCCCTCCCCACCACCTACACAACCTCCCCCCCCAATTCCTGCGCCGAAAAGCCACCCCACCCCCCAAACTCAGCGGCAAACCTCACCGCGGCCTTGAGATGAAACCGCCCCTCATCCGGCCAGGTCTCGGCAGCGACTTTCATCGCGCGCAGCCCCTTGACGAAGTGGGCATCCAGGGCGTGCTCGCCCCCCAGCGCCTGGCGCACCACCCACTCCCAGTCCCTGTCGTGGAGCTCGTAGTCCAGGATGTGTGATTGCGTGTCGATGCGGGGCCGCAGCTGGGCGATGTACAGCGCCACGGTGAGGAGGAACCACTGCCGCAGCAGCGGGATGTGGGATTGGGCGGGCAGGAAGGGCAGCAGGATGCGCATGCTGTGCGAGGTCGTGAGGAGGTGGAGCAGGAAGAAATCGTATCGGGGTTGGTGGCGCGCGGTCTTTGGGGTTTGCTCTGCAGCAGCAGCAGCAGAGGAGGAGGTGGTCTGTTGTGCGGCGGAGATCAACAACGCGACGGCGGCTTGCTGGGTCTGCTCGAACTGCTTCTCCGGCTCGGTGATCTCCCACGCGTTCCAGTATTCCAGGACGATGGGTTCGTGTTTGGCGAAGAGGACGTCGAGATTGTCGCCGCCGGGTTCCGCGAACAGATGATCCAGCCTCTCGTCGCCGTGGATCCTCGCAAGGATGTCCAGCGGATCCGCCGTCTGCTCCACCTCGGTCTCCTTCCGCCGCGAGTACCTCGCATCATCCAGGTACTTGTGCAGATGGTCGTAGTTCGTGGCGGCCAGGCCAAGCGCTTCCATGGCCACCTCCCTCGAATTCAGCTCGTACGCGTAGCCCAGATGGATCAGCGGATGTCCCAGTCCGCACACGAGATTATTCACCAACGGCGCGCCCTCCTTGCCCCCATCGAACAGGAACTCCTCAACCACAGCCCTCCAATCGAACCCCTTCAGCACCAACTGATCCTCAAAGAAATCCACAAACGCGCGCTCGTACTCCCTCCGTCCCAGGAAATCGCGCCAGTCGTGCCGCGCGATCTCGCCCGGCGAGTCCTCCCACGGGACCAACCCGTCCGCCGCCTCGCTGTCGTAGATCCGGTTCAGGTGCTCCGCGTCGCAGCCGAGGATGTAGGCGGACCCCAGGATGTGCGGGGCGTGGTTGTGGAAGCGGCGGTCGTGGAAGAGGATGGCGTGGTTGACGTGGTTGAGCTTGAGCAGGTGCTTGAGGCGCCGCGTCGGCTTGTCTTTGGATGTCGCGCTGGCTTCGAGGTCGTGGATGGGCACCGGGGAGAGAGACACGGAGGCGGCTGGGGAGGAGGAGGGGGAGGAGGAGGACGACGGGCGCCCGAATAGGGAGGGGAGTCTGAGCGATGAGAATGAAAACATGTTCGGAGTAGGGTGGTGACGGTTAGTTTTCACTCAAGATATTGGGTAGAGCGTGATTGGGGGAGGAATGGCGGTGGTGGTGATGATGGAGATTCAGCATTGATGCTTCTGTAGAGCAGTGGGAAGTAATGGAAGGTAGGGAGATGGAGGTGACAGCGGTAGGGTAGGGAGGGGCACCCCACCTCCATCTCCGCACTTCCCCAAATTCCCCGCAGCGGAAAGCTTGGCAGCGGACCCCGTTCCTCATTCTGGTCCTCTATACCCGATACTTTCGAATCCGCGAAGACCCCTCAACTTGTTGTGGGGAACTTCACAGTGTCCGGATCCGCTGATATACAATCCCCTGAAGATCGATTTTCCACTTGCAAGAGCTTTTATTAGACATTTTGATGGTATCACGCGCAGACCTCACCACTACTTATGTATATACAAAGAGAATTAGCCGAAGTATGTTTTTCCCTCAGATTTATGCTTTTTCCCAATTTCCCAATTTCCCATTTTCCCATTTCCCAATCCCGCAAGAATAACCATGACCTACGCATCGCTTGAAAAGGAACATGCACCAAGATTGATGCCAAACAGGCCATCCTAATTAGAACGAGCCAGACTCGTTGTTTCACTGCCTCTATAGTCATCCCTCATCAGCAGGCTGACATCACTATTTCGGTAGAGTTTGGCGTCGTCTGGGCGCATTGGTCTGAGCATTGGACTTGCACCAGGTGACAAACCTCTGGAGCCTGGTCTGGAATGACCTCGTGGTGTACCCCGTCCAGACATGAATGACTCCCTGCCGGACAGACTGGAATCCCTGTGAGAAAGCGTCGAATACCGTGCACTCCGGCCGCTCATTGCACTCATCCTTCCATTGCCTTCCCTGGGTGCGAACACGGGCAGGCGGCTGGGAGTGATCCGCAGCAAAGACTCGTCGTTGGAAGACTGGCTCATTCTTGAGTTGGAGCGAACCGACACTGGCCGACCGTTGTCCAGCATAGGGAAATTGGACAGGGTGGTAAATGCGGATGACATACCACTGGCAGCCGAAGATCTCCAAGAATGCACCGCACTTCTCGGGATAGTAATCACCTCTTCGTCGGGCGGTGCGGAGAGGTCAATCGCATTGGCCATGTCTTGTTGATTTTCATGGTCTCCCGTGACACGATTCGCCATCAACTTCCTGGCTTTGCCAATCCACAGCATCTGCTCATGTTCACGCAGATATCTGTCGCCACTGAAAGACTTCTGCACAATATTGCGAGTCATCATGCCGAGCTTCCGCCGCTGCTCGCTCTTCTCATACATTCGCTTCTGAATAGCGACAACCTCTTCTCGCGTCGGATTGAATGATAGCGTCGGAGCCGGCTCAGTGTCCTCTGCGTATTTGCTCCATTCTCCAGTGAGACCAAGCAGGTTGATCTGTGCCTTGGCCAGTGCACGGGCATCATTGGGTGCAACCACAGCACTATATCGTGAGAAGTCATCTGGATCACTCAGTACCCGCAGAGAGGCACC
>QQTW01004612.1_pt1 | contig 10356 bp, 9 predicted proteins | sample 1904831 | NCBI WGS metagenome assembly QQTW01 (sample SAMN09435610, study PRJNA476489) | Subsurface metagenome, whole genome shotgun sequencing project.
CGCGCCTAAGAGGCGTAGCAAATCGCAGCAAAGGATGGGTGCCGGGCCCAGGATCACAATAAAAGAGGACAATGTTGAAGAGCGTTCAATTCGTGGCCAGGAAGACGCTAGGACTGATTGTCCTCCAGAATCTTCTGGGGCAATGCTGGACCGCCCGCGCCTATTATCTAAGGGAGCTCGTGCTCATGAGCTGGCACAACAGCGGCACGACCGGACTGTCCTGGTGCATAAAAGGTCGATGAACCCGAGATGTCGGGGGTCAGCATTGCTAGCCGAGGGCCGAATCGATGTCGAGGAGACAATGGGAGAAATATCAGATCTAAAATCAAAGGCCATGAGTCGGCTTGCCACAATGAAAGAACAGTCAAGGCGAATGACCATATACATCCCGACAGACGACACAACGATCCAGACCATACATCCTAGGATGATTTCGTGTATAAACGAGGGCCTGAAGCGACGAGAAACCACCAAAGACCGTCCTGCTGCGTCCGGGGCATACGCTGAGTTTGAGGAGAATGGTTTACCACTCAAGATACGAAAGCCAAAGAGAGGAGCAAACATCTTAAAGCGATCACCTCTTCGAATGAGAGCCAAGGCACCTCAGGAAGCACTTCGCTTTTCAGACATACCTGGTACAGGAGGAGGAAAGGAGAACATTCCTCCGGACGGACTGGTCAGGCTACATAAAAACCGCCCACTGGAAAACGCTACTAGTGTTGATTACAACTGCACGCTGAACTCGGTAAAGTGCCAACCGGCTCCTCAAGTTGTGAGTTGCAGATTTGTTGCTTCGCAGGAGGGTCCAAAGTATGGAGATTTGCCAGTCTGCAATAACCCATATAGCTTCCATGGTGATCGTACTATAACTGGAAGTAATCGTGTTCCCGAAGCCGGTAACTTAGCCAGCGGTACTGGGCGGGGATCCCGCAATCGACGAAATGAGCCGGTACACATGAGATCGGCGCGGGATCATCGACAGCGATATCCCTTACTTCGCGAGCTGTCTAAGCCTGAGCTTTATGAGGAGGACTGGCTCGACCACCAAGAAGCGGCCATTGTACAGCTGGCGAACCACTTGTTCGAATCGTCCAGGGAGGAGGTCCTGGCGGGGGATTTGGACAGAGTCCATCTCAGATCGGAACTTGTCCAGGAGCTCGAGAGCCACAGATTTGTGCTTTTGCACCGGCAGCTTCGGGCTTCGTTGGTGTGTGGTGCACTGAGTACTCCGAAAGGCCAGTCTACAGCTACGACGAGGGTAGCCAATGATATTGGGCTCCGCAAGGCATTCCTAGAGCTCTGGATGGGCACCTACGAACCAGCACCACTCCAAGCCGCTGCGGAAGCAGTCGTTGGCCGCCAGCTGACTCCGCCATTCATAAGGTCGAATTCAGTGACTGGAGATAAGGAACGCCGAGCCAAGCGAGCAAGGCGTGCCTTAAGCACCTTCCTGGACGTATTCCTGATCCAAGACAAAGACACTGCTCCGCACTCAATGCTTGTTGGAGGGTTGAACCCTCATTATGCGACAGATGCCGAGCTGGAATCGTCTGGGTGCTCAGGGCAGCGAATAATCCTGCGCAGTCTTCTGTTGATACTGCTCCTGGATGTGGCAAAGCAAAGAAATATCATGTCCTCGTGCCTCTTTCTACCATCCTCACCTCACAAGTCATCCGAATCGGTGTTGCAAGTCCTGGGACGGATACTCTTGCCATCACTCGGTGATATTGGCCGTACACTCCGTCACTTGGACTACTCCGTGCATCATACACAACATCCTCTCGAAGAGTACAATTACAAAATCAACAACCTCGCCACAGACTTGCGTGACGGTGTCAGACTCGCGCGGCTGGCAGAACTGCTGCTCTCTTCAGCTTCTGGTCCGGATTCTCGGCGAACACAAGAACTTCCCATATCGACTTCGGCAGCCGAGATCCTAAATACTCGCTGTGAAGCAAGAGGCATCCTTACAATATCATCCCACCTCAAATTCCCTTGCAGCGCAAGGCCACAAAGAATGAGCAACGTCCAGATCGTCCTCGATGCCGTGTCTCGTGCAGGGGGGCTACGCAGCATATCGAGGAGTTTGAGAGCTGATGACATCGTTGACGGTCATCGAGAGAGAACGGTTGGATTGCTATGGGGTCTTATAAGTCAAGCGGGTCTGGCTACCTTGGTCGACTGGGATGAGTTGAAGAAGGAGACAAACAGGCTCCGGAAGGCAGCTTCCTGGAATGAAACGGATCTCATCCTGGACCTAGGAAATCAAGAAGGTTTCGAGAAGCAGAGTCTTCTACTGATCGCATGGGCCAAAATAATCGCACGCTTACACCGACGAGAGATCGTCAGTGTTCCAACAGCGTTTGCCGATGGTGTCATTTTCGAGAGGATTATCGATGAATACAGCAGATACTTGCCAAGGCTGCCAAACGAGCAGACTGGCGAGAACTGCCGGCGAGGTCGTCTGGAGAATAAACTAAGGAATGTGGGCTGCAGTTGGTGCTTCGGTAAGCGGCGCCTACCACAAAGGTCTTAATCTACACGGATCTTGTGGCTTGCTTTTTGCCTCTTGTGACTTCCTGTACCTTACTGACATCTTGAAAGCTTCCATCTTCAAGCGCGGCCTCCACGCCGGTCATGTTTTGGATCACAATTTTGTTATCGCGTCGCTCGCCTTCTTGGCCTCACGACTCCTTGGTGCTACGAGGAGGTGCCGTGCAGCGATAACCATTCAACAAGCATATCGACATGTCCTCCGACGTCGGCACCTCCACAGACGTTATGTATCATTGAAGCTAGCATGTGATTGCCAAACGGTGGTCTTGACCAGAGAACGAGTCGTTCATGCTGCGAAGATTCTGCAGCGTGGATGGAGGTCCCATCTGGGACGGAAATTGGACGCATTGGTAACGGCAACGGTCAAGTTGCAAGCGCATGCTAGAGGGGCGATGGTGAGAAAGATGATCATGGTCGAAGGAGAGATTGAGGAAGACCTCTGGCTACCCTCGGCGAGGGTGGGAGGGCTATCAATCTAATCCTCGATACCTGAAGGTTTGTTATGCTCTACGGGTAGACACAGTCTGGAAGTTATTTTTGTCGCTGTATATCTAAAGTGGCAACAGTACCTTGGTAGCTACCGCAACTGCTTATACCATGTTGTTAGTAGGTTACTGGATTTTTATAACTCATATCAGCATTGGTGCTGCCGAGTGCTTCATCCGATAGAATCAAGAATGGAGATGGCGGACGACAATCCGGCATGAGGCAAAGCTTTCCAATCGTACCTAGGTACCTTACACAGCTTTGATGTCATCAGGCGATCATCACTCCGGTGAGGTAGGCAGTTGTACTTTCTCTAAATTATGATTTTTTAAACTATGGACGACAGCGGCAGCAGGGAAGGCCAACATCCCATCCAATGATGAGGAGATCGCAAACAACCTGAATAGGTATGGCCATTTATTGCTACTTCACATCGACATGCCACCTGCCTGCCTGAACAGTGAGCAAAATTTAAAGTAACGTTAGCTTGTCAACTTACCGAGGTAACGTCAAGGTAACTTTCACTTATTTAGACGAAAATTTCCCGAGGCAGCGGATTGCGGGTCCAACTAACGTTAATCCACATGATCGACCGGTTGATGACGCCTTGTCCTCGGGGTTAACTCCGCGAGCCAATAGTTCAACCCTTGCTTCTTGTCGCTCATGCGGCCCGTATTCCCAAGGATGCGGATACTGGGAAGTTTAGAGGACTGAAGTCGAATGACCGGATTCTGATCCGATGCTCAACTCCTTCACTTGCTTTGTCTCGGGATGACGCCCGCGAACGTCCAAGCCTATCTGCCTGTCTCGCAAATGACTTCGGTGGCGGATGACGATCTCAATGGTTGTTGTAAGGTACTGCCCTCATGGAACGGACGCGGAGCCAACGTCCGGATGATGTTCGCGCGTGGGTACGTAGAGGCCATGGTGACGAATGGGGGTCGCGGCCATCCTGGCCTTTGGAAGATAAGTATCGAGCTGGACTACCTCACGCCTAGTCTTGTGTTTGGGGAAATGTCTTCTATATCGTGCTAGTCCTTCGAAGGAGTGGAACGTTGCCTTGCTGTTCAGAACCTTGAAGCCAGCGTTATCATTGTTCCCTTTGGAGGCACATCTCAGCGTTTTAGCTTGGTAAGCTTGAGCTCCGCTATATGTTTGTTGCAAATCATGAGAACGCTGGCAGTTGATGGATAGTGATTTACAGGTTCTCCGGAATACCCGAGTTTAAATGGCTACTCTGACATCGTTGCCCCCGGAGCTTACGCGGGAGATCATGAGCTATCTACCAGTCCGATCACTGCTTTCTTTTGGCCTGACGTGCAAGAACAATCATGCGATCCAAGCTGTCTCGCTATGCACGCTCCAGCTGGGCGTGTTTCACTCTCGCTTGAACGGGATGATATCGTTGATAGAGTCTTCGTCGAAACATAGCAGTACACACAGCGTGCCGGTCATTCTGCACAGGCACGAATCTCGATCGAAGCAGGAAATCATCCGGCGCCAGAACAGTATCGTCCAAGCCGTCGTGAGTAGATACCGGCACACGTTACGAGACCTAGAGGTTGTGGTGTGGGATTTGACGGAGCCGACTTCGGCCGCCCTGGCCCAACTCTGCAACCTTCGGCGCCTGTCTCTTCGTTTTGACCATCCACATACTAGACACAGAGATTTGGACAGGTCTTTCTGGGACGCTGCGCCACGTTCAACGGCATGGAATCATTTCGCTGCTCCGCGAGGGAAGGGCAAATCTCTTGGCCGTTTGGAAAGTCTGAATTTGGAACGCTCCGGAATCACCGACTACCAGTTGCAGCAGATCCTGGAGTGTAATCCCAGATTGACAGAGCTGAGGTTGCAGAAGTGTTTGAGCTTAACGGAAGAGACGTTTGAGTATCTGGCAAGAAGGGAAGTGGGCAAGAGGCTTGAGGTGCTGCATTTCACGCAGACCGGCAGTGAGGACATTGACGAGAGGGTGCTTAAACACATAGCAAAGCTATCCAACCTTAAGGCAAGTTCACATGTATGACCATGAAAACCCAAGGCAGTCACTAATACCGAGCTAGTCGCTCTCCTTCCATGGTTGCTCGAATCTTGACAGCGACATGGTCAAGACCATGAATAATGAAGAGTGGCATATTCACGACCTAACATTGCCTCATAGCTCCGACAGCCCTATCACTGATTCTATTGAGGTCGACCCAGAGTATAAATAGCCCGGCATGATTGCTGTACTTGGCACACTGGACGTTCTCAGTAGGGGATTGGTTCTGGACATCAGTGACGGCCAAACAGAAATTGCAACGGGATCAATTAGGACATCAAAATTGCGCCGTGGCCACCAGAGCACATGTCAGCAGCTGACTGGAAGTTCTTTGATCAGAGTGATTTATTTAGTCATCTCATAACGTCAGATACGATGACAAGGCTGAGGTCGGGCCTTGAACTGGTTACGAGCTGGCTAAGACGACCTTCAACCACTCTAGTTAGTACCATCGGCCGGAGTCTGATTCCAGGGTCACGACTAGTCACTCTCTCTCGGACTGGACGCTTTCTGGACAACAGTAGAGAAAAGAAGGCGGGTTTGGTAAAGGCATTGGGTGGAACAGGCCTGAAAGGTCATTTTGTCCGGAAAGGAGAGGAAGGTACCTTAGGCAAGGCTTTCGATCAGGCGTGACAGAGAAGTCTGCAATCGATACTATAGTATGGTGTTGCGTAGACGGTTAAGAGGCACAAAAGAAGAGGATAACTGCTTCTTTTTCAACTTCCTTTCTATGGCGAGGCTTGTCAGATGTGGTGATAGCGTGTAAATATTTAGGTGGGCGTCCTCTTTAGGGTAGCAAAAGTTTAATGACCAACCTCCTCTATTTCCAACCCTTTGGAACCTGACAACTGCAGTGCGTTGCAATGTCTTCCTTCTTATTGATTGCTTTTTGTGAAAATTCCTGCGAACATTATTACCAACCTCTTTCTATTTTGAAGGCCGATCCACTTGTTGCCCCTTTACAGCCACTCTTTCACCCATCCTGTCCTTGATCTAGACCTCAACTCCTTCTCCATAGCCTCTCTTTCAGACTTCCTTTCGTTCGATTTCATCTCAAAAGCTACTCGAAGAGGCAACCAGATCACAACACAGACGGCGCACGCTCCATTTATAGACGTTATGGGTGCCGAGAAGGCAGATGACCGAAATGAGAGAAAACAGGCGGATGCATTTCGAAGAGTGCAATTCCATAGAGACGACGCTCTTCGAAGGCTATGTGGTTTACCAAGATTGAAAAAGGGTCGCTCACATCCCAAGAAAGCCGAAGTAAGTCGACAGTCTTCCACCCACTCTCAGGGCCTGACTAATATTTTTCGAGAAGTTGGAGGCTTCCGCTGGCCCTGAGCATCCTTGCATCTGCGATCCTGATTGCCTGTGTGCTCCTCTTTGCGCTGACAAGCCAGACGAAAATTGTCTCTGTGAGACAAATCCACTGTTTTGGCGAGTCACCACCGGCTTCGAAATCGAGGAGTTATTGTATCGCGCACAGGATGAGACATACATATCTGGAACGAAGAACCACCTTCTAACGCACTTAATGGCCGATAGCAGCCCGGGCCCGACCAGCAAACCTACCCTTCCCTTTGCCTCTCCTCCGAGTCCCGTCGAAAAGCAACTTTCCGAAATGGTGCAAATGCAGTTCGATTCGATACTGAGTGGCATCGAAGAGGATATATCCGGAGCGGGCCCACCACAGCCGAACGAAGATCAAGCTGATAGAATCGGCAACGACAGCGCTTGCGGTGGTGGCGGCGGCTCATGCTGCATATTGGGGCTCTCAAAGTAGATAAGGGCTGACCTATGCTCTGGATCCGGAAATATCCTACACGCACCGTAAAGGCCACCAGTGGGACATTCATGGCCCTGGCAGATAAACATAGCTTGGGTTCTCGAGAAGGCGTTATTAGTGTTGATACGCGGGGCGGAAGAAAGACAAGCAGCGTAGTCGAGGCGTGTGCAGGAAAGATAGAAGAACGGCTCTGTTGGATAATGGCGCTGCTTCGGTAGTGACTGTCCTGTGAACACGCAAGACTTTAGATCAGGAGATAGCTAATTCACTCGGAGTTGTTTTATGTGCTGTAACCTGCCGCAACACTTGAATCCTCATATTAGACTTCCAGAGACGGTGCCGCCAACTCATTAGATCCTCCTCTTTCAATCGTACCGGTTGTAGGTACAAAGGTGACCTGTAACTCAGACATCGTACCGGTGAAACGTTACTCATTCCTTAGCACCAAGCTCTGCTTAGATCCGTACTAACTTATCGTCATCAACACTTGGTCATCATGTTACCTGGCCCTTCTGACCTGGCTATGAGAGACGCATGCCAGCAGCTCCAGAGCCTTGTGGAGCGCTACGGCCCTCTCAACCGAGGCAAGGGCGTCAACATGTTCAGGGGTAAGGACATGATCGACCATCACCTGATAGGACTGCCATTGAACAAGCTCGGGGTCATCGTGGTAGCCGCTTCGAAGATCAAGCAATGGGAATCAGTCATTGGGCATGCGTATCTTGCCGATATCGGTGGGTGTCTCTACCCAACCCGTAGAGGAAAGGCTTACAGTGAGTCCTCTAGAGGAGGAACCAATGAGGCAGTCAGCGGAAGTTGATCCAACAAAACTTCTGGACTTCGCCAAGCGGCAAACGAAGGTTAAACAGCCAACGGAGCACCATAGACGAGCAGATAACGATAAGTCATCCAGCGTTGTGGTTGATAAAAGATACCTCGGCCGTCTGGAACTAGAAAACGACCTCTATCGACAGCATCTGGATCGATATGAAGCCGGCGTGGCGAGCCGATTGCTAGCCTTGGTGGAAACTGCCCTGAATGAGCCTCGTGAGACAGCTGAAGCAACGGACGGACAAAGTCGGGCAATTAAGCGCAGTGAGGAAGATGCGAATCCTGGCGAAGCAGTGAATGGGAACAAACCCCAGAGAAAGAAGACGAAAATAGGGCACGAAGGAAAAGAAGCCCTCGAAATTACAGGATACTCTTTCAGTCCAACCTGACCAGAGAGTAGAGGAACTGAGCATTGATGGTTTTGGCATCGGCGAACCGGCAAGATGATGTCACGCACACATTTGCTCCTTTCCATTGTGACTCAACGAAGGTCGACTTGTCGCATGGACATACCGCGACTGAAGAGGGACCTGGTTGTTGATAGCGACAAAACACTTTTTTATAGAAGTCAAAGTCTCACGTGCATTGGCGGGTGAACAAGCACGGGATTTGAGCCACTGTAACTAGCCCTTCCCGTATTTGCACAGTGAAGACCACAAGCAGTCAGTAGCGGTCTCCCTGATCCCGATATCTCCGACGATGTCTTCCCATTTGCTTGTTCCAACCTCGCGAATCGAGGTGGAGCCTCTGTGTCAATCTACTTTCTCCCCATTCGGCACCGTCATTGAAGATCCCACAGACCGCTTTGACCACCGAGTTCCAACACTGAACCGTCAAGCAGTGACCGCAAACCAAGGGACAGCGTTAAAGTATCTCCATGCTGGCCCCGTCCACAATCTCTACAAGCATGCCCCCAGTCAACGAGAAGGCCTTCCAGCCATGAATTTATTTGTCTGCACACCAAGACGCCTCAGGCCAGACATCACGAGCTCGACTGTAAGCCAAAGCCCGATAGAAGGCTTGTTCGATGTGAAGCTCCTGGAGCGGCATCTTTACACAACGCAAACGTTCATACCGATGGGGTTAAGCTCTACTGATACGACCACGCGATATCTCGTGATTGTTGCTCCGACACTGCCTAGTCTCGGAGGTACAACATTCAACCATTCAGTGCCAATCTCACGGCAAGAGACGCCAAGTTTAGCAGTGTTCTCGCCAGAGCAGGATCAGATTGCATCTCCGATCGGCAGGCCTGATCTGCGCAGGCTCAGAGCTTTTCTGGCGCATGGTTCACAAGCAGTGACTTATGGAGCGGGCACATGGCATGCCCCAATGGCTGTGGTTGGTGAGAAGAAGGTTCAGTTTGTAGTCACGCAGTACGCAAACGGTGTTGAAAACGAGGACTGTGAGGAGCTCAACCTACATTTCGATGGGAACAAATTGCCATATGTTGCTGTACCAAAATTCAAGCAGTGTAGCTTTGAGAAATCGAAAATCTAGCCAGAACTACATGACTCAGAAGAATATGCAAGCGATTACCTAGTGTTATAGTACTCAATGGTCATACTATAACTAGATCATTGATTCATTTATTTATTTATTTATTCTTCATACATCACATGCAGCTACATAAGCTATGATAAATAAAAACAAACTGTGAGAAATGTTTTCAAACTTCTGAAAGTGCAGAAAATTTCTCAGAAAACTTTTTGATCACTACTGTTCAGTTATATTGATATTGATTGTCAATCAATTTGTAATTTATTATTTCTTCAGATCTTTTATTAATTTTCAATCTCTTTATGTCATGATTCAGTCTCAAGACATTAGTTGTTTCAACTCAATGCACAGATCTCTGATGTTATAGTCACAGCCACCGTCGTGGCTCATGGACTTACCCTAGCTACCATTGTGGCTTCTGGTCAGGCCCTAGCGCGTGACTGCTTAGCCTAGTGCCTCGCTTAGGCCTATAGATAGTCGCCACAGCGGTAGCTTAGAAAATCATCCATCTTAATACATAAACATACCGGTATAACCGTAGCAATTTGGTAGCACGTCTTTGCTCCACCACATGATCATTACCATTGTCTTTTGATCATACCAGGCTATCAGCCAACCAGGCCCTCCAAGTCAACCAGGCCCTCAAAAGCCAATCAGGCTATCACAGTCAACCAAGCCCTCCTTATCGTTGTCAATTGCTTCCGCCTATTTTGTGTGCCCGGCACACTAAATACAAGTCGACGATAATCTTTATCATCTATGCTGACATTACCCGCTGTCCTTCTCGCGCATCAGCTAGACTACCTCACCGAACAAGGCTATCGTTACAGCCAAAAACTACGACCCGCTGATCAAGCCCTTATAGACTCAGTCACAACTAACAGTGACAGACCTGATCCGCTACCCTCAATTACATCCATACACAGTCAAGCCGACTACAATCAAGCTGTCAAACAACTCTGGACGCTAACAAAGGACTATTGTGACGAAATCAGCTTTCAGGATAATACATCAACATTCAATACTTCGGCATCCAATACTGAACAAGAAACACCAACGTCGAATCGACAGCCAATTGATTCAGATACCAGTCACCTCTCTGAATCTACCGAAGAAATTCCCCGTGACACAAGCCTGCCACCAAATCAGTTTTCTA
>QQTW01004613.1_pt1 | contig 10354 bp, 10 predicted proteins | sample 1904831 | NCBI WGS metagenome assembly QQTW01 (sample SAMN09435610, study PRJNA476489) | Subsurface metagenome, whole genome shotgun sequencing project.
ATTTACTGCTACTACTTGAGTGCTGTCAACTTTCAAAGTTTCGCTTGTAGCGACCGTTGGGCTTAAAGCTAAATCTGCGGCAGATACTTCCGCAGCTTGGGCGCGATTAGCTACAAGTAGGGTAGCTCCGAGTAAAACTGGACTTAATTTAAGCGCATTCCAAAAAACTTTCGACATATATTCCTCTCACTCACACCTTAGATAGTTGTAGTTAAGTGCTTTTCTAGTTACACGTTGCTACTTTCGTTCGATCCTCAATTTCGATTATACAAATCTTTTGCCTAAATGTGTCAATACAAAGACAGACATTTTTAAGGCTTTATCTAAAATTTATTTTCTGCTTATTTACCAAAGGGATGATTAATTGTCTTTGGTGACGTAGTATTATTCCCTCCGCTTCAAATTGCTGTAACATTCTAGTCACTGATACTCTTGTCGTGTTAATAACTTCAGCTATTTCCTGATGGGTTATTGTTATATCAATTAATTGTCCTCGATCGACATCGCGACCAAATTTTCGACCTAGCCAGTTTAAAAATTGCCACAGTCTTAGAGAAACGGGTTTGCGGTGGACAATACTTAAAAGTTCTTCTGTTTGTTGGATGTGGGAAAACATAGCTTCCATTGCTTCATCCCAAAATTTAACGGGGAGAAGACTTGTTTCGACACTGGTTAAACATTCTATTTGATAAGGATTAACCCGCGACAAGGAATGACCGACAATATCTCCTTTTCCCCAATAGCCCAAAACAATTAACGTACCCTGTTCGCTCCAAGTATAAGTACGAACTGCTCCACGATCGATTTTCCATAATATGTCTTCACGGGGAGGAATCATTTCGCGGCGACTAAATATTCGCTGCGCCAGCATAGAGGGTAAGGTGGGATTTAAAGCAGAAAATGCCATATATTAAAACCGCTATTGATACGTTTACCCTATTAATTGAGTATTAAATGAATTTAACTTAACTAAGTTTTGAACAGGTGCTTGAGTTAAATAGTTATAGGTTGCACTTGTGTCTAATGTTAAAGTACGACCGCCCCTAAAATATATGAGCGCTAAACAGCAAGACTAGATAACAATTCTTTCATGGCTAATCCAATACTTTTAAAGTATTATCGATCTTCTGGTGTGGCACGTGAAAGTAATAGTTGCGTCAATTAATTGTCAACTGAATTTTAGAACAACAAGTTTAAGAATAGGTAAGCTTTTCTTAAAGATTTACATTTATAGCGTGGGTAAAAAAGTTAAATAGCTTTGTTTATAAAGCGATCGCCTCCTAGACAATATAACTACTGCCAGCAAATAACAGACAGAGAAATTTAGTTTCTTTGACCTGTGACTATGTAAGACACTCTTTGCCCAATATTAGTAGCATGATCTGCCATCCGCTCTAAATGGCGAATAACTAATGCTAAAAGGATAATTGGCTCGACAACTCCTTTAATATCGCGCTCGTTAGCTAAGGTTTGGTAGAGAGTTTTGTAAGCAGTATCTACCGTATCATCCAAACGCTTGACCGATCGCCCAGCAGTGGCATCCAAATCCGCTAAAGCTACCAAGCTAGTAGCTAACATTGCCTGGGCGTGGTGAGACATAGTTTCAATTTGTCCAATGCAGCCATGAGGAGGATAAGGAAAGATTTTTAGGGCAATTTCCCCTAAATCTTCAGCATAATCGCCGATTCGCTCCAAATCTCGCACTAGCTGCATAAACGCACTTAAAAGCCGCAAATCTTGAGCTACGGGGCCTTCTAAAGTAATGAGGGTGGCACATTCTAGCTCAATTTGACGATAAAACTGATCGATTTGTTTGTCAAGTAAGGGGAGTTGTTCGGCCGCCGTCAAGTTACGAAAAAATAAAGCTTGGTGACTCAATCGGAAGGAGTTTTCGACTAAAGCGCCCATGCGTAAAATATCGCGTTCTAAACGCCGAATGCGGCGTTGAAAGTGGGAGCGTTCACTATTGCAATCGGAAACGGCATTGTTCACTGTCGGCTTTTGCTTACAACTAGCTACAAGAATCTTTGTTTAACTATAATTCTAGTTACTCTGTCTCAGCTATAATTTGGGGTAATTCTACTTGCAACCACGCTCCTCCAGTATCGGGGTGGTTTCTCGCTTTAATTGTACCGCCGTGAGCAATAATAATTTGCTGGGCGATCGCTAAACCTAAGCCACTACCATTAATCAATGATGGTAAAGAAGGGTGGGCGGAATCTATAGCCCGCCTAGTGCGATCGGCTTCGCAGCGATACAGGCGATCGAAAACGTAAGGTAAATCTGCCGTCGGAAAACCCTTACCGCAATCAATAAAATTAATTTGCACTTGCTTGGGAGCTTTTTTGGTTGGTAGCAAATTAATAGTTACATAAATAGTTCCTTGGGGAGGGCTGTACTTGATACTATTGTGGAGTAAGTTTAAAAATACTTGCGTCAGCCGCGACTTATCTGCCTTAATCCATACGGGATTTGGTTGGGAATAAGCAAGTTGAAGATTTTGGGCTTGAGATAAAGGTTCTAGATTTTGCCAGACTGAGTAAATTAAATTTTTTAATTCTACAGGTTGGAGATTTAATTTTTTGTGCGGTTCTAGTTCTAGATGACTGATTTCTAGCCAGTTTTGGACTAAATTAATTAAGCGATCGACTTCTGGTAGCAAGCGATCGAGCAAGCGACGCAGGGGAAACTCTGTTTGCTGCTGTAAAGTTTCTACTACTAGACGAATAGACGTAAGGGGCGTTTTTAATTCGTGAGCTAAATCGGAAACTAAGCGATCGCGCGTCTGGATAACTTCTACCATGGGCTGTTGATTTTCTATAAATACACCGACTTGCTCGTGGGGTAATGGTAGGCTAGAAGCGCGTAAACTAATTTTTTGCAGCTTGCTCATAGCTGCGGCATCAGCGCAATCTGGGTGATGCAACCACTCTTGGACTTTTGGCTGTTGAAAATCGCGCGTTTGCTCGATTAGCCGATCTAACTCGTAGGAACGCACTAATTCTATCAGCAAGCGCACTTGTCCTTTTTCCCATTTTTGCAATCCAAGTAATTGCTTGGCTTGCTCGTTGCACCACAGCAATTGATTTTCTTCATCAACTTGCAAGTATCCAATAGGCGCAGATTGAAGCAACGTTTCCCAAGTTTGGATTTGGGAAAGCAATTGTTGCTGGCGCTGATTTTGCAAAGCAATTTCTCGACGCAAGCGGGGAATTAGAGGTAGCGATACTTCTGAAACTTCTGTGTCAAAAGTTTTAAGTAAATCTCGCAGTTTGCGTTTTAGTCGAATTTGATGCCAAAACCAAAATCCAATTGCGACTGCTAACCCAAGGAAAAATGGAAGCACAAGCACTATTAAGCTCTTAAATATCGGCTTAACGATTTTTGTTAGGGACACTAACAATTTTAGGTGATTTGCTGATTCTCAGCCTAAAAAACTTCTTTATCCAAAGCGATAACCAAACCCGCGTACCGTAACCACGTATTCGGGATGACTTGGATCTAGTTCTAATTTTTCCCTTAGCCAACGAATATGAACGTCTACAGTTTTGCTGTCGCCAACAAAATCTGCTCCCCATACTCGATCTAGCAATTGTTCGCGCGACCACACTCGGCGGGGGTAGTTCATAAATAATTCTAAAAGGCGAAACTCTTTTGGTGAAAGACTAGCTTCTTCGCCGCGCACCATTACCCGGCACTCTTGAGGATAAAGAGCAATTTCTTTAAACTGTAGTACGGGCAATTGCGGTAAACCACCTAAACGCTGACGGCGCAGCAAGGCGCGACAACGGGCGATTAATTCTCGCATACTAAAAGGTTTGGTTAAATAATCGTCTGCGCCGACTTCTAAACCTAAAACGCGATCGATTTCGCTGCCTTTAGCACTAAGGATTAAAATCGGTACGGGATTGCCTTGATGGCGCAGTATGCGACAAATATCCATACCATTGACCTGCGGCAGCATGATATCTAGGATTATTAGGTCAAAAGGAAGTTCGCCAAAGTTCTGTTCGGAATTTTGTAATAAAGCTAAAGCTGTGCGCCCATCTGTTGCTGTAGAAATTGTATATCCTTCGCTTTCCAAGCCCAAGACGAGCATTTCTCTAATTAGTTCTTCATCTTCTACTACTAAAACGCGGCTCATTTGTCCGATTTCTGCCCTAGGAGGACTTTTGGTTAATTCGCGGGTAATCATGAATGAAAAACTATTTGCTTGTTTTCGCACCACTATTATTATCCGCTTGAATGACACATATAACTTTTTTCTTTACTTGTTAGGAAATATTGTTTTTTGAGCTTGGCAAGTCTACCAAAGGGACAAGAAGTTAGAGGCGTAGTTGCCATCGGCTTCTAGCAAGGCTATCAGGTAGAAAGAAAAAGTTTCAGTTATGGCATTCCCATAAAATAAGCAAGCAGCCAACAAGTAAAAAAGAGCAGTGACTATCTAATAACTGGGCATTTTACTGGTTTCGCTTACATATAATTTATGAGGCTATTGGTGTTGGGGTGAAGGTTGTTTTAATTTTGCCTGCCTACACCAATAAAACTTGCCACAAAGGTGTAGTGCAGATTTTGTTTGGCTGTACGTCGTAGTGAAAATAAAAGTATCAACTTTTATCAAAAAAATATCATATTTATTTGGTATAGTGATACTTATATCTCCTTGTAGCTCAGTGGATAGAGCATCTGCCTTCTAAGCAGAGAGTCGTTGGTTCGAGTCCAACCAGGGAGGCTTGATAGCAACTACGTTTACGCGAAGGCTGAAGAACCCAAGTCTGGCGGCACATCTTGCCAACGTCCTTGTCCGATCGCTCTAATTGCTTCTGTAAGTGTAATATCCCCAGTGTATAAGGCACGTCCAACAATTACGCCACTCACCCCAGAAGGCTCTAGTGCCGATAGGCTTAATAGATCCGTAACCGAACTAACCCCGCCAGAAGCAATAATTGGGATAGAGATAGTGGCGGCGAGTTCGCGTAATGCTGCTAAGTTTGGCCCTTGCAATGTCCCGTCACGGTGAATATCGGTGTAAATAATTGTAGCTGCGCCTAATTCTTGCATTTGTTGGGCTAAATCGGTAGCCAAAACTTCAGAAGTTTCTAGCCAACCGCGAGTTGCAACTAGACCATTACGCGCATCTATCCCCACGACAATTTGGTTAGGAAAAGCTTGGCATAAATCAGCGACAAGACTTGGTTGTTCTACAGCCACAGTACCTAAGATCGCTCGATCTACGCCCAAACTCAATAATCGCTCTACACTCGCAAAATCGCGCAATCCACCGCCTACTTGAACTTTTATTGGTACAGATTGGACAATTTGAGAAATCGCTTGCTGGTTGACAGCTTGCCCAGTTTTTGCTCCATCTAAGTCAACAATATGTAGCCTTGTAGCGCCTTGTTTTGCCCACCCTAAAGCTACTTCTACGGGATTATCGTTAAAAACTTGCGATCGCTCGTAATCGCCTTGATATAGCCTTACGCACGCGCCGTTTAGGAGATCGATTGCTGGTATTACATCCATTTTTTAGTTATTTAGTTATAAATTTTTTAATTCGCCGCCAACTTGTTTGAGGGTAGCAACAAAAGTGGGATAAGATATCGCCGCCGCTTCCGCACCGTGAATTGTAGTTTTGCCTTTAGCATTGAGCGCCGCGACAGCTAAACTCATAGTAATGCGATGATCGCCATGACTTTCAACTTCTGTTCCCGTCAAAGACGTACCTCCAGTAATTTCCATCCCATCAGTTAATTCGGTAATTTTTGCACCCATTTTATTTAACTGATTTGCCATCACGGTAATGCGATCGCTTTCTTTGACCCGTAATTCTTGTGCGTCCTTAATTACCGTCGTTCCCGATGCAAACACTGCCGCCACTGCCAAGACGGGAATTTCATCAATTAACCGGGGAACTAAGTCTCCAGAAATTGTACAACTATGCAGAGCGCTGGCGCGGACGCGCAAATCGGCTACAGGTTCTCCAGCTACTAAGCGTTGATTTTCTAAGGCGATATTTGCGCCCATCATTGCTAACGCCTCTAAAACCCCGGTGCGGGTAGGATTAACGCCTACATTTTCAATTAGTATTTCCGATCCTGGTACAATTGAGCCTGCTACTAGCCAAAAAGCCGCCGAACTAATATCACCAGGAACAATTACTGTTTGTCCTTTTAAAGTCGCTCCACCCGTAATCGTTACGCTGTTGGTTTGGGGATCGGTAGTAAGTTGCGCCCCAAATGCCTGTAACATTCGTTCGCTGTGATCTCGCGACAGTGCAGGTTCGGTTATTGTTGTTTGTCCTTCGGTCATGAGTCCAGCTAGAAGAAGGCAGGATTTGACTTGAGCCGAAGCAATCGGGGATTGGTAATGAATAGGTTTTAGGGTTTGTCCTTGGACGGCTAAAGGCGCTAGAGTGCCATTAGCGCGTCCCCAAATATTTGCGCCCATTTGCTGCAAAGGTTTAACGACGCGAGACATTGGACGCGATCGCAAAGAACTATCCCCTGTAACCGTAAATAGCCGCCCTGGATGCGATGCTAGTAGCCCTAGCATTAATCTTAAGGTAGTGCCGGAATTGCCAGCGTTTAAGGTATCTACAGGCTCTTTTAATTGTCCTAAACCAATACCTTGAACGCGCACCATCTGTGTATTTAAGTCCGAAATTTCTGCCCCCATCGCCCGGAAGCATTCGGCGGTACTGCGGGGATCTTCACCTAAAAGTAAACCTTGAATTTGGGTTTCACCTTGAGCAATCGCCCCTAACATTAAGGCTCGGTGAGAAATTGATTTATCGCCGGGGACTTCGATTTGACCATGCAAAGATACTCCCGAAGCGGGCGGTTGAATAATCAGATCGTCCGTAAGTTGAGTAGTAGTTTCGACCGTAACTAAAGTTGCCGACATGAGGATAATTAGCGCGTGACTGAGCGGTTCTATCGTACCGTAGAAAAATAGCATTGTAAGTTAACATTCTTTCTGTCTTTGCTCCCAAATAGGTAAATCTTCCGGGCGATCTACGTCTGCTAAGGGTGGTAGATAAAAAACTTTCAAGTTGAGTTTTTGGGCAATAGCTACAGTTTGTTGAAATACGCGATCGCTTCCCCAACTAATACCTGTAAATAATTGAGGCATAAATCTATTGATGGCAATTAAGTAATAACCTCCATCTAATGCCGCACCCAAAACTAAATCGCTACCCAATTGCAATTGGTGAAATGCTTGAGCGATCGATTGAGGAGTTAATCCCGGACAATCGCTACCGATAATTACTACCGATTTTATTTGGTTTTGAAAGGCAGAATGTAAAGCATTGGTGATTTTTTGTCCTAAATCGCCTTCTCCTTGAGCTAGACAATCAATAGCACTACCCAACCATGCTTGCATCAACTGTTTATTTCCACCCGCAAAACGCACCTCCACAGAAACGGGATGAAAAGATTGCAATTTCTGAACTTGCCTTAAAGTGTACTCAGTCATTTGGCGCTGGAGAGATGCCGCTCCTACTGCTCCTAATGCGCCAATCATGCGAGTTTTAGTTTTACCTGGCTCTGGGTAACGAGTGAAAATTATTAAGCGTTCCTGGACTTCGGGCGGCGGTAAGATCGATTCAAGCATTAACAAATTGGATATTTTTGCTATTGTATCTACGAGTAAACTAATAGAAACTTGTTAGCTAATAAAAACACTGAGAACTTAAAATATGGTAGTTTCGGTAGGTCTTGCTAAATAATTAAAGTGCAGAGCAAGAAATGAAAAAAACAGTTGAAGTCTTACCAAGCCTAGAATCGCTAATCGAGCGCGGTTTAGCAATTACTCTCGATTGCATTCATCAAGCTATAGCAGCGCGAGGAAAGTGCGCGATCGCCTTAGCGGGTGGTAGTACGCCGAAACCCTTGTACGCAGCGATTTCTCAGCAGCCGTTACCTTGGGATAAAATTCATGTTTTTTGGGGTGACGAACGCTACGTCCCGCCGGAGCATCCAGATAGCAATCAACTAATGGCGCGTAATGCTTGGCTAAATAAAGTACCGATTCCGGCTAGTAATATCCACCCCATACCTACCAATGAAACCGATCCCGCCGCAAGTGCAAGCATTTACGAGCAAGAATTGTTAGAGTTTTTTCCTGCGGCTTCTGGACTACCAGTGTTTGATTTAGTTTTGCTTGGGATGGGAGATGATGGACATACAGCATCATTATTTCCTCACACCGCAGCTTTGCAGGTGAGCGATCGCGCTGTTACTGTAGGTAATAAAGATGGACAACCACGAATTACCTTTACTTATACGCTGATTAATCAAGCTCGTTGCGTGATATTTTTGGTTGCTGGCGCAAGCAAAAGAGCGGCTTTAGCACAAATTTTTGCTCCGGTGGCGGATTCTAATACTTACCCCAGCCGATTAATTCAACCCCAAGGAACGTTGTATTGGCTACTCGATCGCGAGGCAGGTCAAGAATTGCCTTTAGATATTTCATCCTAAAAATAATTACTGCCATCTATTTACTTTTAGTTGGTAAATTGTCAGGCTAAAGCTTAAATGGGGTAGAAATATTTTTTTTCTCCCCGACTGCGCTTGAAAAAAGTTGTTCTTTTCTTCTATCCCATTTATGATCGTCTGCCCTAACTGCAATCACTCCAACCCCGAAGGCGCGCAATCCTGCGAAGCTTGCTATACACCATTACCAAGTATGACAAATTGTCCCAACTGCGGGGCAGAAGTTCAATCTGATGCTACATTTTGCGGTCAGTGCGGCTCTAATTTGACAACCGCAAGTGTGGCGACAGAAGTAGAGCCAAGTGTGGCTACAGATATTTCTGCACCTATGCCCGATCTAATGACTCCCGATCCTCTAGTGCAACCAGAGCCTTTAGTAGCTAAGAGCAATCAAGGCGAAGCAACGCCTGTAGCAGCGACCGAGATAACCGCACAACCAATAATGTCATCCCCACCACCCCCAACGCCACAACAAGTAGCACCACCCGTTACAACTGCGCCCGACGAAATGGCAAAAGCTGCAAAACCAAGTTCTACAACTCAATTACAACAGCAAAAAGCGCGGTTACTCCATATTCAAACCGATACGTTAATTGAATTACCACCAAACTTATCTGTCGTACATATTGGCAAGCAAAACGAGCGCGTTCCGCCAGATGTGGATGTTTCCGGCTTTCCCAGTTCGGAAATTGTTTCGCGGGTTCATGCAGATATTCGAGTAGAGGGAGATACTTACTTTATTGAGGATGTCGGTAGTGCTAACGGCACGTATGTGAATAATTTGCCCTTACCTCATGGTAATCGTCATCGCTTACGCGCGGGCGATCGCATTGCGTTGGGTAAGGGAGACTTAGTAACTTTCTTATTTCAAATTTCTTAGTAACTTTTAAAATACTGGCAACGTGATTACATTAATGCTTTTGCATCCACAAAACTCTACTCCAATGCAAAGTTGGAAATTTAACGACAAATCTTTAATTAGGATTGGCAGAGCAACAGATAATGAAGTTGTGTTGTATAGTTCCGTAGTTTCACGGTTGCACGTTGAATTACGAGAAAGTAACGGAAATTGGGAAATAATTAATAAAGGCGCAAATGGTACTTATGTAGATGAGCAACGTATTTCTCAAGTACCAGTTGTAGACGGGGTAGTTATGCGAATTGCCCCTTCAGGGCCAAAAATCCAAATTCGGTTTGGGGATGCGGTAACAAGTGCGGAAACCGCTTCCGTTCAAGCAAGCTAAGAAGTCAAGAAGGGGTAAACAATGGGGCGTTGCTCAAGTAAAGGATAAAAGGAGGGGGGAGATAGGGAGACAAGGTGACAAGGTGATAAAGAAACGCTTGGGTTGCTGCAAAGGGAAAGTTATATATAAATTCAGCAATGTCAACAAAGGTAAATGAGATCGCCCCTTTTGGAGTTTTATTTGCAAACTGCATCTACCGCTATATGTTTTATAAATAGTTTAAAATCTGGCAAATATAGCTTGATTAATTGAAAAAATACATACATTAGCCATTTTGCCTGCTAAACCTCGACTTAATGCCTGGAACTATAATTTATGAGCCGCAGTCTATCAAATCAAACAATTGCGGTTAAATTTATGCAATGCAAAAAACTTTATCAAGTAGTTGCTCTAGGCATTGGTTTTACTATAACTTTGGCATCGGCAGCTTATGCCGATCAATGCGCCTATACAAGTAAGCAGCAAGCAATAGCTGCGGTGTCTCGCTTAGAAAAAGGTCAAACTATTTACCAGTTGTGCGAACCCTGTGGGGATACTACCCCCCAAGCCCTAAAAATAAATTCTGTTTCGGCGGGGACTGTAGGCTACGAATCCTACTGGGGCGTAAAAGTTAAT
>QQTW01004614.1_pt1 | contig 10353 bp, 9 predicted proteins | sample 1904831 | NCBI WGS metagenome assembly QQTW01 (sample SAMN09435610, study PRJNA476489) | Subsurface metagenome, whole genome shotgun sequencing project.
CATCGACCGATCTCATGCCTTCAATGAGCGACGCGCGATCGGACTATCGACTTCCCCATGAGTGAAGACTATATGAGCGGTCACCTGCTCGGAGGGCCTGGGAATCATTGCTCAGAGGGGTTCGAGACGGCAGAAGATTCCATCACCGACGCTTGGAAAGAGTCAAAGTGTTTCATCAGACGAACGGACGTTGCAATCCACTGTTGCTCCGTGAAGAAGGTCCTGAAATCACCGACCTCTTTCTCTCATCGAGGAAAGCTAAGGTATTCTTGACATCCAAAGAGGGCTTGGCCTCCTCACTTGAGCTCGCAAAAGCTCCGATAAGCTGGGGCCAGGTGAGGTGTCAGCAGACGAGATGTGTCAGGTGTGCGGTGCTGATAGCCGGTTCATGGATTGGGTAGTACCTTGTCGATGCTGCACCTTTGGCCCCAGGACGTTATGCAGCCGAAGCTTCCATTGTTCCTGGATAGCGTCAAGCCTCGTGCCTCGATGTCCGAGAAGGCCGTACCTCCGATGCCTAATACTACTGAAACATTCCAAGCTTTGTCTGTCGCAAGGTACCCGAGGCTTTATCCACTTGGCACGTGCCGTTGCACTCAAGATCTGGGAAGTTCTGTGCCTGATGTCTTGGAGTGTCTGAAATGATGGTAGCGAGGAAGGTAACCACCTACAGTCCGAAGCAATAATATTTCTGAAGTGCCGCCCACGGTGCCTAGATGCGTGGGGGAGGCTGGGAGGCTAGCTCGGCTAGGATGGAAACGGCGGCGGGTCAGGCCTCTTGCCATTTGCCACTAGTAATTTGCCGAGGCACTTTGAAGATGCCCCCCGCTCGAACCCATCAATCAATTGATGGCACCACCTCTTCGTCCGTATTTCGTACTTGTGCTCCCCTACACCACCCTTCCCGTTTCTATTCATACTCTTTCAACCCGGACAAAGGCGGCCATCCAAGACCCTCGAGCCAATCGTCGAGTTTTGCGGCCTGGGTGACCGGACATCATACTCCGTCTTACTTCCTTTCATTCGCCGTGTGACTGCTGGCCATTCATGGGGAAGAAGCACACTCAGACCTCGTCCAGTAACGTCGGCCTACTCTAGCCCACAAAATCGCCTCCAGGATCAGCCCGAATATCCAATCCGCTTGGTCCTACTGCTTTAGCAAAAATGCAACCTGCTGCCGGCTTACGGAACGCGTTACCCCTCACACACCAATCCCCTTCGCCCCCCCGTCACCAGATCCCCCGAACCAAAAGCTTCCATCGAACAAGCATCCCATCGTTCCATGCAGCCTCTTGCCGGTGCCGCGTCGATCATTGCCCACGGCCCTCTCCGCCAACGAAAAATCGCTGATGGCCCTCTTCCAATTGGCCACCCAAGCGTTGGACAGAGGCACCCGGTGGTCATCACCTTATCTGCAGCTCGCACCCCAGCAGTCCCGTACACTAGGCTGGCGGCGGCCAATTGACGACATCGCTGGGCTTAGAGCATGGGAGCTTGGGAAGGCTCGTGCAGCTCCGTACCGAACCCTTTAATCTGTCGTCGTTATCGCTCGGGCTCGCTCTCTCTCCCATCATCTGCCTTGGATGTTACCTATGAAGGGCGGACGAGCGACCCTCGATGAGGCGAATGGCCGTCAAGGGTTAATATTAGTCACGGCCGTGCTAGAAGGATGTTGTTTGTCTCTCCTGCAGCGCTTGCATACATATAACTGCCTTAGTTCGTCCTTCGTGCCGAGTACATGTACTCCCCGGACTCAGCTCACAAGACCCCTCTTCCATCCTGTCGCTTTCTAATAGCGCTGCTGCCCGCTCAGAATCAGCTTCCACCATCCTTTGACTACATCCTCGAAACCTGGAGTCTACAACGTGGGTTAAGGCCCTATATCACCTCGCAGAGCCATCGAATCGAGCCCTTGCAATGGCGGACACGACGTCGCAGCTCAAGGACACGGACCAACCAGACCAAGTTCCTGAGCAGCCGCCTACTTCTTCCCCTCGCAAGCGACGGAGAAGAGCTCCAACTACAGGTGCCGCTGATGATTGTTTTGCCTGCCAAGAACGTCAGACCGGTTGCGATCGACGGCGGCCATATTGTACGCAGTGTCTTGACCTGGGAAAAGACTGCTCAGGCTACAAAACGGCCTTGACCTGGGGACTCGGTGTTGCCAGCAGAGGCAAGTTGCGCGGTCTATCCTTGCCGATCGCCAAATCGCCCAAGACTGCTGCCGACGGCGATGTCAAGCCGGAGAGTAAGAAGAGGAGCGCTTCCACGCAGTTGACCGAATTGGACGCTGCACGTTCGGGATCAGAACGAACGACTTCTGTGCAGGCTCCGAACCCCAATTCCACTCCCACCAGTGCTCGGGCTACAACGTTCAATTTTGTCAATATGGATCCAACGTCGTCCTCTACCTCGCCCATGCGTCCTCCACCGAGCGCCGATTGGCGCACTTCCGAGCCTGAGACCAAGCTGCAGCAAAATCGCCGCAGCGTCAAACGCGCCAGGCGACACTCCCTTCAGCCGCTCCAGGTACCTGCGTTCGATTCCTTTAGGGGCTCCGCTGGTGTACCAATGACAGCGAGTGGATATGGCAATCATGATTACGCAGCTTCTGTTCAGTGTTCTCCTATGACTGCGATGTTCCCTTCGTTTGGGATGCTATCGCCGACGTACAAGGATCCAGCACCACCATATACACTGATACGTGATCCGTACGAGGGCAGCTATATTGCCAATCATGAGCCTGTGGAGTGGCATCGTACAAGTGTGAGTTCCAGCCTTGCCTCAGACCAGAGCAGTCGAGATTTTGGCGAAGACGAGACATTCTATGCCGATCCCATAGTTGCAAACACCCTAGACGATATATTATCTGGTCAGCAGTCATCTCTTCCAGTGTCTCGCATCCGAGAGCAGTCGCGCAGCACGCCACGAGAAGAGCCAGGCCTGCCCCAAGAGCAGCAACTCGGATTGGTATCGGATGACTGTGGCGCACATAGTTCGCTGGGCGTGGCACGATCGCTACCCTCGCTTGCTCTAGGAAGGAGTACTTCCATGCAATTCCTCATCGACTATTATGAGAAAGTCATTTCCCCAGTCATCGTGGCGTTTGACGGACCTACCAATCCCTACCGGAGCCACATTCTGAGTCTCGCTGTCGGCAGTGAAACGCTGCAACATGCCATTGCGGCGTTATCGGCCAGTAACCTGCGGATACGAAGGGGCCAGAAGGCTTCGAATCGTACGAGGCATAGTATATCCGACTCCACCTACGGTAACTCGGTTCGCCGATCAGCAATCGCCCATAACATGATGGACGTCGGTTCTGATCAGTTGCCTGCAACTTCGCCAAGTGAGCCGTCGGTGGAAGAGCTTTTTCACAAGAGCGCGTCGATCAAGGCTTTGAATCAGCAGTTGGCAGATCCCAAGCGGCGGCTGGATGACTCCATACTAGCCACTTTACTCATGCTATGCCTCTATCACATTTGTGATACTGGTATTGGAAAGTTCAAGACTCAGTTCGCCGGCGTCAAAAAGGTCCTTGCAATGCGCGATTGCGCTGCAGGCGCGAACACCAAGGCCACCAATTGGCTCACTATCATGTTTACCTGGTTTGACGCTATGACAGCTACTGTCAACAACCGAGAAGGCCAACTGCTCGATAATGATGCCTCATGGTCGGCTTTCAACGGCGACAAATGGGCACTGGAGAACCTAGCTGGTTGTGACGGGAAACTCTTCACCACTATCGCAAAGCTTGGACGTTTGAACCTACTCAGCCAAAACAAGGTTGTGACGGATCGCTCGGGTTCCCCAAATGCTCAATCCGCGCAGCTCGGTCCGAAGACGCAGGACTACTACAGCATGAACTACAACCGCTATGATGGCAACGGATACACCGCCCTTCTCAGCGACGAGGACAAGCGCTCGGATGAGCTAGGTCATCGATCTCAGTTTTGGAGAGAGTGGACCGATATTCGCCAGAGTCTCATTGAATGGCACTTGGCCGCCCCAGCGGCTGCGGCGTTGGAGTCTGCAGTAAATCCAGAAGACCGGCAGGACCTATCCCACATTTCAGAATCGTTCCGATACTCGGCACTTTTATACACTGAGCGGTTGGCATATCCGCATTTACCTTCAGCACACCCCAATTTCCAGAGCCTGGTGTCTCAGGCTTTGTTCCACATCTCCAACGTGAAGTCCGACGTTTTTCTTCTCTGGCCGCTCTTCATCACCGGGACGGAGTGTGTCAGTGAGGAAGGCCGTCACTTGATTCGAGAAAGATGTCTAAGCATCCAAAAGGACTCGGGCTTCTTCAACAACATCTCGGGGCTGGAACTCCTTGAACGAGTATGGCGTGACGACGCGACGATTGATGGGTTGGGGATGGGATGTAACGCAGGCATGGCAATTCCTGAGCGTGCAAACGCTCCGAATCCGGGCTTCAAATGGAGGAAGGCCATGGAGAAGGTCGATGGGGAGTACATTGTGGTTTGACCACACACCGGAGGGGCATATTTCTAGTACATGGACAATCACAGGATCTTGAATACCTCGAAATAGTCATGCTAGGCAAGTACTGGGTCTTGCTCATGTTCCACCATCGAGTGTTGTAAACTCTTGCCCTTCCCGCCCTCTTCGTTTGATCGCTCCTGCCTTTTCTTACATGCCTTGACAACAGCACAGCGGTGTGACAATGCCATTGCTTGCCAAAGACACTTCGCCCCTCCTGTTAGCTAGAACCCGTGGCGAAGTCAAACCCGATGTTGTTGGTTGATTTGTAGTCCTCTAATGAGATCAATAGCCTGTGTTTGGGAAGGGGACATGGGTGACAAGTTTGGAAGAGGCGGACCTCACTCCTCTGTCTATGACGTCGACGCAGGTGGGTATGAGCATTTGTTTGAGGGTTTTCCCAAGTTCAAGTCGAGGAATAATAGTAGTAAAGGGGAGCATTTAATTTGGGGGTGGCGCTCAGATGGCTTTGTAATGATGCCAAGCCAAAATTTCACGTTGATTGGTTGAGAACGCTTGAACCTTCACATCGTCGCGCATAAGCTCGGCATGGGCCCTTATGCAGGCCATGCCGGCCGCCGATCAGGTCCTCTCGCGACAGGAATGGCCAATCCGGATCCAAAGCCTCCGGACCTCTCTTCTCATCTCCACTTGGTGCTCGACTGTTGCCTCTACTACGATCCGGAGGGACATCTGAAAAGGTGGGGAACGGAGATTGGCAGGGGGACGAATAGCTTGCATGTCATCAATGCACGCTTACGAATTCCTTCTCCGCATTGATGTCCGTTGAGGTTGGTTTCCCTTGCTTTGGCATTACTCCATATTCTTTTCAAACGTGCGGTATGTTCGTCTTCACTTATCAATGGGCTTGCTGGAGTCTCTAGTCGATGCACAATGCCTGATGACCGAGGATTCCCCCACTATCATGCTCTTCATCCTAGTGCTTACAGGTACTACCTGAGCGTGAATCGCTTCTACCGTGTGCTGACTGCAATGCCTCACAGACATGACGAATGCCACGAAATCAAGATGTCAAGACCTCTGGATGCATACTTTGACTACAATGCAAGACAACAAACCCTACGCGAACGAGCCAGGGCCCCGTCCCTCCGTCCTCGGAAACGCTGGCCACCTTCTCCAAGTGTGGAGGATGAAGTAGCGTCGCTCTCACATGAGTTGCGGCCAGGGTCGCCTGATGTTGGCGGTGCCGAAGCCCACTCGCGAGGCTCACTTGATCAGCAACCACTCATACTTGATGTCGATCTACCAACTACCAAAAACGATCCACAAGTTCGGAAAGAGGTGGAAGCCAGGCATCGGAATGGAAGCGCGAGTGAGGCATCTGCAAGCTCCGATGAGAGTTCTGGGCCGGAAACGCCTACCGATACGGGCAGCGGTGACGAGCAAACGAACAGAGACCGCCGTTATGTCTTCATACCTCAGGAGGGCGTTGAGATTCCTTTGACATACGATGAACCCAGGACGCCGATCCATGCCAAGCCTTCGCAAAGCCAGAGTCGTGTTGCGCCGGAGCGTGGGAGGAGAAACGTGCCAAAGTTGGATACCGACCTCTCCAGGGCTGACGCTACACCCGACGTTCCCGTGCAATTGGAAAGAGAGCGGTCACCATACGGATCCACTCCCAAAACAAAGGAGACTCGGTTCTCGGGAGAATCCCTCCTTTCACCCGAGATTCTGACTCCTAAAAGGAGGCGTCCTGAGAGCCCGTCTCACCATCGTAGCAGACAGCCTCAGCGAGCTTCCAGCATGAATCCCGGAAGCTTCGCTGAGCTCAACGACCATCGCCCCACTGTTCCTACGAGACCAACTATGGTTCGACATGCGTCAGCTATGGCTTATCCCGGAGGAACGACAGCCGCTCTAAACTCGCCAACCCAAACGTCAAACCAACGGGATGCATCCTCACCTGAGCATCGTAATTTCTCAAGGCTCGACGTTAACGTTCCCGGGTCTCCACGAAAGTCTTCGGCTTGTGATCGCCAGCAAGAACGGCCGTCCAAGCACCATCCCAGACAAGAGAACTTGCCACCTAGCCGTTCGTCGCCTATGTATGATGATAAAGCTCCACTACGTCCTGGTCCGTTGCCAGCCTCAGTGGCACATCATAGCTTGAACACCGGGCTTTCAAGTCCTGTATTCGACCGACGGCATGCTTCTCCTCGTAACTCACCCCGGTCCTCTCCCGTAGCTTCCGCGGCATCATCACCGTTGTCTACCCCCCCTCGTACGCCGCCCGCCGAGGCTGCTGATCGAAAGGTCAGCTACATTGATAGTGTCAAGATCAGCGATGTGAACTCGAACAACCTGTCGCCCTTGCATTCTCCACGTGCAGGCAAGCCCGCTGATCACTTTAATATTCAAGATGAAGGGGCGAGAGGATCACGGCCAGTAATAAAATCACGACAGACATCACCCCTCCCTGCTGTATCACACAAGCATCTTGAGCCCGATCCAAACCCTCGGATTGATCTTCGATCACCATCGCCATCGAGGCATCGCCGGTCATCAACTTCTGGCGGCAATGACCAAAGATCGGGAAGTCAGCGCCCATCGGAGCATCAGGAGGCCGCTGAGAAGATATCTCAGACATTAAGGCCTGCTGGTCTTGAGCAGAGACGTCGGTCGTCTTCGGCTGTTGTCAATCGTCCGCGCTTGACGATCGACTCCTCACATGCTCAAGCAGAGCTATCTCAGCCTGGACACTTGAGTCCCAGGTCCCAGCCTGCAGTACGAGCGGCATCGGTAGGTGCTACAGCAGCACAACTCCCACCGTGTCCAAGGCCTGTGCCTGTTGGTGGGTACAATGATTGGTACTGTCTGTATGACTATCCTACATTCAAGATTTGCCCGACCTGCCGCGATGCGGTTTCCACAGCAGGCTATGGGCGTCACTTCGTTGCAGCCTTCTCGAAGTCCCCTGAACGACCGGTCCAATGTAGCTTTAGTATTCCCTGGATCCGGATGGCTTATCTCCTGATGGTCAAGAAGCGGCGTTCGGACGTGAACCTTCTATATGACATGGCAGACGTCGCAGAAGATACGGCAGCCTGCCCTGGGAAACGAGCTTCGGCAAGAGAATGGTACCGTATCCGTGACGTGGACAATGACCGGAACGTTTCTGGTTTTTATGCGTGTCCGCATTGCGTTCAGAGTTTGGAGACCATCTTCCCCGTCCTCAAAGGAGTCTTCCACAAACCAAGCATTCGTCATTCGTTAGAGGAACGTGCCTGCAGCTTACGCTCCGATAGCAGTCGGTTCGCCACGTATGTGGATCTTCTGGAGGACACCGCCAAGCAAGCGGATGAATACCGGAGAGCTCCCAACACCTACCGTTTCGTCGAGCTGGTCAAGAAGCTGGGAATTATTTCCCCTTGTCTGCGAGATGACATGCTGCGAAGTAGAGCATGGCATTATATGCCCAGATTGCCGGAATTTACAGCGTGCAGTGAGTGCTACGAAGATATTGTTTGGCCAGCTGTTCTACAAGGACTACCACTTGCATCTCAGTTCACGAGAGAACCCCAATTAATTGAAAAGCCGCACATTGGGGTCAGCTGCCAGATGTATTCGTTGAAGATGAGAAAGGTCTTTCTAGACGCTTGCTCGCATGATGATTTTGACTATCTACGGAAAGTCGCATTGAAGCGGCATAGGATAGAGAGAGATTTGCAAAAGCGGATTGTGGAAGCACAGAGGCTCCACAGGGATGAGAGAGAAATGGCAATGGAGGATATTGTGGACGAATGGCAAGAATGGGACGAATGATGACGAATGACTGATGAAATTTAATATTCAGATAATTAGGAATTGACTAGGCAGTCAGTATGAATCGCTCGATATTTCCCCAACGGCTACTTGACCAGAACAGTTGTGTGGAGAGAGTCTTATAACGCATACTTCTCCCTTACGAGTCATTCAGGGGTAAATGAATGACGTCATCAAGCGTTCAGACGCCGGGGTTCGCGACATTTCAACGAAACATTCACCTGCGCGAGAGCCGAATCTGCAACCTCTTAATCATCGCCTCGCTTCTCCTTCGCTTCTTCTGCGCACAATCGTTTTGGTCTTGATGCTTCGCTATGGTATAGGCAAGAGCTCGATCACAGCCACTTTCGTGCCTCGTTTCGCGCTGAACTGTGTCTCCATCTCTGTCTGGACTCGATCACACGTCTGCCACTCCACCCTGCAGAACAGCAAATTCACCACCATGCCCAAGCGAAAGAGCTCCGCTGCGCTGGCGCAGCCGACTACATCGTCTGAGATGCCTCCTCTACTTGCCGCCACCGATCATGGTCCACCAATGCCCAAACGAAGAGCGAGCGCCCGCAGAGTCTCCCAAACGAAAGCCTCGATGAACCCAGACCAGAACGCCAATGTCCTCGATCATCCCCAAGCATTTCGCGCTTCGCCGGACTCCGATAGCAACGGCGACAGGATGGATCTTGACGCGGTCATAAATGTCGAGCAGCAAGTCAAGGATGAAGATCAAGACGACTCGGTGCCGTCACTAATCACACACGGAGAGTCTGATTCGACGCTGTCAGACATTTCGGAGATGGAGTCTCCAACCAAGGCCAAAGCACCTCCGGCGAGAGCTTCTGAGAAGGGTGGCAAAGCAAAAGCAAAATCTGCAGGACCTGCCAGGCTCAAGAAGGAGGACGCGAAACAACCACAATTCCTTGACCCTGAAGCGGACGGTGTGGAGGAGGCCGATGAAGAGGAGATCAAAGAGGCATTATCGCGGCCTCCGCCCGTCAACAGCGATTACCTACCTCTGCCGTGGAAGGGAAGAAGGCTAGGATACGTGAGTCGTCCGAAGACCTCTTCTCCGTGATCTGTACTAAGCGTATAGGCTTGCTTGAATACCTACCTTCGGTTCTCCAACCCTCCAGTTTTCTCATCTCGAACCTGCCGCATTGCCTCCATCCTCGAGAACCGCCACCCTCTCCGCGACCCTAACGAGCCTCCCCACGCGACCAAGAACAGGCCTGATCGAGAACAACCCGCCAACCATCGCCGAGGCCAGGAATTTGTCGAACAACTATGCCTAGCCAATGTGCGCGACATTCCCAAAATGCTGCGCTGGAACGACCGTTACGGCATCAAGTTCATGCGCCTCAGCAGCGAAATGTTTCCCTTCGCTTCCCATGAAGAATACGGTTACAAGCTTGCTCCTTTCGCATCAGAAGCTCTCGCCGAAGCCGGCAAAGTCGCTGCAGAACTCGGTCATAGGTTGACTACCCACCCAGGCCAATACACCCAGCTCGGTTCTCCTCGGAAATCCGTCATCGACAACGCTCTCCGCGACCTCGACTACCACGCCGAAATGCTTTCTCTCCTCAAACTCCCCGATCAGCAAGACCGTGACGCCGTCATGATCCTCCACCTTGGCGGCGTCTTCGGGGACAAAGAAGCCACCATCGCTCGCTTCAGGGAAAACTACGCCGCTCTCCCGCATAACGTCAAAGATCGCCTCGTCTTGGAGAATGACGACGTGAGCTGGAGCGTGCATGAACTGCTACCCATCTGCGAGGAATTGAACATCCCGTTCGTGCTCGACTACCACCACCACAACATCATCTTCGACGCCGACCAAATCCGCGAAGGCACCAAAGACATCATCGACCTCTACCCACGCATCCTCGCCACCTGGAAACGCAAAAACATCACCCCCAAAATGCATTATTCCGAACCCACCCCCGAAGCCATCACGGGCCGACAGAGACGCAAACATAATCCGAGAGTCGCAACATTGCCACCTTGTCCTAATGACATGGATCTCATGATCGAAGCCAAAGACAAAGAACAAGCGGTTTTCGAACT
>QQTW01004615.1_pt1 | contig 10351 bp, 9 predicted proteins | sample 1904831 | NCBI WGS metagenome assembly QQTW01 (sample SAMN09435610, study PRJNA476489) | Subsurface metagenome, whole genome shotgun sequencing project.
GGAAAAAATGCCAATTAAAGATTTGATCGCCCTATTTCCCCGGATTGATACTAACTATACGTCTCGCGTTGTTGCTCAGTATCCTGAAATTGGTAAAACAGCATTTTTGAGAGCGGGAGAAACCGCAAGAAAACTTGTTGAGGAGTTTTCCGAAGATATATTGCTAGTAGGACACGGTGCATCGGTACTCGGTGCGACAATGGGATTGGTCGGGGAAATCGTCGAAACGGAAATAAAAGCGGCTTTGTGTTGCTTAATTAAAGTTGTGCGCCAAGATCCTCATTGGCTATTGGAATTAAATGGGGATACTTCCCACCTTGCCCAAGTAGAAGAAGTAATTCGGTACTAACGGTTCAACATTGGACTTGGCACGATATCATTACTTATCCCACAATTGTTAGGCAGATTTATTACCTAAAACAAAAATAACTGGCACATCTAGCCAAATTCCTTTATCTGTCGCCAATTCCCCAATTTCTGCCAAATGCTCGGTTTTAAACTGCGCTAATTTTTCTGCTTGGATTTGCGAAACAGAATGACGAAAGCCTGTATGCCACACAATATCCCACCACTCGTCTACATTTTGGAGATAGTAGCCTAATTGCTCGGTGCGAATTTTAACATTTTCTAAACCAAAACCTGCTTGCTGCATCAAATCCTGGCATTTTTGGACAGTACCTAATCGTGGAAAGCCTCTAGACTTAGGCAATACAACGCCGTAGTTATTTTGAACCCGGTTTGCATACATTTCTCGCATCGGATTAAAAGAGGTTTCCCCAAAACTAGAAAATGCTACTACACCGCCGGGTTTAGCCACCCGCACCCATTCCTTCAAACCCGCCAGCATATCAGGTAAAAAAAAGATTCCTGAAGCGCAAATTACTCCATCAAAAATCTCATCCTCAAAGCTCAGGTTTTCCGCATCTCCCAGTTGCAACGCAATATTATCTAAACCAGCTTTGTTAATGTTTTGTCGCGCTACTTCCAACATATCGGGAGCTATATCGATACCAATTACTCGACCTTTTGCACCGACAAGAGTTGAAAGAGCGATCGCACTATGTCCTGTCCCCGTCGCTACATCTAATATAGTTTCATTACTCTCGATCCCTGCTATTGCTACTAAACGCCTTGCTGTCAAAGCTAGAAATCTCACCGCTTGGCGATCGTAGCCTACGGATGCTAAATTAAAACCTGCCGCTACTTTTTGTTTATGTTGGCTAGATGTTGGGTTTTGAGTCATAGATTTTTTTCGATTAGAGATGCGATCGCAAGTTTTTGTAAAAAATATTGCAGTTTGTAACCATTTTTGTATCCCCGTACACTATTCCTTTAGACTGATTGGAAATAAAAAATCTTGGGATAATAAGCTATATGCAAATCCTAAACTTGGGTTGGCACAATCTGCTAATGATTTTTTCTTTCGGTGCTTGTATTACTGGTCTTTTACTATTGATAGATACTAAGTCTGACAAAGTAAACGAGTTAGAAGAAAGCGAACAAATCTTGTTCAGAATGACTTTTACTTACTGGATAGTTTACTGCGTCTGCGTTGGTCTGCAAAAATTTGGCTTACCAGAAGATGAAATTGTCCTCATGAGTGTAAGTATTACTGCGGCTCTATCTTATTTTCTCACCTTTGCTTGCGTGTTGTGCTTGCCACTGCATCGGCTTGCCGTCAAGCAAGTTGAGCAGTAGTATACGGGCATTTAATAACGTTGATATTACAAAGGGTCAAAAGAATGATGATTTTTTTGACCTTTTTGTTTGCTTAAGCTTTTGTCATCAAAACCTGACAAAACGCCTTTTATTTAATTTATGTCAGGAAAACATGACATAGCGATCCCCAAAAAGCTGATAAATGCGTATATATGCCTAAAGCGGTTGCCAAAAACCTTGATCCCAGTAAGTCTTTCCTGCTAAAAAGTTAATAACAGAGCGATCCCCAAGCTCGAAAAACACATCTTGATAAAATTGCTGGGAAGCCAGGTCAATAGAAGTTGAATATACCCAAAAAGCAAATAACAAAGCTGTATCCCTTTAATAAATAAGCGTAAAAGCTGCATAACTCCTAGTTTTCAATGCAAGATTACGCAGTAAAAAGAGTTTTTGCCCGTAAGGAAAATGATTCACAACTCGAACTATTGGAGAACACGACATGGCAAAAGAACGCCCCCCTCTAGAGGAGATGACATTGCGTCAACTACGCAAAGTAGCTAGTGAATGCAGCATTTCTCGTTATAGCCGAATGCGTAAATCGCAACTGCTGGCGGCAATTCAACAAGTCCAGCACTCAAAATCTGTAATCCCATCTCAAACACTGGAGGCACAAGAAACTGTGGAAGCAGCAAAATTTGAATTAGGTACTGAAGATCGTATCGGTGGTTCCATCTCAGATGTGGATGAAGGACTTGCTGACTTACCTGCGGGCTACGGTGAAAGCCGAATTGTCCTCATGCCCCGCGATCCCCAATGGGCTTACACTTACTGGGATATCCCTAACGATCGCAAAGAAGAAATGCGCCGCCAAGGGGGACAGCAACTAGCATTGCGAATTTATGATGTTACCGACATTTCCTTAGAATCCCAAAGTCCCCACAGCATTCAAGAATACCCCAGCGACGAACTAGCAAGAGAATGGTACTTGCCAATTCCAGTTAGCGATCGCGATTATGTAGTAGATATTGGCTATCGTTGCGCTGATAGTCGCTGGCTGGTCTTAGCGCGTTCTATTCCCGTCCGCGTTCCGCCTGTATATCCTAGCGATTGGATTGAAGATGAATTTGTTACCGTTGATTTTGAAGAAGATTTGCGCGGTAAGACCGTACTTGAATTAGTTACACCTGCTAAACGCATGGCAGCTACCGCTACAGCAAGTCAACAAGCGGCTACCGCCGGGGCTTATGGCAACCCAATTTATGATGATATCTTTGGCATGGCTCAAGGTGCGGAAGCTCAAAGAGTCGCAGGTTCGCTCTTTGGCTCGATGCAGCAAGTCCCCATTAGCGAACAAGCTATTAGTTCCTATGTATTCCCTTCCGGCGTTGGTATGTGGGCAGTGCCTACTGCTTCCGGCTTAACCATGTCTGGGGTGGGAATGTCGGGAATCGGCTTTGGCGCTTCTATGGCTCCCATTCGTCCGCGTCAGTTTTGGTTAGTTGCGGATGCGGAGTTGATTGTCTATGGTGCAACAGAACCAGATGCTACGGTAACAATTGGCGGTCGTCCGATTAAACTTAACCCCGATGGTACTTTCCGCTATCAAATGTCTTTCCAAGATGGTTTGGTTGACTACCCAATTATGGCGGTAGCTGTAGATGGAGAGCAAACACGCTCGATTCATATGAAGTTCAACCGCGAAACTCCATCGCGCAATACGAATACGAAAGAAGATGCCGTACCAGAATGGTTAAGCTAAAAGTTTTATTTTGGTAATAAAAAAATCCCTGACCTAGCGTTAGGGATTTTTTGTAACTATTGTGCTACTACTTGCGTAGTAGATATTCAACAATAATTATTAATTTTTTTGAGTGAAAACCCGTCCAGCGATACAAGTAGCTTGCTTCATTATTAATTAACATCAATAAATATTCGTAGTTTTCTGGTGGCATTTGGTGTATAAAGTAATACTAACAAAACTGCCAAAGACTAGGTTAGACTTAGCTAAATAATCTTAAATACTATGACACCCCAAGAAATTGCCAATACGTTATTACAACTATTTGAGCAAACAACAGTAACAACGATCGCACCTGGTTCGTGGCAAATAGAAAAAGAAAACTTACGCTTATTAGTATTACTATCGGAAGACCAGTCTTGGCTGAGAATTCTGTTACCAATCATTTCCGCTCAAGTGGCTAAACCATTTATGGAGCAGTTTTTAGAGTCTAATTTTGATGATACCCAAGAAGTGCGCTATGCCCTGCATCAAGGCGTAGTATGGGGAATATACCAGCATAACCGCGAAAGTTTGCAACAAAGCGATTTAATAAATGCGATCGCACGTTTAGTAACTTTGCATGAAACTGGACTAACAGGTGTCTTTAATCAATTAGTAGAAAGCCGTATTGGTCAAATTGTTCAAACCGCCAAGCTTCAAGGACAATCTTTAGAAACTACTCTGCAAACTTTAGACCGTTTCTATGAAGAAGGAGTATTAGGCGACCTCGAACAAACCCCCCAATCGCGCGAACAAGTTTTAAAGTCTTGGAGACAGCAACTAGAACGGATGTGGGCAGAAAAATAAACTTTTATGGATATTGTAGAAATCCTTAGAGACGATTATCGTAGATTTCCAGCCAATCAGACTTATAGTCTTTATGCCCAAGATATATTTTTTCAAGATCCGCTAAATAAATTTCGCGGTATTAAAAAGTACAAGGCAATGATTGGGTTTATTAACACTTTTTTTATTGCCCCAAAAATGGATTTGCAGGCAATTAACCGAGTAGGCGACACAATTAAGATGGAATGGGTTTTAAGTTGGAATACTCCCCTTCCTTGGAAACCTCGCATTGCTATTCCTGGCTGGAGCGAACTAAAAATCAACGATGACGGATTAATTGCTTCTCATGTTGATTATTGGAAATGTTCTCGCCTTGACGTGGTGAAGCAGCATTTTTCCAAGCACTAAAGTTAAATAACTAATAAACACCCAGTTATAGAGACGTTTCAATGGAATGTCTCTATTTTTCAATTGCCGCAGAAAACAATATCGATAAAACTGTCTTTAACTCGATTATCAGCCGTAAATAAGCATAAATGCGTTAAATGCAACAGCAAGAATTCGTTAACGCTGTCTTATCCTAAAAATCCTAACATTTCCTCTTAATCTTATTTCTACCTTTTGGTAGTGTAAAACCTCTTTTAGGATCATTAAATTAAATATGAGATGATTTTGCCCTTTCGTAATTGCTAAAATCGGTGATTTTTGGGATTATACCGTCATTTTTAAGTGAAAAGTTTAGAAGGCTCCTAGTTTTCATCAGTTCGCGCTATCAAGCGATGCTTTGGACTCAATAGCAACGTTTCATCCTGGGCAACACTAAAACTGTTGCATTAACCGCTATTAACTGTAAATAAACATAAAACCCATGAGTATTGTTCAAGCAAAATTTGAAGCAACTGAAACTGCCTTTCATGTAGAAGGATACGAAAAAATTGACTTTAGTCTAGTTTTCGTCAATGGAGCCTTCGACATCAAAAACCCCGAATTAGCCGAGAGTTACAAAAACTTTGGGCGCTGTTTGGCGGTGGTCGATCGCAATGTAAATCGGCTGTATGGTAGTCAAATAGAGGCATACTTTCAGCATTACAACATTGACTTAACTGTATTTGAACTGGCAATTACCGAACCAACAAAAACCTTAGAAACTTTTGAGGCAATTATCGATGCTTTTGCTGACTTTGGTTTAGTCCGCAAAGAACCTGTTTTGGTAGTTGGTGGTGGATTGACAACGGATGTAGCGGGTTTTGCTTGCGCTTCTTACCGTCGCCGTACTAATTACATTCGCATCCCCACAACGCTAATTGGGTTAGTAGATGCGGGAGTAGCAATTAAAGTTGCTGTCAATCACGGCAAACTCAAAAACCGTTTAGGCGCTTACCACGCACCGAAAAAAGTAATTTTGGACTTTTCATTTTTACAAACTTTGCCTACTCCAGAAGTACGCAATGGGATGGCAGAATTAGTCAAAATTGCTGTAGTTTCTAACTCTGAAGTATTCGAGCTATTGGCGGAATACGGAGAAGAATTACTTAATACTCACTTTGGCTACATAGATGCAAGCGAAAAAATCAAACAAGTCGCCCAGGATGTAACCTATAAGTCAATTCAAACCATGTTGGAATTAGAAACCCCCAACTTGCACGAATTGGATTTAGACAGGGTAATTGCTTACGGACACACTTGGAGTCCTACCTTAGAATTAGCGCCATCTGTGCCTTTATTACACGGTCATGCGGTAAATATTGACATGGCATTGACAGCAACGATCGCCCAATTAAGAGGTTACATTACTGTCGAAGAACGCGATCGCATTTTGGGCTTGATGAGCAAAATCGGTTTAGCTCTAGATCATCCACTACTTGATACTGAGCTACTGTGGTACGCCACCCAGTCCATTACCCAAACTAGAGACGGCTTGCAACGCGCGGCTATGCCCAAACCCATCGGCGAATGCTTCTTTGTTAACGATTTAACTATTGAAGAATTAGAAGCGGCTTTAAGCGAACATAAGCGCCTCTGTGCAACCTATCCCCGTGCTGGAGCGGGAATAGATGGGTATGTTGGTAGTTATCAGCAATTGGTAGGAACTAACAATGTCTAAGGTAGAGCCTCGCCCGGTTACTCCCTTGGGAATTTTGGTAGAACAACTAGAAACGGCGGTAGCGATGGCAAAAGAGGCGCTTGTAGCAACTCCTGTCATCGAACAGTTGGAAACAGCACTGAATCTAGCGGCGGGGATAGATCCTTACATAGAAAAGTGTACTACTAGCGAATCACCCCAATTAAAGGCGATCGCTTTCAATACCCAAGCCCAAAAATGGAGCGAAAAGTTTGCTGATGGTGCAACGGGGCGAGAGTTAGAACAAGAAATGCTTTCGGGACACTTAGAAGGACAAGCACTAAAAATGTTTGTTTATATGAGTCGCGCTCAAAGTATTTTAGACATTGGGATGTTTACAGGCTACTCAGCGTTAGCAATGGCTGAAGCACTCCCAGAAAAGGGACGATTGGTAGCTTGCGAAGTTGATAATTATGTTGCCGAATTTGCTAAAAATTTGTTTCAAGCTTCTCCTCACGGGGCAAAAATCCAAGTGGAAATAGGGGGAGCGTTAGAAACATTAGATAAATTAGCAGCTAAGGGCGAGTCTTTCGATTTGGCATTTATTGATGCCGATAAACAGGAATACGTGCAGTATTACCAAAAACTGTTAGATTCCAACCTCTTAGCACCTCAAGGATTTATCTGTGTAGATAATACCTTATTGCAAGGGCAACCATACTTATCGGAGCAATCCGCCAATGGCAAAGCGATCGCCCAATTTAACCAGATAGTGGCAGACGATCCGCGTACAGAGCAAGTATTGTTACCAATTCGTGACGGTTTGACTATTATTCGCCGGGTGTAGCGATTCAAAGGGGCGCATTTATCCGTGCGCCCTTACAACTTTTTTATGATGGAGCGATCGCGCAAGTGTTAGCATTGTTTCAAAACTTAGGTACTTTAGCCCTACTTGCGATCGCATTTCCCTTTAATTGCATCGTTGTTTTAGTGGCGTTACTAGCAAAACGGCGACTTCCCCAAACTACCATTGCTAATCCTAAAAATATCTTGATTAGCGGCGGTAAAATGACTAAAGCACTGCAATTAGCGCGATCGTTTTATACGGCGGGACATCGAGTAGTTTTAGTAGAAACTGAAAAGTATTGGCTAACTGGACATCGATATTCTCGTGCTGTCGATGCTTTTTATACTGTTCCCGCACCGCAAAAAGATCCCGAAGCTTACATTCAAGCGCTAGTAGATATTGCGAAAAAAGAAAATATTGATGTATACATTCCCGTATGCAGCCCAGTTTCTAGCTATTACGACTCCCTAGCCAAACCTGCTTTAGCTGGCTGTTGCGAGGTGTTTCACTTCGATGCTGACATTACAAAAATGCTCGATGATAAGTTTGCTTTTGCTCAAAAGGCGCAAAGTTACTCTTTATCTGTCCCCAAATCCTACAAAATTACTCATCCCCAACAAGTCCTAGACTTTGATTTCTCTACTGAGCAACACAAATATATTCTCAAAAGCATTCCCTACGACTCTGTTAGACGCTTAAACTTAACAAAACTTCCCTGTAGCTCGGCAGCAGAAACCGAAGCATTTGTCAATAGTCTGCCTATCAGTGAAGAAAAGCCCTGGATTATGCAAGAATTTATTTCTGGTAAGGAGTATTGCACCCACAGCACCGTTAGGAATGGAGAATTGAGACTGCATTGCTGTTGTGAGTCCTCAGCTTTTCAAGTTAACTACGAAAATGTAGAACAGCCAGAGATTTTGCAGTGGGTAAGCGATTTTGTGAAACAATTGGGAATCACCGGACAAGCTTCTTTTGACTTTATTAGAGCAGAAGATGGGACTATTTACGCAATTGAATGCAATCCCCGCACTCACTCCGCTATTACGATGTTCTACAACCATCCAGGAGTAGCAGAGGCTTATTTAAGAAGTCGCCCCTTAAATCAACCATTGCAACCCCTAACCGATAGCAAACCGACTTACTGGCTATATCACGAAGTTTGGCGACTAAACGAAATTAGGTCATTTTCGCAATTGCAGACATGGTTTAAAAATATTCGGCGCGGAAAAGAGGCAATTTTTGACCTTAACGATCCCTTACCATTTTTAATGGTGCATCACTGGCAAATTCCCTTACTTTTGCTTGACAACTTACAAAGGCAAGCAGGCTTTATCAGGATAGATTTTAATATCGGTAAACTTGTAGAAGCCGGGGGAGACTAATAACTAATGAATAGCACAACCTACTCGCAAGGTAGATCGTGCCTAGAAACCTTAAATAATTCACTTCCATTATCTTGTAAAACGCGATCGCACTTTCTTAATTAATTCTTAAATATTTACCCAATTTTCATCTTTCATTGCCTATATAGACATTTTGCAATGTACCTAAACCCTATCCAACAAAAAATTCTCAGCATTATTGAGCCATTACCGCTAAGAAACGCGCTAGTTAAATCGACTAACTTAATTGAAACAAGTCAAATTGGTCTAGGCGAAACCGTAACAAAGATGTTGCGACTTCTGCGCCGCCGTCAACCGATGAATTGGGATCCCTGGATTTTAAAAGATGGCGATATTTACCGCCTTTACTATCTACGTGGCTTAGAAGGTCAAAATCCTTGGTGGACAGTCAGCAAGCTTTGCGGCGCTATTTCTACCGATTTGCAGCACTGGCAAGATTTAGGCACATTACTCGCTCCTGAACCTGCAAATTATTGGGAATCGGGCAGAATATCGGCAGGTTGCACTTACAAAGAAAACGATACTTATTATTTATTCTATTCTGCTGGCGGCAACGAAGGCATCCATTTAAAAAATGAAGTAATTGGTTTAGCAACATCCCGTGATGGAGTAAATTTTTCCCGTAAAAACTACTTTTTAAAACCAGAAGAAGACGATCCTTGGTACGGGCGCAGTAATTGGACAAATCATTTTCACTGGCGCGATCCTTACATTTTTAAAGATGATAAATCAGGTAAATATTATATGTTTATCTGTGCCAGTCTCAAGGGTACGGGAAACTTTCAAGGTTCGATTGGTTTAGCTGTAGCCGATAAAATTGATGGAGAATATAAAATTCTACCTCCAGCTATAAATATTCCTAAAGATACGGAAAACTGGCCTTACTATCACATGGAAAGACCGCAAGTTATTTATAAAAATGGCAAATACAACTTATTTTTCTCTTGCTTCAAGATGTTGATGAACCCAAAATGGACGCAAGAAAAAAATAACCGAAAAATTACTAATTCATCGTTATATTGGTACGTTTCCGACAACATAGAAGGAGATTATCAACCAGTAAATAAAGATAACTTTATAGTGAGAGGTAGTGAAAAAACTGGAATGTATGGGACAAACTTTTTGCAAGTATCAACTCAAAGCGAAAAACTTATTGCTTACGGGTGGTATCACAGGCTGCATACATTAGGAGTTTCCCCATTGCTGGGCGTAAATTGGGACAATGAGAATAACTCCTCAATTAACATAGGTGACTTCGCGCATTAGCAATTGTGAATATACGATAAAGTAAATAAATATTAATAAATTCTCACAATAGGACAAAACTATATTATGCGTGTAATCCTGATGACAGGTAAAGGCGGAGTCGGCAAAACTTCTGTAGCGGCGGCTACAGGACTGCGTTGTGCAGAGCTTGGCTATCGTACTTTGGTATTAAGCACCGATCCCGCGCACTCTTTAGCAGATAGTTTTGACTTAGAATTAGGACACGAAGCGCAACAAATACGTCCCAACCTTTGGGGAGCAGAATTAGACGCGCTGATGGAGTTAGAAGGCAATTGGGGGGCGGTAAAGCGCTACATTACCCAAGTATTGCAAGCTCGTGGTTTAGACGGCATTCAAGCCGAGGAATTAGCAATTTTGCCAGGGATGGATGAAATCTTTGGCTTGGTACGCATGAAACGCCACTACGACGAAGGCGAATTTGATGTGTTAATTATCGATTCTGCGCCCACAGGTACAGCTTTGCGGTTATTGAGCTTACCCGAAGTTGGCGGCTGGTATATGCGCCGCTTTTATAAACCATTTCAAAA
>QQTW01004616.1_pt1 | contig 10349 bp, 7 predicted proteins | sample 1904831 | NCBI WGS metagenome assembly QQTW01 (sample SAMN09435610, study PRJNA476489) | Subsurface metagenome, whole genome shotgun sequencing project.
CTGAAAACAGTTCCCTCCCGCTTGTAGAGTTATTGAATCGGGCCGATCTGCGATGTCGGGCTCTCTCTGAACGGGTAGACGACGTTGCTTGCCCCGAAGACCCTGCATCGTCGTCGTACATCGTGGCGACGAGTCTATGGACGTGGACGATGCTCGGTCGAGACAGCACCGATTCCGGGAACGAAGCCGCTCTCCCAGGGACCGCGACCGATCACGTCGCGTGGATTCAAGAGGGTCACAAGGACATTCAACAGCCATGGACACAAGCACCTCTACGCAAGTCGTTCCCCGAGACATTTCCGCCGAGTTACGCGGCCACACCAAAGCCACACGTGGTGGGATGGAACTCTTCCCGCAAAAGGCCGGCATCCGACAACATCGTCGATCTGACGCCTTTGACGCCGCGGACGAGACGGCCGATCTCTTCGCCGGACGTATGTCCGTTCCTTTTACGGACGGTTCCGCCGACAGAAGAGGTGTTTCAGTCTTGACGAAGGCCAAGAAATCCGGTATCCTTTCCGAGAACGACGATTTCTCTAGTCGGATCTCGCTACCCGCCATGGACGTCGAACAAGCTCCGACGCACGCTGCACCACCTCTACCATCATCAGAAGCGACGCAGGACACGGGAGGAAGTCGAACAGGGGGATTCCAGATCCGCGGCGCCGCCGCCTCATCCGAAGTCTTTCATCATCAACATCAGCAGCAGAAGAAGAACACGCAAGGCTTCTCGATCCGTGGCACAGCAGCAGCGTCAGGTGCAGGCAACGAGTCCTTCGGCAACAAGGACCGCAGTGACCACGGAAGTGGCAACGAAGCGCGCATCACCAAGGAACTGTTCCCTCAGAAGAACAAGATCAACCCCGGAGAGGATCTGTTCTCGGAGAAGATCCAGGGACGAGGCAGGCGCAGGAGGAAGGCCGAGGACATGTTCTATTGAGGCGTTGAGTCTGGGCCGGGAGCGTTTCTTGCTTAGTTGAAAATCCTGCTTGGGTTATGTTGGGTTATCGGTGGAGTTTGGAACGGGATGGAACGAAACGGGGCGGGATGGGAATGGATTGGGATGGAGTTTGAGCGGTGGGGCGGCAATTGGGTGATTTGGACAAGAAGAAACACCCTCTAATCCAAGGCTCGCGGGGCAAAGGTTCTTTCTTTTCCCTACCTCTGTCGGGCAAGGAGGATGGTAGGATGACACACACACAGAGAGAGAGAGAAGAGAGAAAGAGAGCGAGGGTGGAGATTATCGGGAATCGAGGGCATTCTTTCGAGGATGAAAAACAGAAGAATGTGAAGAGAAATAACCGAAGAAAGAAAGGATGGATGGATGATCTTGAATGTTTGAATCTAGAAAAACCAGCTCGCAACATAGGCAAAAGATATTGGGAGGTGGAGGTTCACTAAGTTTTTCTACGACTGATGAAAAGCTACGACGGTCGAAAATGACATCTTTCTTCAATCATCAATCATTCAACGGGCGGTTTTCTTTTGTTCCATGATAGCCCCCCTTCGTCTCGAACCCGTTCACAGGGGGACCAGGATTATCAGAGAAACAAAAACATTCCCGATATATGATTGCATTTTTTCATCAGGTCAGATCCCCCATCAAACTTGAGATGTAATTTACTATTCGTCAAAAAACACATTCCATCGATTCATCGAGGAAATTGCTCTAGAACCCCCAAGCACATGCAAACCGGAAAAAGAAGAAAGAAAGAAAAGGGATAGGATGAGAGGATGAGAGGATGAGAGAATGAAAGGTGAATGAGAAATGTAAACCTCCCTCCATGCACCCACATATCCTCATTGACTTTTCCTTTCTTGAGAGAAAGAGGATTGAGTGTTTGGTAAATGGGAGACTCTTTGGGACTTTTCAATCTAGGCATGTTTGTATATCGAAAACGATACACCCTTCAGCACTTGGACTCAGCACTGAAGAAAGAGCTTGAGGTGCTGTACACACTTATGCCCTTTGTTTTCTTTTTCTTGTTGTCTTTGGATTTGGACGATTTGGGGGAGGCGTGGGGCAAGGGGGCGCATATGAGTTGTTGAACGGAAATCGTAGATTCGGGTGTAAAGAAAGGAGCAAAGGCACGAACAAGGGTCGAATTCTTGGCCAAGTTCTCGAAGATAGTAGCTTGTTCTTGAGTTGGATGGGAAGATACTACCTGCTCTCGACACTGTCGACGGACCTGTAGAGAAGAAAGAATAGAGAGCCATCACAGCCTACTCCGAGCAAGCATGATTCATCAACCGAGCTCAGACCGAGACATATCGAAAGGAATGTAGAATTTGAGGAGTCTAAGCAGTTTCTCGCTTTCCCTCCTTCCGCTCCTTCTATTGAACAGTTAGCTCGTCAGAACGTGAGCTTTCACACCCTTTCATTTCAGGCTCCAGCAGCACATATATGAAGAATTCAATAGGTCACATCCATTGTCAGGAAGAAAGACGGACACCGTCGTCAAGTAGAGCAGCAAGTCAGAACAAGGAAAGTGTGAACAAGAATATCTCACCAAAGCCTTCATGGTCCCGTGCAGCGCATGCTTGTGATTCCGTCGGAATTTGGGATCGGTGCCTTTGAGCGACGGGTACCGTTGGGTCTTGGCCTTCTTAATACTGTTTTCGCAGTGTTAGACAATTGCTGCTCGCGTAACGTGAATTTCCTAGCAACGCGGGGATGCGAGGAGATGGCGAATGGGAATTTTGAGAAGCCGAAACGCGAATGGGGGTCACGATGTCCAGGAGAAGAAGAAGAAGACACAAGCGGTCATGCAAGGTCTCAGCGGAACCCCAGAACCTGGCTGATCTCCATCATCCGCTCATCCCTCGCTGCCCATCATCGTCCTCATAGGCCCGATCCCTGTCCTTTCCCTCCAACTCTTTTCCCCCTCTCAAACCCAGGACAGTCACCTCCAAGCCACTCTCTCAAACGAACGCAGCCCACAGCACCCCAAACCGCGAACCGAAATACAAGCAGGAGATATCACAAGCCAGATATGCCAGAAAAGAGATACGGCTACGTACCCATTCCGATGCGCCTTCCGGCTCTGATTATGTTGCGACGAGTTCTTGGATTCTATTCGTGAACAACCATACAAGCAAGTTGATTAGCCACCAAATTCCTCCCCAAAACACGCACAGACAAGAACACGATAGGGACACCAGAGAGCTGAACAGCGGGTGATACGTACTGGCCATTTTGAACGCTGGCTCTGATTGTGTTGATCGAAGGGGGGGAAGTTGTTGTATGGGCCGATGACGCTGAAGGGTGGTGTTGGAGTTTTGGAAGTTGGAGGTCGAGGTCGGGTTGACGTTGTTGACGTTGGTGATGACTAAGTACAGGTGCGTGCTTAGGGCTGCGACTCGATAAACCCTAATCTTATCTAAAGTCAGATGACAAGATCTAATCTTATCTAGTGTCTGAACCCCACTTGACTTTGACACCCGCCTCAGAGATTGTCCTGAACGACGGGCATCAACGCCATCTAAATTACAAGTTTCATTTTCACTGTGGTGATTCCCATTCGACCTGTGACTGCCATACCGGAAGAAGGGCAATAAACTGTTGGTGCTTGCATCGTTTTCTTTTCATCAACGACCGTGCTTTGTCCCTAGTTCTAGAGATATTAGGCATATTTGCTGTCCACCCTCTTGGCGACTCACTCTACTCAGGGCAGGGCCCATCCATGCTGATCCTGATATCGACATAACATCAAAGACTCAATGAGATCCAAGCCATGTTGGAGATTCAAGCAGTATGTCATTGCAACTGTTCATCATATATGTTCAGCTTTCTCTAGGCCTCGGACGCCTTGAACGAGAATCTAATGCTCCCAAATGCCGCCCACCAATTCTCAAAGCCACTTCAGTTGAACCCCTACGTCGAGCTTGCCAGTGCCTGCCTACCTACCACGATTGTAGCATGGTGAAGTCATGTCCCGACCAAGGGCCTCACCAACTTGGCTCTCCGCAGCGCCTCGGCTGCGTCCTGCAACTTTCTCGACCTGACAGTCCGGACATACCCGAACAGAAGGACGAACAACAGCTCCGTCCTAGACCGAGGCGAATCAGCAAGACATATCATGCAACTCAGACTTAGGAAGTGGTGAGAGGCTCACCTTTCCTTCGTCATCATCAACAAGCCCTGCACCAACAGCCCTTTCATCAACTGTGGACCGATCCCCTTGACCAACCCTAAAACACCTTCGTGTTTAACAATATAGCGCATCACCTCGACGAAGCTCTTGAACGGCCTTCCGCGTCTCTCTGGCGGCGGACGTGATTGTAATCCCACCTTGGCCACGATTAACGGCTGCGTGACGATCGTCGCGAGGGCTTTGCATAGCGCACCGAGAACTGCACCCGTCAACAACAACATACACCTCCCATCACTAGCCACAGCAAAGAGAAACTTACCAAACGCCTCCCGGGGCCTCAGACTCGCTTTCCCCGGAAACAGCACCTCGCGCAATCTCTCGTACGCCCCATACGTGATAGCCGGATTGACGACCAGGACCAAGCTGGCCTTCAAGCCTCGCCACAGGCCCGTCCAGCCATCTTCGCCGTCGAGCACCTCGCGGGCCGTCTCGAACAGGCCTTTCCGCTCCCCTTTGCGTTGCGTCTGCTGGCGCGTCGTTACGACCGCGACCGGGATCGTGAAGAGCTGCGCCAACGCACCCGCGACGGCGCCGAGCGCGAGCTCGGCCACGGCGCTCGGCGAGCCGGACGGCAGTACGCTGGACTGAACCCGCTGCGACAGGTATAGCGCGCGCACAACGGAGTACCAGTAGAAGTACGCAAAGTTCGTGGACGCGACCCCGATCAGCGAACTGCCCAAGCCCGAATACAGGCCCGCCACGCCCTCGTCCGCGACGATCTTCTGGATCGCATCCCCGGTCGAGGTGTAGTGAGGGATCGTGTCATCCTTGTCGGCCGCTGTCGAGCTTGATGACGAGGGGCGTTTGCTTTGGACTTGAAGACGGGTCTTGACTCTGTCGATTGCAGAAGATCAGCGATTGACCTAGTATATTCGAGAGATGAATGTTGGTATGATCTAGTGAGCGTGAAGATTTCCATCTCAGAATCAGGAAAGAGGAAGTCAGGTCTGCGATCGAGCATACATGTCCAAAGGATACACCGCCGCGTTGGCGAGCACAGCTCCAGTCGCGCCCGCAAGGGCTTGACCCCATGGTGGGAGTGCTTCTTTGGATGGAACTCCCATCGTGGGATAGATGCAGACCTTAGCAACGGTGCCGTATAGCTAGAACCGCTCCAGCGCAATATGCATTTTCATCCGATGCAATCACATGCAACTCCAGATACCGTGAAGCTTGGAGCTCACGCTCGGATGAGCTTGCCAGGTGCGCCTTCAACACGGACAAGTCATTCTAGAGAGATTATGGGTGCCATGGACTCATGTCACTCCGGTGTGTCAGGCTGTGTAAGGTCGTCTGGGCAATAACTCGAGTTGCATTGCTGCCCGTAGCTTTGACCTGAGCTGAGCTGAGCTGAGCTGCTCGAATGCTGTCACGAGCTTGAGCCGAGGTCCGAGTCGAGCTAGGACGAAGACGGAGACAGGAGCTTATCTTATCAGCACGTGACTTAGTACCGTCAGAACCTCTCACACTGTACCGACGATGATGGAACACCCTCCCAGTATCACCATTGAGCATCTTCATCAGACAGCTTTAGTGCTCAGTGTCCACGTTAACCCCTTCATACGGCTGACGTATCTCTCTTTGCTCCTCAGAAACCCCCTCCCTCTCCCTTGCCTGCCCATTGACCCACTCCTCAATTGGCCTCCGACCCTTTCATCAAGAAAACACCGCCAGTAACTACCGTTTACCCTCGTACGAGACTCTATAAGAAAGGCCTGCATCTTCTACGGAGGTGCTTCGTACAGCAAGATCTAGGAAGACGACGAAAAGGGACAACATTGATCTAGAAGGCAGTATTGTGACGATTTGTGTTTTTCGAGAGCCGCTTTCCGAGTGTTTTTGTGAGGGACCCGTTTCTTTGCCCGCGCCCGATTTTTTTCCATCTATAGTAGGTAGCACTTTCACTAGAGCCTGAGAAGAAGAAAAGAATCTGGGGAGAAATTGAATGCGGACGAGACATTCTGGTGGATTCGAAAAAGAAGGAGTTGTAAAAAGGGGGGCCAGAGAATGAAAGACAGATATGGGAAGGGTAGAAGGAAGTCCGCCATCGGGTGACAAAGGTGGATGCAGGAAAGGTAAATCAGCCTTGATCCCTCCTTGTCGATGTTGTACCTTGGCGGAAAGAATCGAAGAAAGAAGGAGAAACGTCTACCACCGATAATGCTTGATCTTCGCCCTTGCGAGTTCAGTCTGATTGGTCCAAGCAACGACTGTCCATGCCTGCCTTTTTCTTCTTCTCGGACTTGTTGGGAGGTTTCGCTACTACTCGACTGGGGGTATACCGGTAGTATGACTTGCACGCCCTAAAAGCTACTTTGTTCTGGTGCATGTTAATCCCTCCTCGATGGCTCCTGCACCTACCTTGCCATCTTCAACCGACCCTGCCCTTTGCTCTGTTCCTTTCTCTGCGATTCTTTCCCGCCACCATACAATATCGACAAGGAGGGATCAGGCTGATTTACCTTTCCTGCATCCACCTTGATCACCCGGTGGCGGGCTTCCTTCTAGCCTTCCCATTTCTCTTCCATTCTTTGCCCCCCTTTTACATTTCCTTCTTCTTCACAAATGCACCACCATGTTCTTTTCTCTCCTCGATCCCTCACAGATTCTTTTTTCTTTTCCGTGTTCTAGTAAAAGTGCTACCTACTCCCAACTATAGATGGAAAAAATCGGGCGCGGGCAAAGAAACGGGTCCCTCACAAAAACACTCGGAAAGCGGCTCTCGAAAAAACACAAATTGTTGTCATTAAAATGCCTTCTAGACCGATGTCCCCTTTTGTGTCTCACTGAATCTTGCCGTAGAACTACCGGGTCAGAATCCGGGCTCTTTCGTGAGTCTGGTATGATGGCAGTCAAGTGGTGTTGTTGATGAGATGCTCGTAGATAAGTTGTAGAGTTGGTCGAGACGGGCAGGGGAAGAGGTTCGGGAGGTTCTGAGGAGGGATGAAGGATTCACTTGAAGTGGACATTGGGCACTAAGCTGTCTGATGAAGATGTTCAATGTTGATGCTGGACGGTGTTCCATCACCGTCGGTTTGAGTACCGTAGAGAGTCTATGGTAGGTCACGTGCTGATAAGATTAGGCACAGTCTCCGTCTTCGTCCTAGCTCGACCCGGACCTCGGCTTCGAGCTTGCGACAGCATTCGAGCAGCTCAGCTCAGCTCAAAGCTACCGGCAGCAATGCAGCGCGAGTCATTGCTCAGACGACGTACACAATCTGACACACCAGATTGACATGAATCCATGGCGCCATAATCCCTCTCGAATGATTTGTCTATGTTAAAGGCGCACCTGCAAGCTGATCCGAGCGTGAGCTCCAACGTTCACGATATCTGGACTTGCATGTGATTGCATTGGGCATGAGAATGCATATTTCTCCGGAGCTGTTCTACCCATAGAGTAGTAACGCTCCCGAGGTCTTGCATCCCATTTGCTATGGGAGCTCCATCCAAGGAAGCACTCCCGCCATGGGGTCAAGCCCTTGCGGGCGCGACTGGAGCCGTGCTTGCCAACGTGGCAGTGTATCCTTTGGACATGTACGCTTGATCACCGACCTGACTTCGTCTTTCCTGGTTCTGAAATTTAGAGCTTCACGCTCACTGGATTATCACACATTCATCTCTCAAATATACTAGGTCAATTACTGATCTTCTTCAATCGACAGAGTCAAGACCCGTCTTCAGGTCCAAAGCAAACGCCCCTCCTCGCCAAGCTCGACAGCGGCCAAGCAGGACGACGCAGTCAAAGATGACACGATCCCGCACTACACCTCGACTGGGGACGCGATCCAGAAGATCGTCGCGGACGAGGGCGTGGCGGGTCTGTATTCGGGCATGGGCAGTTCGCTGATCGGGGTCGCATCCACGAACTTTGCGTACTTCTACTGGTACTCCGTCGTGCGCGCGCTGTACCTGTCACCACGGCTTCAGTCCAGCGTACTGTGGTCCGGCTCGCCGAGCGCCGTGGCCGAGCTCGGGCTCGGCGCCGTCGCGGGCGCCTTGGCGCAGCTCTTCACGATCCCGGTCGCGGTCGTGACGACGCGCCAGCAGACGCAGCGCAAAGGGGAGCGAAAAGGCTTGTTCGAGACGGCCCGCGAAGTGCTCGACGGGGAAGATGGCTGGACGGGCCTGTGGCGAGGCTTGAAGGCGAGCTTGGTCCTGGTCGTCAATCCGGCCATCACGTATGGTGCGTACGAGAGGTTGCGCAAGCTGCTGTTTCCAGGGAAAGCGACTCTAAAGCCCCGAGAGGCGTTTAGTAAGTTTCCCTGCGCAGTAGCCGTTGGTGGCAGATGTATGTGTGTGTGTATTGATGAGCGCAGTTCTCGGTGCATTGTGCAAAGCCCTCGCAACGATCGTCACGCAGCCGTTGATCGTGGCCAAGGTGGGATTACAATCACGTCCACCGCCAGAAAGACGCGGCAGGCCGTTCAAGAGCTTTGTCGAGGTGATGCGCTATATCGTCAAGAATGAGGGTGTTTCGGGACTGGTCAAGGGGATCGGTCCACAGTTGATGAAAGGACTGTTGGTGCAAGGCTTGTTGATGATGACGAAGGAAAGGTGAGTCTTTGACCATTTCCTAAGTCTGAATTGCATAATGTGTCTTGCTGATTCGCCCTGCTCTAGGACGGAGCTTCTATTCGTCCTCCTGTTCCGGTATGTCCGGACTGTCAGGTCGAGAAAGTTGCAGGACGCGGCCGAGGCGCTACGGAGAGCCAGATTGATGGGGCCGTTGGTCGCGACATGAACTCGTCACGCTATGAACGTGGTGGGCAGGCACGGGCAAGGACAGAAGTCTACCTATTAATGGAGGTGCATCGAGTATTAGCGCATAACCTGTTTTGGAGCGTTGAAAGCTCATTCCAAGGCGCACGAAGCCAAGAAAGGCTGAACATATACGATGCACAAGTGCGATGAAAAGAATCCTTGGACCTCGACAGAAGCTTGGAATTTCATCGAGTCTTTCGAACTTATTGATATCGGCGTCAGGCATTGGTGGCCCTAGCCTGAGTAGAGCGGTTCGTTAAGTGGGTTGACATCAATGCCTGACATCACTTCTTAGAACTAGGGACACAGCACGGTCCTGCTAGGAGGGGAAATGGTGCTAGCACCAACGATTCAAAGCTCTTCTTCCAGTACCGAGAATCACAAGTCAAACGATGCTACCTCAGCAAGAGTGTTTAAAACTCAAGAAGAGCGTAAATTGAATGAATAGATATTGCTCCATTACTTGACAGCCTTCGAGGGGTTCTGGCAAGGGAAGGAGGTTCAGGCCATAGATAAGATTAGATCCCCGCCCTCGTACCGATCTTCCCTCAAAGAGATAAGATTAGGGCTTTCCCCCGACCGCAGCCCTAAGCCCGCACCTGCACTTAGTCATCATCATCATCACCAACGTCGACCGACCTCAACCTCAACCTCCAAAACTCCAACACCACCCTTCAGCGTCATCGACTCACACAACAAACCCCTTTCGATCAACTCAATCAGAGCCAGCATTCAGAATGGCCAGTACGTATTGTGCACCCGCCCTTTCAACCTCTCTGATGTCTCCATCGTGTTTTTGTCTGTGCGGGTTTTCGGAGCGAATTTGGCGGGCTAATCAATTTTGCTGTATGCGTTGTCTACGAACAGAATCCAAGAACTCGTCGCAACATAATCAGAGCCGGAAGGATCATCGGAATGGGTACGTGGCCGTATCTCCTCTTTTCTTGGTATCTCTGGCTTGCGATGTCTCCTGCTTGTTGTTCGGGTCGGGTTTTGGGGTGCGGTGGAATGCGGTCTGCTTGAGAAGAGTGGGCTTCGAGGTCACTGTCCTGGTTGGGGAAGGATTTGAAGGGAAACGACGGGAATCGAGCCTATGAGGATGGGTGATGGGCAAACGAGGGATGGAGCGGATGATGGAGAACAGGCAGGTTCTGGGGGTCCCTGCTGAGAACCTTGGATGACCGCTTGTGCCGTCGTCGTCTTCTTCTGGACATCCGTTGACCCCTTCTGCATTCCGGCTCTTAAAAATCCCCCATTCGCCATCTTCCTCGCGTCCCGGCGTTGTCGGGAAGTTCACCTTTACGCACCAGCAAATGTCTAACACTGCCAAAACAGCATCAAGAAGGCCAAGACGCAACGCTATCCGTCGCTGAAAGGCACCGATCCCAAGTTCCGACGGAATCACAAGCATGCGCTGCACGGGACCATGAA
>QQTW01004617.1_pt1 | contig 10347 bp, 13 predicted proteins | sample 1904831 | NCBI WGS metagenome assembly QQTW01 (sample SAMN09435610, study PRJNA476489) | Subsurface metagenome, whole genome shotgun sequencing project.
CGATCAACGGCGGCCACAATCTTGTCGACCATCCAGAGCCCAGAGCTGTCCGGAATCAAAGAGAGCGTTTTCGACGTCGAATCAACAGCCACATGATCTAGTCAAGCACATGTTGAACATCGAACGCGCGCTCCAACTTGCTTGACGTACACCCCGAATACACCTTTTCTGTCTGCTATATAATTGAAAGTACATCCGTATTTCTCGGACATTAGGTGACTGCACACAATATCCCTACGACGAACAGTTATTGGTTGGCTGTTATTTTAAGCATCAAGAGATCCTTCAGAGCATATTGCTCATCCTCAGCCGCAACGCCGTCCAAGGATGCAATCGAGGTTCTTAGAGGACTGTCAATAGTCGACAGATCATGACGGGAAGATGACAATGGTCGAAGCAAAGCAATATACCGTTCGGCCGCTTTCACGACCAGCAAGGGCCGATCTCAAAGATGCTTTTCGAATATACATGTCCCCAGCCTCTCTTGGGATCTTAAAAATCAAATCTGGAGATCCGTGTTCCCTTTCGAACAATGGCTCTCAGATCGGAAATGCTATTGTGTGGCCAGCTCCCGAAAAACTGCAAGATACCGTTGTGCAGACATCGAAGCAACTTCAGAATGCATACAGGCTCAACCTAGGGGACAAGATTCATATTGAGAAAGACGATAAGCCAGTATCAATCATTAGCACCGCCTATTTGAAGATGAACGGTGACCAGGGCAATCTTCATGAATTGGAAATAGAACACTGGGAGTGGCTGCTTGAAGATACCTTAGGTTCGGTTCACAGTTGAGCCTGTAGTTCGCTGCTGACGTCGATAGCTAGAGGCGGCGGAGACACTGGCAGTAGGTATGCAGCTGGATGTAAAGAGGAAAGACAGCCGACATAGCCTCCACGTGCAACGTCTTGAAGACCGCACGGGAGTGCTTGTCCGTCTCGGTACGTTTGGACCGAGTTCTCGAGTCAAGATAGTCAGTCGAGAGTCCAGCCAAGAACCGACTACCGTACCTCTTCAACTGTCTACGGAGGGAATTGGTGGCCTAGCTGCTCAGATCGATGAGATCAACCGGGCGTTCAGAGCTTATGTGGAACCGTCTCCCTTTCGAACGCTGCCAAAACCAGGTGGTATCTTATTACACGGTCCTAGTGGAACAGGTAAGAGTCTACTCCTCGAGAGGATTGCAAATGTTGGTTGGGGTAAGGTCTTGAAGCTCGATGGTACAACTCTCGATGAAGGCCTGAGCGAGATTAAGATGCGAGTTCGCAAAGTCCTTCAAGAAGCAAGAAATTGTTGTCCAAGTATCATTATCATCGACCACATCGATTGCATCGCCATGAGGAAAGGCCGGGAAGGCAGTGAGAGGAGCATCGCTGGTACGCTGCGTTCAGAGATTGAGGCTCTCGTCGACGTGCCCTCTGTTATCGTGCTCGCAGCCACCAACCGCATCAATGATCTTGACCCAATTTTGCGGAAGCCTAAATGTTTCGAATTCAAGATTTCCATTCCGATCCCTAACGCGCCGGCACGGACGGAGATTATTAAGACTATTCTTGGGATGTCACCAACAGATGGGGACCCTGTGCTTGACGAGGTCGGACAGCGAACACACGGATTTACCGGAGAGGACCTGTATGAATTAATGCTCGTGGCGCGAAGAGAGTCGCCACAGCCTGGTCACCCCACTACGTCCGTACCAGGTCTGAATCGAGATGCCATCGAGTCGGCACTCAAGCGTGTTCGTCCGACCGCCATGCGAGAAATCGTGCTGGAAGTACCAAAAGTTCGGTGGACAGATATTGGAGGTCAAGAGAGCGTCAAGCAGACTTTGAGGAAAGCCTTTGAATGGCCACTGAAGGTACCAATCTCTATATAATTCATAACCTAGCTAAGTCTTGTAGTATCCCGCTCGGATGAAGAGACTCGGAATTCAACCCCGCAAAGGACTGCTCCTCTATGGTCCTCCCGGATGCTCCAAAACACTTACGGCCCGGGCATTCGCGACCGAATCTGGACTGAACTTCATCGCCGTCAAAGGAGCCGAGATCTTGAATATGTACGTGGGCGAGTCGGAGCGGATCCTGCGCGAGATCTTTGTCAAAGCACGCGCGGCGAGTCCCAGCATCATCTTCTTTGACGAGATTGACGCCATTGCCGGCCATCGCGAATCGCAAGCCGGCGGTCTCAACGTCGTGACTACCCTCCTCAACGAGATGGACGGGATCGAAGCGCTGCATGGAGTGACCATCCTCGCCGCAACCAACAACCCTGAAGCTCTAGATCGGGCTCTGCTACGGCCGGGAAGGATTGACGCCATCCTATATGTCGGCCCCCCCGATCTCGATGCACGACAACAAATCCTACGGATCCGAACCGCGGAAATGGATGTTGCGGATGACGTTCGACTTGATGAGCTGGCCCAGGCAATGGACGGCTATACGGGCGCCGAGATGGTTAGCATCTGTGAAAAGGCTGGTGAACAAGCATTTGAAGAGTCGGAGCTGAGTGGGCAAGAGGAGCCGATTCGACACCGTCATTTCCAGTGGGCGATCACTCAGGTCGATCGGCACGTCAGCCCCGCGTTGAGATTGCAATACGAGCAGTGGACGGTCGGGGGCATCAGTCGTCGATGAAATCAATATAAAATAAACGAAAGAGCGCTGTCTTGATGTTCCATTTTGTTGAGCTGGCGCTTCGACAGGAATCAGTGCAATCCAGCGTGGCCAGGTAACGTAAATGAATGGAGCAGACAGATATATACGGACAAAAACACTATACACAGATCACAAGGATCGAATGTCACATCAACCGGGCTCATTCAGCCACTGCGGATCCAGACGATGGCATACTCTCCCGCTAGTAGTCAAGCCGGCGGCATCGGCAGGAGCATGAAATAGCGCAAGAATCTACTATCCGTGAGGTGACAAAGCAAACGCATCAAATAGGAATTGCGCAACAACAACCAGAGTCACCAAGATAAGGCTGTTCTAGAAGATTGAATAGAGTAAAGAACAGATATAGCCGCTTAGTGAGTCAAATCATAATTGAATGCGCTGTCAAGACGCTGTTGAGATGAAAGATTTAAGGTCTCAAGCGAGTAGCATCCAGCCAGCATCAACCCCACTTGCAAGTAGTGCGCTGCCGTTAACCTTTTCAAGCGAATAATGTATAACAATGCCAATTTGTGTTTCAATCTACTAGAAAAGCTATTCATTATGAAGCCACATGTATGCTCTTCATTTTCCAATAACCGCTAATCTCTAGACCCTGTCGTTGAGCCACCTGGCTTTCTAGTATGCGATAGCGGTTGCTGTTCGCTATTTTGAGTGGGATTTGGTGGTTGCCGCTTATTGCACGATACGCTAGTTCTGTCACCTCACGATACTTGTCAGCGCTGTCGATGTCTCTGCTACAAGATATCAAAACAATAGAACATAATAGTCGACAGAGACACCAATCAAGGCCACGATGATAGGGAGACAGGCATAGTGGTAGAGAAAAAATGCAAAAGATTTAGTCGAAGCCGGAGACCGGCCCACTAGGGGACGATCTCGAGCTCCGCTACAATCCCCAAGTGCTATCTGCTTTCGCAGCCACTTGTAATTGAGCAATTAAGATTGACACCCCGTGTCATTGAACCTACGACACCTGAGCGCTCTCAGAACGAGCAATCTCAGATGGAGGAGAGAGCCGTTCACTAGATGGTCATGACCAGCTGACCACTAGGCCGGATCCCCTCGATATAAAAGTAATGGGTCCCAGAAGAGGTTATATAGTAACCACGCCTGGTTGGATTGGATCTTTCCTCGGATATCTAGCTACCAAACAACTCCCCCTTGGAAACAATGGCGAGCCGACTGCCTGTCAACGCCACGCCAGGGAAAAACCCGCCAGCTCGATTCAAACCAAGGACCATCACGCCAGCTCCGAAAGACGAATCGCCATCTGCATGGGCCGTGCTGAAATTCGCATGCCGCTATCGATCGGACGACGTTCTTCACGGCGATTGGCCGTGTGCTTGAAAGAGCACTGACCGGCCATGAAACTCCCAGCCTTGCACGACTGGCCCATTCCGGCACATTCGAGGAGACAAAGGTCAAAGTTGGCGATGGGGAAGCGGCTGGCGTCACCGACGACAGGGTTATAGTCGGTATTGCACTCGGCCAGGAAATATGAATCTTCAGCCACCACGTTTCCTCTTGGCGAATTGAGCCCCTTTCTTGCCACGAAGATCCGGGGCCGCCGATCCGACTCGGTGCAAAGACCACTCTCGTCCGTCGCAACAGGTACGCCACGCCTCGTGTACTTTTGAGCTGCCTCGGCAGTGATCCGTCGGCCGGTGTGGACTGGTAGGAGAGTCAGTCGAAGTGCGGGTTATGGAGGGTATGACACGAAACAGACCAGTATGCAATCCCTGTGGCTCGGATCCCGGTATTTTATGCCAGCAGGTTTGCCCGTCGCTCACCGGCACCTTGCACTGGCTGATGGGAAACTGTGAACAGCGTTGAATGCATCCTTGGAGGTCCAACCCTTCGATCCTTCTGGCATCATACATGTCTTCAGGGCCATAGTTGGTATTGCAGGTGACAATGTATTGGCTGGGGCCAAGTCGGACCGTTTGTCCTTCGTTGAAGCCGGCGCAGCTGCGGGTCGGATCTCGAGCTTCTAGTGCTGGGGAGGCATTGACGGTGGTCAAAGCAACGCTGAGCAAGGACAAGAGGGCTGATTGATGCATGGTGCCTTGATTGCCCGATTTTTACCTTGGGGATATGTTGTGGATAGAAGATGAGTGAAGTATGCCCGGCAATGTCTCCGAAAGAGTAGGAATAAGGGAGTTGATATGCCTGTGGAACCATGCTGGTCCAGATGGCCCCGGGCATGTCGATCTTTAAATACATCCTCAATGGGGCTCAATGAAGTAACGAAAGGACGATGATGGGAGGTTATGCCGGGCGAAAGTTCCAATCGGAGAGTAATACAAGCGCAATACGACTCGTAATCGTATTGAGCAGCTACCATGATCATTTCCGGACGTTTTTCAAGCACGCAGGATCCGTGGCGAAACTCATTTATACTGGTCTCTGTAAAGCTGAGCACCATTCAGGCTGTTCACGATGGTTTGGGAGCTCAGTGGTCTCGTATGCGGTTGGTTTCGCCAAAGCTAAATAGCGACACAAGCGCAACGGGGTTTTTATTCGCCACGGAAGAGGTCCCGCGGCCTGGTCATGTCTTATGTGACCCGAAGTTCGTGCTTTTACAACCTCCTCATGGATTGCAATTCGAAAGGATCAAGACGTAATACGAACAATCCTCCAGCTCAAACGCCATGGGATAATCTGCTCACCAATTCGATCTTGTCTTAACATATTCTAACATGGCTGCCGAACACGGAGATTCCCGCTATGGAGCCTACCAGTTCACAATGGCTTGTGCACGGCGGCAGATTGGATCGCAGATACTCCAAAAAGAAAGGGCCAGAATGAGCACTGAAAGGCGTCATATGAAAGCCAACTTGAAATGGCCAAAAAAAATTCAATGCTCTGACGCGGAATTGAACCGCGGACCCCCTCATCTCCTCGACCGTCGGTGTCGACCGACGAACTACTAGTGAGGTATTCTACCACTGAACCACCAGAGCGGACGGCTGGAGTTATTCTTCCCCGTTGATCAGAATGTTGATTGCAGGGCACTTCATCGGCTGGCTGAGTCAGCGTCAGCATCAACGTCAAGAATAGCTACCCTCCAATACGTATAGAGAGGTACAGTAGCGCCCAGCCCGACGATACTGCAAAACGCACTCTCATGATTTTGTGTTCTGCTCGCCGTCCTCTACTTCCCCTTCCAAGTGTGACCTTGCCTGAACACTGATAAGTAGGCGATTCCCCCCCTCTGATGCGTGTAGTGCTATTGCATTCCAAGCATGGACAGCTTTGCTGATCTCCAACAGCTAGCGTAGAAGACTCCCACCAAATTCAAGTCGTTCGAGGAACAGATTACTGCTGTCGCAAAAGGTCATCGAGCAGGAGTTAAGAATGCGGACAAGGAATGGGCTGAGTATGTGGCCATTGCTTGATCCGACGTCGCTGCTAACCCGAGTCACAGATTTCTTCGAGTAATCTATGAAGAGGAATCCGTGAGCGTAGCGAAGCCCTCGTTAGACCAGGTGCAGCTTTACATTCGATGGCGTCTGCGCAAGACAGAGGGCAGACTTGCTCAACCTGCAATCTCTTCACCATTCGACGCTGGTGGGAACATCTCCAGCTTCTGCACCTTCTCAAGTTTGACGTCAACTTCTCCCAGAATGAGACCCGCCAGATGAATCAGGTAAGGGTTCAAGAATCGCACTGGAGAAATGACGTACCAAGCTGATGTCTGTAGTACATTCGAGCCTGGCTTCCTGAAGAGGAAAGAGTCACCACCCTTTCTCGGGAGAAACCAATCGCCAACGCCCGTGATCTAGCTTCCATCATCTATTTCCATCTGGCTCACGACAATAGCCCGCTTGCTTTTGAGCGCCTTCGCATCCAAACGATCTTTTGCATGCTCGTCATGAGCTACACAGGCGCTCAACCAGGATCTATCGTCGAGCCACATTATCATAGAGGCTCCAATGACGGATTCCTCTACAAAGACGTCGAAGTCACTCTATTGAAGATGGATGGATCGATCAAGATTGTTCTCGGTCTTAAGTTGCGTCACCGCAAACATCGACGCAATTTGGGCAACGCGTATGATGACACCCTGTCTTGATGGGGAATTTGGTACTGATTTCATTCATCACAGGCCCGTGTTCACGCTGCATGAAGTCCCCACCAACCGCTTTCTCTGTCCTGTATCATACTTCCTCGCCCTTGCCTTCTTTGACAACGCATTCGATCAAGTATCCGACGTCTCCATGTTGAAGAAGTTGGATGTTCCCACCGGACGAACTTCGCTGATTCTTGCTTATAACTCGTCGAAGGCTGACTTACCCATCTTCAGAGCTCAGAAATCTTGTCATGCTCTATCGGAAACACGAATCTGGACTACGGACAAAGTAACAACCTATCTTCACGAGCTGGGCATCCATGCTGGGTACGGACAACTACTGTCAATGTATAACTTCAGAAGAGGTCAGGCACAGATGCTCGATGGTTAGTCCTTGCAGAATCTTCTGTTCCCTCCATAATCGTGATAGCTAACTGTATGATCTTCAGAGTTTGCTCAATTGTCAGCTCAACGTTGAGCTGTAATGGGACATGGTTCAGACAAGCAGTTTGACCCTTACTACTCGCAGGTGATTAACCTCGACACTTAATTTGCCTATTTCCGGCAGCCATTGCAGCAAGAAGTCGTGGAGACTCAAACGGGAATGGTTGCCCAGAGAGATCTCAGGGCACCTCGGGCAACCTGCCACTCCTTGGAACGATTGTGTCGCCGGAAGACTAAGAAGGAAATTTCAACTCCGCAAGAAAAGAAAGCTTTCCAGAAGGAGTATTTCAATTACTTTAAGAAGCAGTCTCATGTCGATGTTGCCGCTCAACTTGGCACATCTAAAGGCGGACTGGACTCGGAAGAAGTCCAATCTACCGATCAGGAGCAACCACCGCGGCTGTTGAGGACAACCCTCCAATACCATACAACGAGGAAGCGGGTAGTTGACATGCTCTTCGGATCGTGCTCTTGGGATCTCCATCAGACTGTGGATTCCCTTGTCCAGTTCTGCCAGCATGATGAAAACATCTACAGCTATCCAGACGTTCTGGATCCCGTGGATGGCAGCTGCCCGTACTGCCACAGGTTGCTCCCATCCCGAGAAACATTAGTCAAGATGCATCTGCTCCAATGTCACAGGCTGGCGTGGTATAAGAAAGCAGTAAACAGATGTCTACCGGACTCTGGGTGGCAATTGTGTTTGTGGGTCGGTTGTCCGGCATATGGTCGACCATTCGATGCGGGTACGCCAAGGGCTCATACTCACCTTCATTGGGAGGAGGTAAGTTTCCAGCCGTGCGGCTTTATGTTAGGGTTTATTGAAGACTGATCTACCGCGGTCAGGTGAGCTTCATCATGTTTGAGTTGATGCAGCGGCAAGACTTTATTCGACCCCTGAGCACCATACCATATCCTTTCTTTTGCCACGAGTGTGCCGAGTGGATCTTCAGCAAAGTCGACTGGGAGCGTCATTGCAAGAAACATCTTCAGACCTTGACGCTTTTTTACAGGCGCTTCGTCTGACGGAATCATATCGTTATTGCAGCTAATTGTCCATTCTGCCTTGGCAGTCATGACCTAGCAGCATCCGATCGGTGGTATCAATTTCCTCACGACCCTGGGGATCTGGAACTCCATATCAAAAAGCATGTGAGGGAGGACTTCACTGCATCGCAACAATGTCCACATCCGATTTGCGCAACCATCATTGGATCCGCCGATGCTCTATATAGTCATCTCGTTCAAGTCCATCATATGCAGCTCACTTCCGAAGAGTATTCTAAGCCACATAGGAAACGTCAACAGGTCAGTTAAGCTCCAGAAATTGAAATTAGAACTTTATCATCCTTGATTAGCTCTTGTGAAAACAAGCGCATCCTGTATCGCATGACAGGATTGCGATAGTGGGGACAACTTCGACGCTCTCAATCTTCGGCGTCCCTCACTTGAGATCTTTGCCCCGCCCAAATTTCGCTACCCGTCCCTCCCCATACCCTCACCAAGGATATATAGATCTAACAACACCACGACACGGGCGGATCGATCGCAAATGGGAGAAAGCAATGAGACGTCAGAGCAAAGAAATATATGAATTAGGCTAGAATTAGATCAAAAAACACATGGCGGGAAAATGCGAGAGAATACTAATAGCATCTCCAGACTCGAACATATGGTAAGCTTAGAACGATATAGATGTACGCAAAGACAGAGAGACGATGCGGAGGTGAGGTCAACAGTCATTGTATTATTATTATGAGAAATGTATGAAAATCTATATAGCTGTGGTGAGCAAGTGAAGCCAAATACTCAAATATTCAAAGCTCACATCAAACCATCTCCTTCTCAACCGGCTGGCCATCTGGGTCGGGTCGAGGTCCGTCAGTCTGCGGTGGAGCCGTGTTCGGCGTGTGGACTGCCAGCTGCGCTGCGTCCGCTGATGGTCCCTCGCCATCGCTCCCGCCATCATTGTCATCGCCACTCTTCAGTTGCGGCTCTGAGTTCCATTTTTCGAGCGCTGGCAGCACTTTAGGTATCTGACGCATCAAGTAAATGCTGAGGCAAATAGTGATTTCGAGAGTTCGGATCACGGATCCGACTGCAAGGAAGTTAGTAGAACGACCACGCTGGTAATTTGCGGAACAAATGCGAAGAACGTACCAAATATCGAGGCAATCTTCCAACTCATATACGCCTCAGAGCGGCTGCTGTTCTTGAACTGGATGTCTTCAGACTTGGCGTCATTGGACTTGTGCTTGATCCGGTCGAAACTGTCGACATCCAACGCGAAAAGACTGCTCAGGAAGGATATGGGAGCAAAGATGATTGTGATGATGGTGAAGCCAAAGACCGATACAGCGATGATCTTGCTGTCACGAGCCTCTTGGATGCTGGCGCGAGCTTGCTTCTGGCTGGCCTTGGTTTGTTTCAGGTTCAACTTGTCCTGAATCACCTGCTCAATTCGAACGGTATCCCTGTCAATCTCGGGGTTCTAAACCGAAGCGGAGGATTTGCCATCTGGGTTCCTTGATAGTGGGCGGCTGGACTGTGATTCTCAGCTCCTTCAGGTCGGCCTAGAACAGAGCAGTCGAGATGGATGCATGGACCATAAAGGTGTAGCGCATGGATTTAAATAGCTTTGTTCGGTAACATCTTCAATTAGGTGCAATGACGACGCGATCCCGCCAGCCAAAGCGCTCGGAAAAAAGCGTTAATGTCTGAAGATATTTCTCGCAGTGCCGTTCCACTGGGCTTGGCTGAAGGTCCACCTTGCACACTTATGGCAGAAGAAAGGATATCCTAGGGTTTCCAGTTGTCGAATCATCGCTGCAATAATTCAAAAAAATATAAAGCTAACCTGATCACAGTAGATGAGCTACTTGGCATCCCGTTATTGCAACTCTAATGGAGTGGGCGTTTATGCCGCACCGTGCGCACCAGCGGCACGAGGAGGCTCCCATACTACCCATGTAGTAGTGCAATGTTAATCGAGTGGGCGCTTATCCGATTAGACATTGAAGGGTAAGATGCTATTTCAGATCAAGGCAAACGGTATTCAACACATAAGAGAACAGCTTCACCCGAAGAACATCAGTCATACCACGAGATAAGTTGCATCAACATGAAGCGAAGAGCTGATCGCCAGATTGATACTCT
>QQTW01004618.1_pt1 | contig 10346 bp, 11 predicted proteins | sample 1904831 | NCBI WGS metagenome assembly QQTW01 (sample SAMN09435610, study PRJNA476489) | Subsurface metagenome, whole genome shotgun sequencing project.
GCGAAATTTCTGGTAGAGAAATAGCGAGATTATCTCAAGGCGAAATCATAGGAGAAACACCCTTCATTGATGGTCGCTTACCTTCTGCAACTGTTAAAGCTATTGAAGACTCAATAGTTTTGTCGATTTGCCGACAGCAATTGGCAGCAAAGTTACAGCAAGATGTAGGATTTGCATCTCGTTTTTATCAAGTAATTGCTACTTTGCTTTCTAATAGATTGCACGGGCTTCTCAGTCGGCTTGGATATGGTAGGCGCGTTTACAGCAAAGGTCAGTCATTGGATGAAAATGTTGAATATGACGATGAGTTGAATGCCAGTGTTTTAGATCGGATGGCACTGGCTGGAAAAAGATTTGATTGGATGCAGCAACGCTTAAGAGTAAGTTAAATTTATCTGGATTGCCTTGCCAAGCACCAGATGGCAGCAGTGCGTTCAGTTACTAAAGTGCATAGTATTAACTCTGTGTCAATGTAATTTCTACCACGCATTTAGCAACTATGTCAAACATAAAGAATTTTCAGGCAGGAATTCGCCACAATTTTGAGGGGATAAAAGGAATAAAGCTAGCCGAACCCAGCGCAGGTCTTCAGCAAGATGTCCGGAACATAGAAGATTTTTCAAAAATCAAAAGCCATCAATCAGTTAGGGTAGTTGATAGGATTCTGAAAACGTGTGTCAATCACGGAAAAGGTATACACCCAAGAATCTTTTGTCGTCGGTGGTTCGGACTGGAAGACCTGGATGATAATGGACGACCGCGCTACACAGAAGAACTGATTTTAGCAATGGAGTCCGAACACGGTTATAGGGAGAAGTGCATTAACCTGATTGCGAGAGTATTGAAAATTAAACCCAATACCATTCACCGATGGGGGAAAGGAGTTGAATTTGACAAAATCCCCCCAGATAAGCGAGAGCAGTACGAAATGTATCTTGGCTACGTTGACAGTCTAAGGCTCATTACCAGGAGCCTTGCTGGATTAAATGAAGATTTCTTAGTAAGACTCTTACACCGCTTTTAGTTTAAGTGATTTTCCTGAATCACTGTCTTTACAAATTTTAATACAGTTCCCAAACACTGTATGGAATACACAAAAGTCTTTAGCGAAGTTGGATAGGGTTGGATCATAAAAGCACTCAGTAATTACAACTTTTGCGGTCTAAATAAGAGAGAGAGGTTTAAGCAATGCAAATAACTCTGAATAAATATTACTCGCTTAAGTCAAATGCTTTTCCCCTTGACTACCTGAACGAATTGCAAATGCAGATTTTGTCTTGCCCCTATTTAGCAGGGAGTCAACTAAGTGACAGCTTTGCAGGAACTAAAGGATTCTCGGTGATCTTTAAACGCTCAGGCATCGGTGAAGTTGAACGGCACTTTCCCGAATTCCAACCCTATTTGAGGGTTGCTCTGAGGTCTGCGTGTAATGCATTCTATCTCAATCCCTTAGTACTAGAGGGGGGATCTCATGTAGAGCCACATGTTGACTGTAGCATTTCCTCCTATGGCACGGTTAGAACAATTCCAACTATTGTGAGCATTCTCTATGTCCAAGTGCCACCCGACCTGCAAGGAGGAGAACTGGTACTCCAGCATCGTGAGAATCAAGTTTGCCAGATTCAGCCTCAGGCAAACACTCTGCTTTACTTTAGGGGCGATCTGACACATTTAGTCAATGAAGTCAAAAGTTCACAGGCTCGTATCAGCCTAGTCTGTGAGCAGTACAATTTGAGCGAAACTCGACTTCAGCAGATTCCGGAGTTTAAGATAGAGTCTGGGGCTGTTGAGTCAGATTACTGATATATCTTGATATTCGACGGAAAGAAAACACTGTAGGGCATACACAAAAGTGTTTAGCAAGCTTGAACAGGACTGTATTATAAATATGTCAAGTAATAAGAAAGCGGCGATCTCGTCAAACTAAGAAGATGTCAGACAAGTAGTATTTATACCAGGCATAGCCACCAAAAGCAGTAACTACACAAGATATAGAAGAGGCATTGATGACTTTACGTATGTTTGTACTGCGCGGATAACAGCTGGATTTAGCTAGAGAAATGAAGTCTATTACTTGTCGTTCAGATCAATGGGGTAGGGTTTTCGCTTCATGACTCCTGTACTCACATGCAGCGGAGTTAAATTTACTACTTTGTCAGACATAACCTAAATTTCGTAACATACAGAGGTAACCTATGCAAATTCAGATGATTGGACATGCTTCGATATTTGTAGAAACGCAAGATTGCAAGATTCTCATGGACCCCGTGCTATGGGACCCACACGCCGAAGGGATAGAGGATATATGTCCTAAGCGAGAAGTTATTCATAACAAAATTCCTGAATTCGATTTACTCATCATCTCCCATCGACATCCGGATCACTTTGACATTCGTTCCCTTGCTTTTCTTCCCAAAAATGTTGATGTCCTGATTCCCAAGGACAAGGTATTACAAGAGTGTCTTCGTAAATTGGGATATTCGCAAATCTATACTTTGGGAGATTTTAGTGAAGTTAAGATTGGCTCTACTAATCTCTTGACAACCCGCTCAGAGTACCGTGTTCCTGAATATGGTGTGTTATTTGCCGATCCATCTGGAGTTTTCTGGAATCAGGTCGATTCAGATGTCAGTCGAGACACAGTTAGTTTCGTTAAATCTCGGTATCCCCAGATTGACTTCTTATTGGCACCTTGGCAACCGATGATGGAGACTCAATACCAAGATAATGGGAGTATATCTTTCCCTTATTCCAAATACAAAGCTACACTTCAGCCGCTCAGTTTAATTAAGCCAAAAGCGATTTCTCCCGGAGCTAATGGTTTCAAATTTATTAATGAATTCTCTTGGTTGAACCTGGTTGTTTTTCCAGTAACGCTAGAACAATTTTGTCAAGACGTAAAGATGGTTTGTCCAGAAGTAGGAGAAAATGTATTCCCTCTTGATCCAGGAGATATTCTTACCTTTAAAGATGGTGAATTTAGCTATACGAAGGGAGGGTGTCAATTTGTCAAAAAGCTAGAAGAGGGAAGAGAAAGCCTAGATTTTTCGCCTGTAAACGTAGGAAATAATCTCAGCGACCACAATCCTGATAACTACGATCTCGATTATATGAGGAAGACAATCGAAGAAGAAGTACGCTGGAATCTACCCAAATTTTTCACGGAAAAGAGAGATTCTTTATTTATAGAGCATTGCCACTGGAATGTGATTTATCAGCTAGAAATAGTTTTTCCTAATAATAATCAAAAATGGTTTTTTGATTTTTCCGAGGAGAATATTCAAGCGCGACCAGGGCGAAATCCTTTAGCTAACTTATTTAGCATCATTACAGCTTCAAGTTTGTATGGTCTCGTCAAAGGAATCAAAGGCTGGGATTATGCCCACATAGGTGGTAACCATCGTCAGTTCCAAAAAATATATATAGCGACTTCCCATGGAATTATTCGACCTGCTGAATCTCAAATAAAAGACCCTATCGATTTGAGATTTCCTTACAATGACATTTTTGAGAAAATTCAGTATCAAGAAGTAGAACGATGGGGACAAGTCAATGAAAATGATAAAATATCGAATGAAAGTAAAACTTTTATGATGAAAATAGGAAATACTATGGTCAGGCTAGCGAAGACCAGTAAGAACGGAAATGGTAAGGAGATTGATTCTAGTGAGAACTTGCAGCTAGTGACCGTAGACTAAAATTCTTCATAACCTCTCCTGCCAGTGCTGTTTATCAATGCTATCTAATTGAGAGGATTTTATATAATGGTAGACAAATAAAAACTCTGTTCTACCATTTTCTGCTGTTTATATTTCGGAGTGTTATTTTAAGTTTGTCCATCAAGCTACCTATTTTATTAATTTAAAATATTAATAAATTAAAATTATTACTGTATTGCATACCTAAAAATATTTAATTATTTAGTAATAAAAATTATTATTAAAATTGTGAACAATAAGGAAGCAATAAATATTTTATAACTTAACTTCCTTATTATCTTCAAAATTTTAGTGTTACTAAGAGGTTAAATAGATTTATGTCTCAAGAAGCAGTAAGAGAGTTTTACAAAGTTCTAGAAAGCAATCAAAAACTGCAAAAGCAGGTTTGTTAATAGTTCAGCAGACATAGTTCAGATCGCCGCTGAAAAAGGCTATGCTTTCACAGAGCAGGAGCTAGAGATAGCGATGCAAGAAGCTCTTATAGATGGAGAGCTATCCGAAGAGCAGTTGGAGGCGGTAGCTGGAGGAACTGGTGAGGAGATAAAAAAATCTAAGCATTACACTACTACGGAACAAGTTTAGAAGATTTATAGACTTGTCTTTTATAAATTTTGCTTAACCTTAGTTCTCTAGATAATAGGGATTATAGCTGGAAAAATCTTAGAAGGCGACAACTCTAATAATCAGAGAAAACTTGTTAGTAACAACAAGTTAGTTTTTTACTCAGCCAGCGGCTTAGTATTACAGTAATATCTGCTGGCAGTTTGTTTCTTATCCTTAGTCTGTTTTTATTTTGTAGCTCCTATTATTTTCTAAAGTAGAGTATATGCTAATGTATAAATTGACTATCTTTGAGTATTTTGGCTCAGCATTCTTTTATCAGGCATTTATTTAAGCATTTATCTTTTAAAAATATCTTCATCAGTTGCAAAATCTCAAACCAGAGGTAACTACAGAAAAGTCAATATTTTATATCTTAAGCGATATTTAAAGTTCTCCAAATGTTACATCAAAAGCGCAGCATATGCAGCAACGCCAAGGCTTGCAGCAACCCCTCCGGCAAGCCCAAGCTCTGACTCCCGTTTTCCTCCAGAGAATCGAAATCCGCAGACAGCTATTCAAAAAAGAAGGAGCCAACGGTGATGAACCTCCCAAATTACCCCCCAAACCATCAAGCGGGAACGTTTTAGCGGCATTGTGGGTACTGTCACCTTGCCACCCAGGCAACCAATGTTAGAAAGGAACTACCAAGATAATCAGAGTTTATCCTTCCCTTACCCCGGATATAACAAGTTGCTTGGGAACATCAGTTTGATTCGACCAAAGGCGATCGCCCCTGGAGCCAATGGTTTCAAATTTATCAATGGGTCATCTTGGCTGAACCAGATTGCATTTCCAGTAACGCGAGAACAATTCTGTGAAGATGTAAGGATGGTTTGTCCAGAAATAGGAGAAAACGTATTTGGTTTTGACCCAGGCGACATCCTGGCATTTAAACACGGCGAATTTAGCCACTTAAAAGAAATGTCTCAATTTGTTAAAAAGGTTGAAGATGATGAAGAGAGCTTAGATTTTTCGCCTGTGAAGCTAGGGGCTAATCTAATCGACGACAATCCATATAACTATAATCTCGATGAGATGAGAGAGGCAATCGAAGAAGAAGTCTGCTTGAATTTACCCAAACTCATTATAGAAAAAAAAGATTCTTTATTTCTAGAACATTGCCGCCGGAATGTGATTTATCAGCTAGAGATAGTTTTTCCTGATTCCTCTCGCAAATGGTCGAGACTATTCGGCAGCGAGAACTAGAAAAATGGGGGCAGCCCAACGAAAATGGAACAAAACAGAATGTGAGCAAGACTCTCATGATGAAGATAGGAAATACTCTTGTCAGGTTGGTAAAAGAAAATAAGAACTGAAATGGTAAGTATGTGAACCCAATTAAACGTCGGATGCGATTCTTTGTAGAGACGTTACATGTAACGTCTCTACTTTTCCAGTCAAACTAAGAGAGGAATATTAAAGCGATGCAAATAACTATGAATAAATATTACTCGCTTAAGTCAAATGCTTTTCCCCTTGACTACTTGAACTCCTTGCGAATGCAGATCCTGTCTTGCCCCTATTTAGCAGCGAGTAACCTAAATGACAGGTTTGCCGGAACTAAGGGATTTTCCGTGAAATTTAAGCGCTCAGGCATCGGTGAAGTTGAACGGTACTTTCCCGAATTCCAACCCTATTTGAGGATTTCCCTGAAGTCTGAGTGCAATGCATTCAATCTCAATCCCCTGGTACTAGAGGGGGGATCTCGTGTAGAGCCACACGTTGACTCCAGCCTTTCTGACTATTGCAAGGCTATCACCATTCCAACTATTGTGAGTGTACTGTATGTCCAAGTGCCACCTGACCTGCAAGGAGGAGAACTAGTGTTTTGGGAGCGTAAGCACCAAGTTGGCCAGATTCAGCCTCAGGCAAACACCCTGCTTTACTTTCGGGGTGATCTGATACATTCAGTCAATGAAGTCAAAAGTTCACAGGCTCGTATCAGCCTAGTCTGTGATCAGTACAATTTGAGCGAAACTCGACTTCAGCAAATTCCGGAGTTTGAAATAGAGTCTGAGGCTGTTCAGTCAGCTTACTGATATATCTTGATAAGTAGGTAGACAAAATTAAACGCAAAAAATCATTCTGGGGGGAACGGGGTGAAGTGTAGCCGCGAAGCCGCTTCTCGAAGAATAGAATCTCGCCTCTCCTAAGCTATAGCTCAGGATGACAAAATATTGCGTCTTTTTTCGTTTACCTACTTATCTTTAGGCTTGCTGGACTAAATGAATGTTTTTTACCATATCTATTACAACAACTAAAGTTTGATTAATTTGTCTGGTAAGGTGTCTTTAAAAAAGTGATAAATAAAAAGACTGTATTCGGTACATAAAAGCCTTTAGCAAGCTTGGATAGGGTCGTAATATAAAGATGACAACAATAAGGAAGCGGTAAATATCCCGCACCGCTTCCTCGCCAACCTAAAAATGTTGGTGTCTTTAGCGGTTAATTGAATTCATGTCTAAAGAAGCAGTAAAAGAGTTTTACAAAGTCCTCCAAAGCGATGAGGCACTACAACAGAACGTCAAGGCTGCCGATAGTTCAACGAAAGTGATAAATATTGCCGCTGAGAAGGGCTATGATTTCACTGGGCTGGAACTGGAAGCTGTTATGCAAGAAGCTATTGCAGCAGATGGGGAGCTGTCCGAGGAGGCGTTGGAGGCTGTAGCTGGTGGCGGGAGCAAAGACAAAAAGAAAGACAAAAGCCCAACAATTGATGTTACTCTAAGCAATTCACTAGAAGAAGAAGAGTAAGCCGTCGGGCTACGTAGAGAGCGATCATCGTCCACTCATTAAACGTATACCATTTTCTCCCTCTCTAGCTTACGCCCGAATTTGTTAGGACGATCTTCTGTGCCACATACATCACTTCCGGGCGTCAATACTTGGTATCGATTTCCAGAGAGTGTTAATTGGCCAGGTGAGTATTTCTGGTTATAACCAGAAATTTTGAATCTAGCCAGCAGCTTACTGCCACAGTAAGACTTGCTGGCTGTTTTTCCTGCTGCTTGCCCTCTCGGTGGCACACCATAAATTACTAACTTGTCTACGATCACTTTGCTAATAAAATGTATATTTAACTTGCAGTTGAGGCATGAAAATATTTTGTGAATCGAGTCAATCTGAATTTGTTTCAGTTAAGAATTCAACCCATCAACAATGGTTTTGCCGCAAATATGACCCAGAAGCTGTGGGGAATTACCTCCACTGTAACCCACCTCATATGGTCGTCAATTAGAGTAATTAGAAATGTATACATTGACTCGCATTGAAAATTTTGGGACAGCACTTTTTTATCAGGTATTTACCTTTCTGCAATTTCGTCCCCGGTTGCAAGCCTTAACACCAGAGGGAAATACTGTGGCGATCGGGGCTTCTGACTCGGGTAAGCCAATTGGTTTAGCCCTGGCTGAGATTTTTCCAAATAGCAAATCTGCTGATGTGCTCTCTATTTTTGTGGCGCGGACTCACCGCCGTCACGGAATTGGCACAGCTCTACTCACCCGTTTGGAGGAAGAGTTATTTTTACGAGGTTGCACAAGCGCTGAATTGGTTTACATAACCGGTCAACCGACAACGATCTCTCTGGAACGTCTGCTCCAAAAGTGCAATTGGACACCTCCTCAGCCTCGGAGGCTAGTGTGTAAAAGTACGATAGATAAAATCGCGAATGCTCCTTGGATGCAGAAACATAGCCTTCCGGCTTCATACACGATTTTCCCCTGGGTGGAAATTACTCCAGAGGAGCGTGTCGCAATCCATCAACAGCAGAAAGCAAAGCCGTGGATTCCACCAGATCTGATTCCTCCTAAATGTAATAAGAAATTGGAGTCCTTAAACAGTCTAGGTCTGCGTTACCAAGGACAGGTAGTTGGATGGGTAATAACTGAGCGCATTGCACCCGACACCATCTGCTACGACTTGATGTTTGTCAGGCGGGATCTTCAAAAAATGGCTCGGGGTATGAGTTTGGTTGCTAATGCAGTTCAACGTCAGGCAAAAGCTAAAATTCCCAGGGGTATATGGACTGTCTCGATCACCAATACCCCCATGGTCTGTTTCATGAAAAAACACATGGCACCGTACTTGACTTCTCTTGAGGAAAGTAGGGGGTCCTTTAAATCCTTCATTGACGCTTGATAACAAAGTTGAAGTCAGGTAGAGGGGTCAATCGAAAAGCCGTCCATCGCTTCCGCACCCCCACTCTTCTGCAAATAGAGGCAGTGGAATGCGGCGCTACCGCCTTGGGAATTTTACTAGGCTACTACGGTTGCATCGTGCCCCTACCCGAACTGCGGCGCGAGGATGGCGTCTCGCGGGATAGCAGCAAAGCCTCCAATATCTTTAAAGCAGCCCCGAACTATGGTTTAAATGATTGACCAGAAGCCCAGCTTATTCCGAAAAGAATCCCTAGAGCGTCTATCTTCCCCTGAAAGACTAGACCAGCTGATGCAGGTAGTCAGTCCCAGAAGCTGGCTACCTCTTGTCGCCTTGGGTTCAGTGGTGGGAGTAGCTGTCATTTGGAGTATTTACGGACGCATCCCCATCACCATCGAGGGTCGAGGAGTACTGATTTACCCCAGCAACGTTGTACCACTGCAATCAAAAAGTGCAGGGCAGTTAATGACTCTCAATATCAAAGTTGGGGATGCGATCAAAAAAGGTCAAGTACTGGCAACAATTGACCAAGCTGAACTCCGCAAGCAACTACAACAGCAGCGAGCTAAACTGATAGAAATACAGTCACAAGACCAAGCAGTGGGTTCGCTGCAAGGGCAAAGGCTGGAACAGGAGCAACGATCGCTGCAACAACAACGTCAGTACCTCCAGCAACGTATGCGGGAACTACAAACCATAACACCTCTCCTCAAAACCAAAGGCAATACCTCTATTGGGCAGCAACGCCAAAGCTTACAGCAGCGCCTCCGGCAAGCCCAGGCTCTAACTCCCGTTTTCCTCCAGAGAATGGAAATCCGCAGACAGCTATTCCGAGAAGAAAGAGCGATTTCCGGTGATGAAGCTCTCAAGGCAGAACAGGAATATCTGGAAAACTTGGAAAAAATCGCTGACATCCAAGCCCAGTTGAAGGAACTGGATGTGAAGGAGACGGAAACAGAAAAAAATTATCGTGAAAACCTCAGTACCATCTCCGACCTGCAAGCTCAGTTGAAAGAACTAGACAGCAAACAAGCTTCTGTGGCTCAACAAGACCTAGAAAATGCAACTGTCCGGAAAAAAGAGATTCAAGAAGTCAAGCGAGAGATTGCCAAACTGGAACTGCAACTAGGCGATAACAGCCAGATTATTAGTCAATATAGCGGACGCATTTTAGAAATCACGCTGACACCAGGACAGGTCGTCAACGCCGGTACCCGCCTTGCCACTATAGAGGCGGAGAATCCAAAAAGCAAGCTGGTTGGTGTCACCTATTTTCCGGTTGGGGAGGGCAAGAAAATTAAGCCTGGGATGTCAATCCAAATTACCCCCCAAACCGTCAAGCGGGAACGTTTTGGCGGCATTGTGGGTACTGTCACCAGCATCTCAAGCTTTCCAATTACAAAAGAGGCAGCTGCGTCGGAAGTGGGCAATCCAGAAGTGGTGGAAGCTTTGATATCTGAAAAACAGGGAGGTCTGATACAAGTATTCTCCGATCTAAAGTTAGATGCCAGCACACCGAGCGCCTACAAATGGTCTTCTTCCAAGGGACCCCTCCTGAAAATATCTTCTGGAACTACCACTGTTGTACGAGTCAAGGTGGAAGAACGCGCTCCCATCACCTTCGTTTTACCGATATTGAGGTCTGTCAGTGGTATCTACTAAATCTACCTTAGTGACACAGATTAATCCTTGGCAGTACCTGCAAAAACTACTGCCACGCAGAAGCATACGGGTAAAAACGCCCACTCTCCTACAAATGGAAGGAGTGGAATGTGGTGCTGCTGCTTTGGGAATTATTTTGGGTTACTACGGTCGGATTGTACCACTACCACAACTGCGGCGAGATTGCGGAGTTTCCCGCGATGG
>QQTW01004619.1_pt1 | contig 10345 bp, 11 predicted proteins | sample 1904831 | NCBI WGS metagenome assembly QQTW01 (sample SAMN09435610, study PRJNA476489) | Subsurface metagenome, whole genome shotgun sequencing project.
GTCAGAGTTTGCCAAATAATTCCCTATCATTTAAAATTGACCCTGAGTTTAAAAACTTAATTCCTCCTTTGTCATCTGAAGAAAAATTGCAACTGGAGGCAAATTTAAAGCAATTTGGTTGTCTCGATCCTTTGATTGTATGGCTTGGTCAAGATATATTACTCGACGGTCATAACCGCTATGAAATATGTGCTAGGGAGCAAATTCCTTACAACATTGTCTTCCTTAATATTGCAAATAGGGAAGCAGCCCTAAGCTGGATTGCTAATCACCAACTGGGACGACGCAATATTACACCGGAAGTTGCAAGCTACCTGCGAGGCAAACGGTATCTCAATTTGAAAGGCTCAAGCACAGATAATCTCAAACAGAACTCACCGAACGGAAAAAGTTTCCTATCGGTGGATGCGGCAAAAAGTTTAGCACAACAGTACAAAGTCACCGATAGAACTATTCGTAACGATGCTCAGTTTACGAACGCATTAGACACTTTAGCGCAATCGCTTGGTGATGAAGTCAAGCATTCTATCCTTTCTCGCAATAGTGGGCTGACCAAAAAGGATGTTTTATCACTTGCCCAAGTTGCGGAGTCAGAAGGTCATTTAGCAGCACAAAAATTACTCAATATGAAACGAAAAAAATCTGATATAGTCCAGCAAATTAAGGATAAACAGCACGTCCCCAATCCGTATTACGTTGGTGAGGTGTGCCGAATTATTGCACATAACGACCCAGATTTAAAACCATTTTCTGGGTGTTGGTGCATTGTTTATCAAATAAACCCCCACAGTTGCGGTATCAAAACTTGGAAAGTCGATTTTGAAACCGTTAAACCTGAGAATTTGGAAAAAACTGATGGAGTAGAGGAAGAAATTGCTGCCCAGAATTGCGATCGCTTGAGATGTTTAGCTAACTTGGTTCACTCCGACTACGAAGCTACCCATGTCGCAGTTTTGGAAGTTTTGGGAAGGCTTAAAAATCCTTCGAGTTTGACCCTTAAACAAGAGCGCTTACTAGCCTTCCTGGAAGGTGAGTATTAATTTTAATCCAGCTCTATTTGGGATTTTTGCTGGTGCTGGGGAGGGGTTGGTTTGATTTCCAATCTCTCCTGTGCTTTCTTTTCACTGGTGTCAGCATCTTGAGTTGCAGTCAAAGCTTCACTTTCGATGTCAAAATCAACACCTCGGATTACCAGTCCTTCGATTGTACAAGCTTTGCTATTTCGACCTAATTTCCTACCTGGAAATGCAACACCATCAATGGAGTAAGAAATACCTTGAATTATGCCTTCATCACTAATTTTGAGAGATGTTTCTACACCCGTTAATTCCAATTTTTCAATAAATTGTGCGATACCTACGGTAAGCTCCGCTAACGCTATTCCTGGTTGAATCACATTTTCTATAGCATCCTGAATTTTCTCTACCGCACTTTTTTCTGGCTCCTTATCCCGTATTCCCATATCAAACTCTCGTTTTTCTCTCATCATCCGTCGCTTTTGTCCGGTAGATGGTGCAGTTGTATCTACTTCCCATGAACTTGGTACAGGGGTCAAATCGAATTGAGATTCTAAATTTCTCAAAACCTTCTCCAAGCGTCGTTTATCGTACCAGTCGGAGACACATCCACCATTGATGTTGATGCGACTTGCGGCAATGTGGAGGTGAAAATGGTTACGGTCATTGTGGGATGCAGCAAAATACAGGTTTTTCTCGAACCCCATTCCAGCAAGTGTTCCTTCGACAATTTCTTGAAGTTGTTCTTTATCGGGCTTTTCGGTTGGAGGGAAACTGATGCTGATGTGACTGACAGGCGATTTGACCTTGGGATTGAGCGATCGCGTTGCTGAAAGTTGTTGGTAAAAATCTTGAGGTGTATCTCCTGCGAGGTTCGTACAAATTAGCGAGGTTTCATCTTTTTCGAGAACATATTTTGTCAGCCCAGCAAAGCTTTTACCTTTTCTAATCTTGCCAATCATCGCTATTTTCTAACTCGTCGTTTGTTTCTTTGTTGCTTCCTAAAAGTAAATCTAAGCGCAATTTAGTGATTTCTCTTAGTAATTCCTCAAAAGGAATAGGGCTAATTTGTGGTGTTAACCCTTGAGTAATGGTAATATTTTGAGCTTTGACTATTTGGTTAATATCTGAGCTAATTTTTAATAGCTGCCAGTAACATTTCCAGTTGGCTTGAGGAATAGTTTTGATGCGACAGCCCATCATTCTTTGGCGAAGTAACTCGGCTTTACTAATACCAACTTTATCGGCTAAAGCTTGCCAATGCTCGTAAAGTTCCGGAGTTAGCAGCATTCCAAACCGGATTGTGTGTTGTTTTTGTTTGGCTGGCATTTTATTCAATGGATAAAATATTTTCCAGCTTGACAAGTTTTTTGTTAGACCAGCAACTGTCAATAGTGATATGTGTCAACAAACCTTTGGATTGAGAAATGCGCGAGCTATCCCCCAAGTTCTTCCTATCACCAAACCCTAAAGCTTCTTCCAGTAACCGCTTCAAAGTCGTTGATTTTCCCAAACCTGGACGATTATCAGCTCAATCTTTACTATAATGTAAGTACATCACGTATATACGCTTCGGAGCAACCCCTACAAAATTCGCAGCACCAAAATTGGTAACAGTGCAGGATTTCGTCTACCTGCGGAGTTTTACCGCGAACATCCCCAATTTGCTAATACTTCAGGTTGGATAGAAGTATTATCCCCCGATACTGCGCTAGTGAAAATTATTCCCGAATCGGTTGATGATGAGGATGAGGAAGATTCCCTGATGATGCGGTTGTTTCTCGATTTTGCTGTGACAGAAGCATTGAAAGAAAATAAGTTGCAACCTTATACAACCGAAATGTCTGAGGCTGCACATAAGTTAATGGAAGGTGTGGAATTAGAAGAAGAGTCCAATTAAGATGGCTAAGTTTGTTAGTAATGGCTGGGAGATTTATTTTCACCCACAACTATTTGGTACTCAGTATCAAGAATTATTTGACCGTGTTTCTAATTTACGTGAAAAGTTGCCAGAAGCTGAGTTTAAAACCCATGCAACAGCGAAGTTGTTTGTAGCGATTACTATTGCAATCGAAACTAAAATTCCTTCTGACCCTCTTGCAAGTCATTTTGCCTTGACGGGAGCGTTAAAACGTTACGGACGAGTCAAAAAGATGGGTTTACCCGAAAGATATCGGTTGTTTTTTCGGGCTTTTGATACCTCAGAATTAAAGGCGATTGTGATTTTGTGGTTGGGCTTTCCTCGTAAAGAGGGAGCAAAAAATGATTGTTATGAAGTGTTTACCAAAATGGTGGGGCGAGGGACGTTTCCAGATAGTTTAGATGAATTGATTGAAGAACCTGAAAAAACTCAGAATGAACCAGAATAAAATCGTATAAATATCCTTCACATAAATAAATAGGGATACAACCACTGCTTGCTTCTTGAGGTAACAGGCAACAATCATAAACCTGCCGCACAACCGAGCAGTAGGAAAAACGGAGGGAAAATTCACCCACTAGCTGGATGATGGACACCTTTACCTAGCAAATGCCTACCAACAGAGTTACGTCAATAGTGATAGAAGAAATATCAACTTTAGGTATATCTTGCGAATTAGTCCCCGTTGTTAGTGTTTTTATAGATGCCATACGAGGACAATTAATTATGGGTAAATTAAACAAACAAGCAAAAAGCGAAATTACCCTGACCCTTGACTTTGGTGGAAGTGGCACCAAGGCAATAGCACAGATTCAAGGTGGAAAACCAATCGCAATCTGGATGGAACCATCTGTAATCGAAGCAAGCAAAATCTCTCTTGCATTTCAAACTCGTAACTTGAGTCATGCCTACCCCGAAAATATAGCTTGGGTGGGAATCGGTGAAGATTATCGAGCGGTAGGTTATTTGGCAAGAAGTAGCTACAGTGCCACACCAGGACTAAAACCGCGCAAGTACGAACTGGCTTTGTACAAAACCCTGGCATTGGTGTGGGCAATAAAGCAAAAATTCAAATTAGCCGAATCCTTCGATATTTCTCTGGCGTTACTGTTACCACCGGGGGAATTTGAAGATTCGGCATTGCTTAAACCAATGCTTAGGGATGGTCTGGCTGAATTTAATACACCAACTGGAAAACTCAACGCGAATTTGGTGGGTTACGAATGCTTTCCAGAGGGTGGGGGAATCTATGCAATGTATTGCAAAAACACGGGTGAAGCAATCAGGCGTAGAGTTATCGTTTTGGTGATGTTGGGGTATCGTAATGCTTCGGTGATGATATCTCGACGGGGTATTTTGAATCGGGGGAAAACAGTCAACTTGGGGATGGCGAAGATGGTGAATTTGGTCATCGAACGCACGTCGGGATTGGCAGCCGAAGAATTAGTGGAAGCGATCGCCTTCTCTGGCAACGAACCAAAGCCCCAACATTTTTATCATTTGTGCAGTGACAATAAGCATCTTGATACCCAAATCCAGAAAATTATATCTGCCGTCCATTCCTCCAGAGATGAATACGCAATCGCACTCACTAACTGGTTAAAAGAGGCATTACCATCACAAAACGAATTAGACGAAGTAATTATTTGTGGTGGTACGGCTGATTACCTGCGTGAAGAATTAGACGCATTGTTTCCAATAACACCTGTAATTTGGCATGGCGGCGTAGAAATTCCGCCTAATTTGAATGAACAGTGGTTGGGTAGTCGTTTAGCTGATGTATGGGCATTATCTATTTATCACGGGATCAAAGTTCGCTCTAAGAGAAAGGAGGGAGAGAGGGGGACAGAGGAAGAGGGGGAGAGTGGGGGGAAGAATATGGAAGAAAAATCTTGTGAGTCTCACTCCAATGAGGACGCAAGTTCTAATCCCCCACTCGGACACTCGGACACTACCCCCTCCCCCCCTGTCCCACTCCCCCACTCTCCCCATCCCCACTTACAGAATGAGGAAGTACCAAATGCCTAAAAAGAAAGATTTTGAATGGCGCTATCAGCCACCATTTGATTCGGACAAAGCAAAAATGCTTAGTTACATTCAGAACGAAAGCTTACACCCATTCCAGGATAAAACCATGATGATAATGACTGCTCTCAAAGCTTACTACATGCCTCTAGCACTATACAGCGAGGGTAGCTGTTCTCGTGAAAATTTGGAGTTGATATTTCTCGGTGGGGTGAATGCGATCGCAAACCATCTCAAGTTTACCTGTGCCGCGTTGAATATAAACCAAACTCTTGTAAGCAACGTCTTATGTAGTGCATTCGCGGGATTAGAAACAAGTAATTGGCAACCACAGAAGCAATTAATCCCCAATACCCCATCACCGCTACCCGATACCCAGGATTCCTTAGATAATTTTGACCCGCAAATGTGGAATTTAGCAGGAATTACGACAGATAGCGAAACCTTTGACTCCTGAAAAATATGCCAAGAATACATTTAATTGATGGGGAAAAAGGTGGTGTGGGTAAGTCGCTATTTGCCCGTGTGATGGTGCAGTATACAATTGATAAAAAAATAGAACACGCTTTAGTTGATGCTGATATGACTAACCAGGATGTCAAACGGTTCTACGATTATGCTGTCGATGCCGAGTTTAGCGAAGCTGTAAGTAAAGGAGATAAGGCTGACATAATTTTTGAATTAGCTAGGAAACAAGTAGTTATTGTCAATCTTCCTGCCAACGTATTTCCAAGGGTAAATAACTGGATAATAAGGGGACGCTTGTTAGAAGTTGCAGATAAATATGGTGTGGATATTTGTAAATGGTTTGTTTGCGACGGAGGTTTTGAATCTATCGATTTGTTTTATCAATCGATGAACTTGTACAAAGATAAAATGCTCCATGTCTTTGTGAGGAATTTGGGTAAAACCGATGATTGGAGTTTTTTACAAGATAATGTTAGTTACCTTGACTTCAATAAAAAATATCAAAATACTTTGCAAATCATTAATTTTCCTCTGCTGTATCCGGGAGACAGATATTTTATTGATTCTAAAAAACTGAGATTTGATGCAATGGAAATTGAGGGAGTAATGCCCGTAATGTCGCAGCAACGACTATCAACTTTTTTATCCGAATCACATCGGGAGATTGAAAATACTCAATTGTGGGCAAAGGATCAACAAATAAAGAAAAAATAACCTGTCAACCTATCAACTGAGAAAAAGCCTAGTTTTATGCAGTATAAACTTAACCCTTTATATTCGACAAATCAAGCTTTTAATGGAGATGTGATAACCAGTGATGAAGAGAAATACATGGGAAGGCTTTATATTCTCGCTGCGGACGATAGGAAATTATTGAATTTAGGAATTAAGTCAGAATGGTTTTTTGCCCATGCATCAGCAAATGTCTTAATTTCCGGACATATTAACAATGAAGGTCAATGGAGTTTATCAACCTACCGAAGTTTAGAACCAAGTTTGACATATACCAATCGAAACAAAATATTTGACGAAATTTTTAGCCATGAGTATGTCTGTGAAATAAGCTATTTACGCGAAGAGCAGACTGTAAATATATCCCAAGTTATAAGCAAATCTGATAATTCTGATACTAATACAGATGAGGATTCAAATGTTACAGATGAGAGAAGTGCGACTAAAATAGTAGGACAACTGAGTATTAATCCTGACAGTATAGATATATTGAGGGGTTTAATACTGGATTCTTCCCTAGATGAATTATCAGCTTTATCACAAGAAATTGAGATACCAACCAATCATCAAGTTGAAAAGCAACAATCAGATTTTAACGGCAAAAGTCTCACAGAAATCATGAATTATTTTCAGCGCTCATCAGCCCCAAAACTAGATGAAGACGAGTTGTCCTTTGCTCAAATACATCTAACGCAGAGAGTTATGGATGAATACGAAAGGCAAAATACTAACGAGTTTGTTTTCGTGCCTTTTGGAACTGTCACAATACATGCGGAAGAAAGTTATTTTATATTGCGTGATTCGGACGATGAACATACCATTTTTACTGTGACTTTCGACGCTGATATTATTCATGGATTGAACGACACTGATGCTCTCAAAATTGAGATGATTTTGAGTCAACTAGATACAGAAGATTATCGACGAAGCAGAGATATAAGCCAACAAGAAATGGAAGCCGATAAAGCCGAAATTAAGGAACGTCGAGGAATGGAATATGGTGCATAGTTTGCGACAAGCAAAAAACGAAAGTTACTTGAATCGCTTGCTTGAGGGGAAAGACGCAGATTTTCAAAGACGGGTTTTAGCAGTAGCAATCGAACATGGTCTATCCACAAGCGACCCCTTATTCCTGATTATGCTAGCAACTGGTCAACTTCAAGTATTGCTGGAGGATAAACCTAACGAGTTTGATCGCTTATTTCAACGCTGGTCAGAAGCAATTTACGACCATTTGGAAAAGGCAAAGCGTACTGCTACTAGTGGTCAGGAAGTGGAAATCCGCAGGATGGTTGACCGACTAATTGAGCATTGCGAGTCGAAAGAGCGAAGTCGTCTGAGAGTCATGTTTCCAGCGATGGGATTGTTGGTGAGTGCGATCGCGTTCGGTATTTTAGCCGGGTTATCTGTTCCTGTGTGGTTAGCGGGTGGGTATGTACCGGGGAAACCAAGGTTATTGACAGTTGCCGAGGTTGAAAATTTACGATGGGTAAAAAGTCGAAACGGAAAGTTAGCCCGGAATATTTTTACTTGGAATTCCGATAGTTTAAGTAATCTTAATTGCACCAATAGTTCCGAGCAAAGGGCTGTAGTTGCGAGAGAAAAAGGGAAAACTGTAGCCCGTAGAAGTGACTATTGTTTATTACGAGTTAAACCACCGTAATTGAAATATCGAATCGAGAGTACTCTGACTAATTATTTTTCATAAAGTTTCAAACCTCATTTTGACAAACTAAAAGTTGGAGATAATCATGACAGAATTTAATTTTGATTACCAACAAAATCAATATTTCAATCCAACAGAAAGTAATAGGGAGTTAGAAAAAAATCTACCTGTTAAGAATCCAGTCGATGATATTTCAAGCATCAATCAAATTCGCGTCGTTGTAATTGAAGACCACGAACTTACCCGTATTGGTATCAGGACAACGCTACAACATGAACAAATCAATGTTGTTGGAGATGCTGAAAATGCTACTGACGGCTTAAAACTGTTAAATAATTTACAACCAGATATCGCCATTGTCGATATTAGTTTACCTGATAAGGATGGTGTCCAACTCACACGGGAAATAAAAAGAAAAAAGCCCGAAATGAAAGTATTAATTTTAACATTGCATGATAGTCGAGAAGCAGTATTAACAGCGTTTGCTGCGGGTGCTAATTCCTACTGTATGAAGGATATCAAATTCGAGAAACTAATCGAAGCTATACATTTAACCTATCGCGGTTACACATGGATTGACCCAGCTATAGCAGGATTTGTACTTGAACAAGCGCAAAAAAATCCGTTACATATCTCTAAATTTGTCCCTCGAAACTCGGATGATACTTTGGACCCCGAAATGCTCGACTTGTATACCTTGACAGAGAGGGAATTTGAGATATTACGGTTGATTGTCGAAGGTAATAGTAATGCTGCGATCGCAACAAAGTTATATATCACCCTGGGAACTGTAAAAGCCCATGTTCGGAATATTCTCATTAAAGTCGGTGCTGAAGACCGTACTCAAGCAGCAGTTCATGCTTTACGTTACGGTTTGTTGGATTAACCCGCATAGCCTGACGTGAGTGCGAACCTAGAACTATTAGAATTGGCTATAAAGCTTATTAGGTATGGATTTCATGTTGCGAACCTGAGTTATTGCTTGAGTATTTGGTTAAGCGTCCGGTGAAAGCTCAAAAAATACCCGTCGTGATGTCTCACCATCCACGGGCAGTACATTATCAGAGGTAATGCACGATGTCTAGTTTATCGGTTTTTGAATTTGAGTCAAAACAAGTTCGGTTTGTAGGGACTGAAGACTACCCCGAATGGATAGCTCAAGACGTTTGTGACGTACTTGAAAACGGGCAGGCTTGGAATATTTTGCGAGATTACGACGAAGACGAAAAGGGTCTATATAGTATACAGACCCTTGGAGGGGAACAGCAAATGCTGACTGTGACTGAGCCTGGGCTTTATCGCTTGATTTTTAAGTCGCGCAAACCCGTAGCAAAGCGATTTCAGAGATGGGTGCTTCATGAAGTGCTACCCAGCATTCGTAAGACAGGGAAATATGAGATTCCGCAACCCCAAAACATTCTTCCACTTCCACCAACAGATATTCGTTTGGTTAATTTTGTGAGCGCACTCTCTGTGATTGGTATCGATACAACTAATCCAAGAATTAATCAAGCGGTTCAAGATTTAGTCAGCAACCAAATATTTGGTATACAACCACAATTATCTGCCCAAACAGATCGTTGGCAAGGAGTAGCCGAGATAGCTGAATCAATTGGTTACAGTCATATTGCACGCGATTTAAGTTTACGCAGTCAGCGCTTGTAAATTTGTGTCACGCTGTGCCCAAACACACCAGTTAGTTCGCAAACAGGAAAGGCGTTTGTGCAATGGTACGATGCGAGATATTTGGTTATACCTTGTAACGGAGCAGTTAAAAAATCTGATAGAAACTTGGTGTCGAAATTGCGGATAAAGACTATTAACTGCAAGCCTATAAGGAAACGCGCTAATTGCCTCAAGATTATAAAAACCCCTGATTGTTTATCACAACTAGGGGTTTTTATCGTTCAGTAACAATTTCTTGCTCCCGCCCGAACCGCCCAACCCGGATTTCTCACAAAGATTTAAACAATTAGCTAAAACCCTTATTAAACTTAGGTTTGAGATAAAATACCTCATTACATACTGTTATGATTCGTGCAGTGTCTAAAACGCTTGAGATTAAAGCGACATAAAGGTTTGGGTAATAGCGATACGCCAAGGGCGTTAAGCGGAGCTTATCGCACTGCTTGTGAGAAATGCGGGTTTAGTGCTGCGAACCTGGAACTATCAAAATTCGCTACAAAGCTTGTGGGGAAAGGATTTGATACTGCAAACCTGAGATGATGATGTGCGATACTGTCGAAGATAGAAGCCCGTGGCATCGCAAGTCTACATTATTTTTATTCTCGATTCTTTAAAAGCTCACAGGGAAGGACTTTTGTTAGATATCCGGATTCCGATTTCTATCGTGCGATCGCTTTATTCCAGCGTCGGGTAATCAATATATCCCTCTTCTCCATTAGTGTAGAAAGTATTGCGATCGTAACGATTCAACTTATTGGAGAGTGCGAAACGCTGGGGTAAATCGGGGTTTGCAAGAAAAAGACGACCATAAGCAACGAAATCAGCGTGATT
>QQTW01004620.1_pt1 | contig 10345 bp, 14 predicted proteins | sample 1904831 | NCBI WGS metagenome assembly QQTW01 (sample SAMN09435610, study PRJNA476489) | Subsurface metagenome, whole genome shotgun sequencing project.
ACAACGTGCAGAGGGTTGCACATCGGACCCACACGGCCCAATGTTGCACTGAACGTTCCATAGACCGACTTCCCTTACCCGATCTATAACTACTATGTCTTTCAACACTGCGTTTACGTCATCTCGTACATCTATTGCATATATCCTGCCCTTTTCCTGATAGACTTTTAACCGAAATCTTCGCACAGGATCACTACCCTATTTGTGTTCCGTCTTCACACTCTCATGCCGCTTTGTCATGGATCTAGCATTTTTATGATGGAGTTTTCAATATATTCGAAGCTAGTTGTCCTATGCCTTCACTGAAGAGAAGCTACCGAGATCGAGGTAGAGATCATCGATCAGGACCGATACTACCAGCAGCGTTCTCAACCTCATCATGGATATGGACTTCGTAAGGATCCGCGTAGAAAGATTTCTTTTTTGAAGACTTCGACACAACGCCCAAGCCCGTCAAAGATTCTAACACGTTGAGCTTAGCGACATCTCGTGTTCGCAGTGAGCTTTTGGCAATGCTTTCGCATCAACATAGTAATGTCTCCAAACCAACGCATACATAGTTGGGAGTTGATAAGAAAAGAACGCCGCGAAGAAAAAGGTTCCTAGGGAGAAGCGACCTACTAAGGAAGCCGTATGACTTGCGGGCGACACATCACCGCATTTATAACTTCTCCCCGGTGTCACTCTTAGAAGTCTACAATCGACAAAGAGGTGATGCGTCTTAAAATTACAATTACCTCACCGGAGTCAACCAGAAACGGGAACAGATATTTGGTTCACATATACCTAGTCCACAAGATACGGAACGGTTCCTTGTCCTATAAGGTCGATTGGAAAGCCTGTCTCGACGGTTACAATCCTTAATCCAAAGCTTTATCTGAATGTCTTCCCACGCGGCGCCGATCGGGAGAAGCCGTGGCCTTTTCTACAGGGGTTTGGGATCAAACGTCTGCTTGGGATGAGGGTCGCCCACGTGACCATTAAGATCCACGCCGGCTTTTACCCCTACAACGACAAGGACGAACGCCAACTCGAACAGCTACTGTGCCACAGGAAGACGAGGACGACAAAGTAGGACCACATGTAACGGCAGGCTTAAGAGACGATACCTGCGCTAGTCTGCGGCATCTCATCAATCAAACTCCAACGCATCTTCCTGGGACTCACTCCAGATGACTTCAATCATACCAACTCTTATATATTTCTGTCTATACTATTTAGCTTCATCCATTGACATCGCTTGTTCTCGGCAACTTGATGCTGTCATCCTTTAGCACGAGAACAGATTGGGCTTCTCGCCGCACATCGTGATGAGATATATGGTTCAGAAGCATCTCGAAGTCAAAATGTGCTCATCTGAAAATTCTGAATCCTGGAAGGCTCTATGGTCTTTTCTCGTCCTTCTTGTGGACTTTATCTCAACCTCAGATACCCTTCGGTACCTCCTCATGCAGACTGGTAGCAGGGTTGTCAATAAGTGCAGATTAGGGGGTGGCAATTCGACGACAAAGTCAAAAAATGCGAAGTCGAAGGTCAAAGTCAAGGTCGTAACAAGACCACAATACCGTTACGCTCACAACAACCATCCTCGAGCGTCTGAACCAGGGTGAAGCGGCGACACGAAACAATGTGAAATCTCCCACAACCAAGGTCATCGCATCTCTCTCTCCCTGGGTACCAAAAACCTAATCCGAAACCGACTCACCCAGTCCATAGTCGTGAATACCAACCTATACAGTACTGCCATTAAACCGAGGCTTACGCGAAGCTTGCTGCAAAATTGGACCGAATAATTCCTAGAGGCAACCGAAATCACGACTCGCAACATATTCGAGCTTATGCCATGGCGACTTTGGAGTATCAACTGCGAAGGCTCCTCAATAGCGTAACTGACTTTCGTACATTACCAACTACTTGGAGTGGTGGTCAAGCTGCTCTTATACCATCAGAGATCATGCAGAACGGAAACGGACAACACCATCTTCCCCATCAATTTAGCAGACGGGATATTCTGCGATGATCTATATACAGGCTACGACAGACAAATCTACCATTACCAACGATAATAACAAAGCTCCCCACCGATTCCGAAATGGCTGGATACATCGACAGTTCTCCTAATCTCTTAGAATACGGCGAGCTTCTCGAAAGGTTTATCACAGATGGGATATGAGAGGCTCATCACCCCAGCAGACACTGTTGTTGACGATTCAGACTATATTTTCAGCAAGGCATCTGCGCAAGGGAGGTTCTATCACCTGACCTTTGCGGTCATCGTCCTGGTACTCTATTTGACTTACCCTGCCATCTGGAATCCCTATTAGGCAGTTGTAGTGCAGACTCACACTATTCTTTGCTAAACAATCACGTAGGTATCGAGGGTATCCCAGTTCCATCAGCCATATTCTGGCAGGGATCCACTATTCGACGCCGATGCCCCAGATATACACCGGTGGAGATCGACTTTCGGAGGCATTTACGACGTCGTCGTAAGTGAAAGAGTTATAGAGGACCCGGAGTATAAGAGACCAGTAGTCATCTGCGTCGTCCGTTTCAAGTGTTATACCGTCGAGGGAGTCGAGGAAAACCGCATCAATCCCGAAAATGCAGAGGATATGCCTATGGAAGACGGAGAAACCAAGCAGCAGCAACCAGGTGCATCGCTATTCCTACCACCAGCCGATATGCCGCTCGTTATCAGTCCAAAAATTACAACCACCTTATATTTACTTGCAGCTGAGAGTGAGGCAAACAGTTCCCGTAAGCCAGACTCCCATCTCAACAGACTCACTGCTTCGTAGGGGATCACTAAACCATATCATGCATGATACCAAGGTCTTTCGTCCTTCTCCGTTAAGAAAAAAAGGACCTACGGTTGATGAGTTTTTGTTCGAGAAACGAACACTTCAACACTCTTATTCGACTTGTGGTTATGCTAACTCAAAATAGATGCGAGCTATATCACATAATGCAGGCAAGGTCCAGTAGCGCTTTTTCAGGGTCTGTTGCATCTCCGGCAATTGGAACCCTTTAGAAACATGCTGATGAATTTGCATGGTCTTCTGGAGCTGCGCTACGTCTTCGGCAAATTTCGACGTCGATAATGAAGTACAATCAGTTTTACATCTCAAAGAGTCTTCTCCCAACAGTCTTACTTTCCGCATCATTTGACATCAACATCAAGGCTCATCCTAAACGTACGGAAAATTGAACCCAAGCGGAACGAGTGGGTAAGAGCCATTATTGTAGGCGCACCGGAAACGCGATAATCCAGGGTATATCGAGTCGCCCTTGGGCACCGTTGCCTCTAAGCCCAAGTATGGCTCAGTATTATTCTACCGCTTTGCAGCCGCCAGGAAATGAGCTTGAGGCGTAGTGAAGAATCATACCCCAAGGTTCCTTGTAAGCAAGAAAGCTACTGGTATATGTTGTATATGGCTGGTGTATATGAAGCAAGAGCAAGACAGGAGGTCAGCAAAAGTGTCTTTGGGATGGTTTCCGACAGCAATGAATTCCGCTTCTCTTTCTTTAATGAAAAGAAGACACTTTTTACGACAGGGCCATACACTTGGGTTGCCGAACAATTAACGATTATCGCTTGATTGGGAATCTTTTCTGAAACGCACCAAAGCTCCCCTAACTAGTTCAAGATTCGAGTCGTTGATCCGGATGCCAAAGGTGCAATGAAAGATGGAAGAAAGTACAAGCAGTGCCTACCACTACAGTCAATCATCTGATGGTTGCTTGATAACACTTGGAAAGCTTGGGTAAGATCGTCCATGCATTCCCCGATTATCAGCTTTCCCTACCGACCATGGTCAAGCACTCTTGGGAAGCAGTGAACGGAACCAGAACAACTATCGAGTAGCAATTTGTACAACGATAGATGCTGCTATGGATTTCCAAGAAGGCAACGAGTGTTATCAAGCTAGAAGCTCCAATATATGCTTTGTCCGACACCGCGAGGGAGCAGAACGAGTGGCGCCACCACAACGCGCAGCTGAACAGCGTGTCCGCTCGCCCCCCCTCTTATGACCTGGCTTGCGAACGCTTCAAGTACAACCTCCAGTGCTCCCCCGTCCCCGGGGAGTGGCAGATCGTCGACGGTCTGTACTGCTGCCTCGGCACCGTCAAACCCGACCAGGACGGCCAGGTCAACGTCGGAAACGCCGAAATGAAGTTGCGCCCGTGGCAGATGGTCTTCCTGGTCTGGGGCAAGCCCCAGAATCACGCCAGCCTACACGAGTGAGCAAGAAAAGACAAGGGAGGCTATCAAACCTGCAGCTAAATTTGACAAGTCAATCGAACAATGCTGTAGGAAATGGGCACCACTAGGAAGCCACTACAAGCGAAGAGATGGCATGAAGAAGCCTATAGGGGCCATGTTATATCATCGTCCACATACAGAGCCCCAATTACTCCTATTGCCCACCGGGAACTTAGATACTTCATATATATCGATAATGTTATTTCGAAAAAAAAAAACTGCTATAGGACGAAGCAGAGCCGGCACTCGGGACTCCAAGAGCGTATGACCATCGTCATATATGTCGATGTGAAGCTATCATAGAGGGCATGTTTCGGAGCCCTCACATAAGTAATCGAAATCTGGTCGAATCCATTATTTTAGTCCTTTTTTTGGCTTCGCATGGACTGACACAAAAGCAACTTGTCGAAGAAAAAGGGAGTTACGTTCGATGCCAACGTTTCAGCATCGACGAGTACAAGAATTTCATTTAAGAGCATGTATATTCGCCCGGAGCTATCTTATTTAGATGCGGCCAGAGTATTATAGTCGGTCTCAAAGACTTTCATCCTCGCATTACGAGTCTTCCACATCCTTGATTCAATAGGAATCGAGTCTCAGTATTACAGGCGGGTACTCTAGTAGTTTTGATGCAACCTCGGACAACCACATCATAAATGCACTTTTTGATCGACGAAAATTATTCTCCTCCTAAGATAAATGTCTCACATGCACATCCTGGGCCCGAAGGTGTGGATTCTTGATATGCACAGGCACTAGAAGATATTGGAGCACCCGTCGAAGCGGCCGCTGCACGATTGTCCAAAAAAGTCGAACAGCACTTACGGTCGTCCTGAAATCTATCTATGCTCTACTACGGACGAATTCTGGCTAACCTCGAGGATGCAGAATATGTGCACATCATTTTGGAAAGGCAGACCGCTAGAACAGAGATGTCACCTAAAGGCCAAGGAGGGGTGGAAATGGTGACAAAACTTGTTAATATCCAGCGTAGCGCTGGGAAAGACAACGCGGCTCTTGTACATGCAACCAAGACTAGGTCAGCGCGGATGGCAGCAGCTATTGTCGCAAGCGGAATAAAGGGCGACAAAGGTTCTCTAAAGATTCTTCAGAGTTCGGTGAATCTTGAAAAACTCTCCTGCACCGTATATGATACCCTGGTGCTTTATATGCACGAGATTCATGGGCAATATAAGCGCGGTGATAAGTATATCAGCAGTTTTGACCTTCAACGAGGCCGGGAATCCTTTTAAAATAATTCCATTTGGGTGCCCAGTACCTGTACTGGTCCTTTACCTATCGTTCTGGGAAATTCCTATCAGAAAAAACCCTAACCTTCTCGAGCACGCAACCCTTTAGCAACACAAGCCTGACCGATCTCGGAAGGCAAGGGAGAAACCCAGCCAAGTCCAGTTTGAGATGAGAGAAACCTGAATACAATGAGTTGCTGGGACGACCAAGGAAATTGGATACCCTTATGACTCATAGATGAATCTTGGTACTCATGGCCATGGCATCTTTCTGAAGCATTTTCGCGGAAGTTTCTTGAGCATCTGGGCCACAATTCACCATGAGGATGATATAAAAGCGGCGACGGAAGATGGAAAAGATAATAATCAGCTGGCTTCAATGGCTTTTCTAACGGTGTATACAACAACAGAAGGGCAAATAGTAGACATCAAACAAGACTTGGCACGGTTGTCAGCAATGTAGTACACGATTGGATGTAAAAGAGGCCCCGGAATTGGAACAGGGTGGTCACTCTATCAGCAGAAGAACAATCGCCATGCCACTACCAGCCCCCAAAACACTACGAACTGATCGAGAATGGCCTTTGCCTCAGCGATTGTCGTTGGCAATGCTGCCGAAGCCATTGCTCTCATTGTTGCCTTCGTTTACAAGAGAGTAAGTTCACGCTTCCCAAACCTTTTTTCCCCACCGCATCCTCTAGAATCACCTATTCGTGATCTCACCGAGGCAGTGAGGGCCAACAACAGCTTCATGTCATCGTTAAGTCCAAGATGCGCATTATGAGAAGGCCCACCGACTGAAACGAGACTTAGAGAGCAGCTTTAAGAAGGGCGAGGTCCTCTCGGGGCTTAAGAATGCTGAATTCGTCGATTGTTCTTATTAAGTCGATTAAAATTATCTTGCCTCTACATCGAGGACTCCTCGGTAGTTTCTGCCGTTACGGAAAGCAGAAAGATATACCTATTGTCAAAGAGCTGGTAGAAACCCACAACATTAGACAGATTATCTGGGTATTGATTGGTCTCGAAGGAATACCAGTAGATTACGACTCGAAGTCATTGCTCCTGTTTTTGAACTGTCGATCGCCCGGACTCGTGCTAGAGGCCAAATATTTCATCTATTATAGTCAACATATGATAATATCGACGCCAATACCAATTATTCTAACTAGGGGGTTTAATAAGCGTGTACCCTATCCCTCGGCTGCAGAAGTCTGCACGCGCAGCGAAGAATGCGTAATTGCATAAACCAGATTCAGAAGGAGTGGTTTGATGTGGTATTTCTCGAAGACGACGGACATGTCAAATTTGTCCCCTTGCGTACGCTTATAACTATCTTCAGCGCAGAGATCTATCCCCACGCTCCAAATTTCTATGAACTTGTCAAAGATACCGGTAAAGATGCCACCTAAATAGATGATAATGTCGAAACGCGGAGATTGATCCTGGTACATGTGCAGCTCCAAGAGGACATGCTTGTCACATACAAAGTACTAGCATCAAAGGGAAGAAGCTGGAAATACGAGGGCAAATCGTGACGGGTGACACCCTGGAATCGATCGATCAAACTAAACTCTTTACCGGTCTGACGAAGCTCATCTGCTCATCTATCATCAACTCTCTTATCATCCACTCTATTCTGGTATACTCTCTCAATGATGCTTTGGATAACTCACACTGAGGTCTCGGGATAGAAAGCAATCGGTCAACCTCGCACTTTAAGGCCACAGTCAATCCCCTTTCAAGATATTGGTCTGTCACTTCCGGCTCCAAAAGTTTGGGAATCCCTGGTAACGTTCCGTTATGCCAGCATTCGACCTGATGCATGCTCTTGCGTGCTCGTACGTCGACCTAGGGACGGGCACGGGCAAGACAGCACTCGCGTGTGTCAACCAGCTCGCTACACGAGGCGTTTCTTGCGTATACGGTGGGCTAATCTATTCGACTTACAGACCTTTGTGAAATGGAAGATGCTCGCATCGACTGACAGTCGAAGCTACCTTAATCAATTGCACAGAAGACAGGAATATGACTGGGCGACGCAATGCCATCGCTGCCATTGTGGATGAAAACATCGCCGCCGAGGGGTTCAGAGAGCCCGCGGACAAACCGGAGACATACCGTTGCCTCGCCCCCCTCAGCCTGATGATGAAACCTTCATAGAATGTATAAAGAGATGAACAGCCAGGGCGTCGTGCCTCCATTATATCTAGCGGTCTGCCAACACTTCGCACTGGACCCGAAGCGTCCGATTTTGCCTTTAGGCCCCGACCAGGTCCTTCGGCCCTGGCAAGTACAGTACAACGTTTAGAGAATGCGGGTCGCAAAGGTGCTATGGACAATAATCTTGGCTGACGATATAGGGATTCTGTCAGAGATCTAGTTCCGAAAACCCTGCATACATGAATCGAATCGACACTCATTGACTCCCTCTTTTACGGTATCATCGCAATCAAGCGCCCACTTTCCTCCTACATAGGTATCATGTAGCCGACCACAGGATCGATATTAAGAATGTCTCGTCGCATCGTTGTGAGTTCAATGTCTCCCTTACGAAAATTGCTTCATGCTTCATGGGTGCGAACCTTTCAGCAGCTATGCTAATATATAGCTTAAAGATGGACAATCTACGCCGCAAGCACTAAAACCCTGAGAACCATGCTCGTCCTAAGCCAACACTGATTATCCTACCTCCGGCTCTAATTACACAATGGCTGCGACAGTTTCAATTAGTCGTACCAGGCGTCTTCAAGCTGTGGCTGTATTATGGAGACAGTCGAGCCTCCAGACACCAATAGATCGCAGGTAAAAGGAATGTTGAGGGCCTTTTGACCAAGGACCATCCAATCTTTAAGACGGACCGTGACACAATAGCTTCTACTACCATCGTTACCACCTATTAGACCTTTGAATATAGATATGGGCCGACGGCTCAACGGACCTGGAAGAAGGAGAAATTGAAATTATCCAAATATGAAGCTTCTAGCGAGGAAAGCACTATGTGGCCTAACTTCCTAGGTTCGCTAGACAAGCAGTATGATATTGTTATTTACGACGAGGCGCATCTGTTAAAGAGAAATTTACAGGCACCAAAATGGTTGGAAATACATTAAGGAGCAGGAAATTAGGAGAGCTATTCAAGACAAACCAAATACCGACCCAGACAAGGGTTCTCCTAGGTATGGACTGGCGTATGACCACCAGCCAAATCACATTTTGGATGCGTATGAAACATCAGTACTAATGCCACAACGTACATCTTGTGGCGCAAGACTTGGCCGGAAAGAATTTCATTGTACATTTATTGTTCTACGTCGTTGTCTAATACGGAAACTGTCGGCTGGCAAAAGCTTCGGGTGTAATACACAGATTAGCTAGGACTTGGCCGCAATCAGCGCTCCCGTGCCGACTAATATAGACCGCTCAAGTCTGATAAAATAGGATGGGCAGGATAATCCCTAGAAGACCTTATTTCAAAAGGTATTACACCGTTAAGACTCAGGTGTACCCGAACGACTATACATCGCTCGTGGTCAGACCAACACATTAGTTGACTTAGCGAAAACTCTCCTATCATTCAACAGAAACACAAAGCGTATAGGAGAGGGAGAATGGACTATAAGGAGATAATGGGTCCCCTGCGAGAGAAAGGTTACGTACTGGGGGCGTCTAGGTTTTCGATTAAAGCAGCAAAGACCAAGGAAGACGTACTGCGCCTGATCGACGAATTGAAACATCGGGAGGTATCATACAATTGGACCTGAACGTTTTACTTCGCTTAATAACGTTCACCGACTCAGGTCCGACCAGACAATAAACTCCCGTCTGCCTGACGCAGCGACCTCCAGCAAGACTACCTCGAATCTATTCTGCTAAGCTAATGATTAAAAAAATCCGCAGTCTTTATTATCTGCACGACCATCTCTACCAGCATCCTCTTCCTCTACTACCTCTTCGGATTCAAATCCATTATCGACAATGGACGGTTTCCGAAGAGATTCAAGGTGAGGAGTACCGGGCCTTCGAAAAAGGGATGGTCATGGGAGAGATTGGTCGCAGCAAATTAGTTGAAGGATTTTTCCTTTATCACTTAATTATCTAGAACGTTTTGTGCACCGGGATACGGGCTCGCAATCGAGAAACGAGAACGCACGCATTCTTGGATTCGGGTGCCTGCGCTCATCATTCTAACCTACGACGGCCTCATTATTGGAAATCGTCACATACCTCCCGCGGTGACCTGATATCCTCCCTTTACAGGTCCACTTCGAGTCAGCAGGTGAGTTGGATCGCACGGGCGAATCAGCGTCCAAAGGTGTCTGCTGACGAAGGGTCCAAAGACCTGCCTGCTGAAAGCTTCGGCTATCCGAAGACGCCTTACCCCTTCCGGATTCCATTCTGCTCTGTCGGTCCCGGAGGGACTTCTCACAAAGTTGAACCTGAACTGGAATTATGACTGCAGATAGTTCCTATAAAGGAGATAGTTAATGAGTTGATGTCTCCAGGCCTACTGATGCTCGGCAGCTGGCAAATGGTAGAAGTCGCGGAGTTCTTTGGTGTTGCCGAACCCGGCGTAGCCAGCCGTGCTGCTCGAGCTTGACTCGAAGTTGAATTCGACAACGTAACATCCTTAGGGGTTGCTGCTTATAGCTGCCATCTTCGCCTTCTCGATAGCCGCATCGGTCCTGGCGCGCTTGCTGACAGGCTCATCACCCGTGCCAGGTGGCGAATCGGGTCGCTTCTTCTTGGAAGTCTTGGGAGGCATTGTGGTAGAAGTTGTTAGCAGGCAAATTCCACTGAGATGAGGTTAATGATTAGGTCCTGACAG
>QQTW01004621.1_pt1 | contig 10344 bp, 7 predicted proteins | sample 1904831 | NCBI WGS metagenome assembly QQTW01 (sample SAMN09435610, study PRJNA476489) | Subsurface metagenome, whole genome shotgun sequencing project.
AAGCCTCTTTCAAATCGCATTCTTCTTTGTAATCCTGTTTTAACAGACTTTGGGCACTGGCATTGTTGGCTCCGACACTGGTAGCCTTCCAGCCTCCATAGTTACCGCTGGGATTACTTTGGTACAGTTGAAACTCTCTCTGTGGATCCCAGCCAGCATAGATGAACGATACACCGAATGGCCTGAGACCGCCATGCTGCGTGTAACTTTGCTTGAGATCGCACAAGCGGCGGACTAATTGCTCGCAGGGTATATCTTCGTTGTAGGTGAGGAGATATCTTTGGGCGGCTTGACGGGCATAATTGATCAGGATGTTGGCGTCAGCGGTCATGCCAGCAACTGCGCAGATCATGTTGCTATTTGACCCAGTCAGAAAGAGACGACGAAGCCGGATGAGTCATTCGGGGTCTCACTCATTGAGGATGTAAAGCTTCTCGGCCGATGTATCTTGCTCCAGTAGCTTGCTAGTAACCTTCCGTTCGGCTGCAAGGACTATTCCGTCCTGCGCCAAAATTCCGAGAGCTGTTCCTGCATGTGATATAGCTTCTAGAGCATATTCGACTTGATACAAACGTCCTTCAGGAGAGAAGATTGTGGTCTGTGATTATGAATTAGCAACAATCTGTTTGTAGAGCGACAGATTGACAGACTCGAGAGTCGTATCTTCGCGACATTGTATTTGTGACGTTCACGAAGTAGAGGCAGTTCCCTCAATTTAGATCGTGAAAGCAAGAGGTCCAATAGCAAGGTAGGGGAAGAAATGGCGATGGATGCACTCTGAAGCTATGCAAGGTGAGTAGGCATCGCTTTCACGCGTTGTTCGAAAAGCTTGGACCAATCGGAGAACTGCAAGACCCCCAGCCAAACCCTCCGCATAAAATATATTGCCAATGCCAGATACAAGGACGATCCGCTTGTATCACTGCTGCTGTTGCTACGTCCAGACTTCAGATTCCAAATGCTTAAGTCTACTCATAGAGCAGCAGGTCCGACAAACTCAAATGAACCTGTCCTGCCTCCTGGTTGGACCGAGCATAGGGCACCAACAGGACACAGCTATTATTACAATGCAGAGACCAAGCAGTCCACCTACACTCGGCCTACAGCGCTGTTCTCCAGTCCCTTCTTTATAGATCATACCGCGACGACATCTCCTCTTGGCCACAGCCGTGGCCAGAGTGTTGACGGTCTCGAACCATCTCACCGATCCGAGTATGGTGGGAGCTTCCGGGGTGGTCTCTCATATCAAGACCGTTCTCGTCGGCAACATCAACAGGATCGGCCTAAGAAGAAGAAGGCTATCCCAGGATGTGAGCCATGGATTCTCGTGACCACAAAGCTGGGAAGAAGATTCGTTCACAACCCGGAGAAGAACGAAAGTTTCTGGAAATTCCCTCAACATGTCCTCTTGGCAACCTTTGAAATGGATCGGAAGGAGCAAGAAGAGAAAAAGAATCTGGAAAAAGAAGGCCCTAAAGCAGTAGCTACAGCTGAGCCAAGACCAGACCTACATCCTGTGCCACGGGACAACGAAGGAGACCAACGTGAAGCAGATGATAGCGATTCTTACGAAGAAGTCGAAGTCACGGACGATGAAAACGTCGATGCAGAACAGCCCGATACCGAGTGGGGACCATCGAAGAAACAGCGCACCAATTCCAACGGTCACCAAGGACCATCTGGCCCTGTCGAGTTCAACGAGGAAGACATAGCTTACCAGCTGACACAGATGGGTCAAGATTACGGCCTTGACCCCGGCGAGTACGGAAACGGTGAGGAAGACGAATACGATACTGGCCTGCCTCTCTCCATCGAAGACTCTCGCGCACTATTCTATGACCTCCTGTCCGACCACGCCATTAATCCATACACTACTTGGGAGAAGATCATTGAGCAAGGCCACATCATAGGCGATGAGCGATATGTCGCTCTCCCAAATATGCGCACTCGGAAAGAGGCCTTCATGATATGGAGCACGGAACGGATACGAGAGTTGAAAGAACAGCGAGCCAAAGAAGAGAAGAAAGACCCCCGAATCCCATATCTGCGATTCCTGCATCAACATGCAACTCCAAAGCTGTACTGGCCCGAATTCAAACGCAAACATCGGAAAGAAGAAGAGATGAAAGACGCACATCTATCGGACAGGGAACGCGAGAAATTGTACAGAGACCACATCACACGGCTCAAACTACCAGAAAGCACTCGCAAGACCGATCTTAAAGACCTATTGGAAAGCACACCCTCAGAACACCTCCACCGAAACTCCATACAAGACACCCTCCCCACAGGTATCCTTACCGACCTCCGCTACATCTCGCTGCCCTCTCGAACCCGCGACCCGCTCATCGAAGCCTACATCTCCACGCTTCCCTTCCCTCTCCCCAACCTCAGCGCCGCCGGCCAATCAGCCTCGGATCAAGCGGAAGCAGATAAGAAAGTGGCAGAGCGCCAGAAACGGGAGCAGGCGCTAAGAGAACGGGAGAAGATGGTGCAGGAGGAGAAGCGGAAGGCTACGGGTGCTCTGAGGCGTGGGAAGGAAGTGTTGAGGGATGAGGAGAGGGAGATCGAAGAGGCTCTGAGAATTAGTGGCAGGGAGGGATTGAGGGGATATTTGAAGGAGATGGAGGGGAATGGTGGGCAAGGGCAAGGGGAAGCTTTGGGCTGATACGTTATGTCCTATATCGCGCTTCTTTAGAGAAACACAGCATATCTAATCCGAGAGACCGTTCTGGCTACTTCCTCGCATCCTCGAACCGAGTCCACCACCCCGTCACGCGGCTGACTGAGTCTTTGAAAGAAAGCACGAAAAAATTGAATGAAGAGCGAAAGAACGAAGGAAGGACTCTCCCTCACATTCCACAAAGCCGAACCAACCCAACCCAACCCAACCCAAGCTAAGCTAGGTTAAGCCAAGGTAAAAGAAAAGCTACAATACAGTACACTTCGCTCCGCTTCGCTTCGCTTCGTCGATCGTGAACTGGGTTTTCAAGCAATTGGGCCAGGCTGCGCCTTCGTATTCGTACTGTGCAGTGAGTGCACCGCGGTTAGATACAGGACAGTTTCCAAAGCAGCCAAGCCTAGCCTAAACAGCCTCCGGTAGTAGTAGTACTACTAGTAGCCTATCCATCCATCCCAGCCGGGACGGTTGCCATCGGACGAGTCTGTACAAGTGGTGGCTGGGTTCGGGCACAGACGAAGCGGTTCCCATCTCATCCTCGCAGGCAGGAAGGGTACAGCGCATCCAGTCAGTCACTCGGGCACTCCATCACTCCATCAACCCATAGCAAGCAATCAATCAATCAACCACTCAAATCAACCGCAAGCCACAATTCATTCCTCGCCCTCCCCTGCACGCATGGCACCTAAGCAGGCGCCTGTCTCTGCATCAACATGTCGCGCAGCACCGCGAGATCCTGACCTGCGGCCGGGTTCTCCGCCAGACACTCCCTTACGACGATGAACTCCGGGATGCCCGCCGTGGGTGCTTGCAGGAGCAGCGCTTGCACCGCTGGGAGCTGGGCTGCCTGGGGACCGAGGGTCAGGTGGGCGGCGGCGGGGCCGGTTGGAGGGGGAGGGGCCGGTGCCGGTGCCGCTCCTGCTGGGAGCTGGGCGGAGGGGTCGATTGGCAGGGGAGCGGCGTTGGGGTTGGGGGTGGGGCTCGCGTGTGGTGCGGACGGAAGACTAGGAAGACCAGGAGGATGTGGTGAGCTGTAGGGGAGTGGGTGGACGGGTGGCGGCGGATTTTGCATTGGTGCTGCTGCTGCTGCGGCGGCGGCGACTGCGGGAGGGGGTGTAGGAGTCGGGTAGCCCGTCTGTGTTGCTGTCGGAGCTGTAGCACCCATGCCTGCTCCTGCGTGAACGCCAGTGATAGGACTCGCAGCGACAGGCGGATGCTCCCTCGGCGTCGCATTCGCGTTCGCATTCGCATTTGCATTCAGCTCGCTCGTCTTGATCACAAACGGCACCAGCAGCATATCCTCCTGGATCGGCGTCTCAATCTTGACATTGTTCAGCAGTTGAAGCAATTCCGGTGTCTTCTGGCTCCCCGCCTCCAGCGGAATCAGGTAAATATCCTTGATGGCCGGATTGCTGGGGTTGACGCCCACGCCGTAGCGGTTGCGGGTCTTGAAGTAGTTGAACAGGACGCTGAATTGGTGTTGCTCGTTGGGGATGTCGGATGCGCGTAGCGAGACGACGATGACGTCCGAGGTGAAGCTGTGGCGGAGACCGCAGAGGTAGGTGTCTGCTCGTGCAGGATCGATGCGGCCCTCTATCGTGAGGATCTCGGGGATTAGTTGTTGCCAGGAAAGACCCAAGCCCTCGACGTCTGCGCCGGCGGCTTTCCGGGCCGAGGCTTGAAATCTGGCGACAGGGCTCATGTTGACGGTTCCTCGCCAGATGATTGCGTTGTCGCCGTCGAAGGATTTGGGCGAGTAAGGTGGCGATTCGATGTCCTCGTCTTTGAGGAGGGCGTCAATTTCTGCATCAGCTGCTGTCTGGTTGGTCCTTTGGGGTTGCCCTCCGCTTTGGTATGGAATCTGCGGAAATGCAGGTCTGTCGCCATCTGGAGAGCCTTGCACACTGGACCAGACGTCTTGAATATTGAAAGTCTGTGAGGACTTTCGTTCCTGACCTGTGGACGGTCGGGGACGGGCTTGTGTGTTGATGGAAAGTGGTTTGCCATCTGGTGACCTTGGCCCGGCTGGAGTGGGAGCAGTTGGGCTTATGACCTCGCGCATGTCTTGATCCATACCACTTTCCCTTCGGCGCACTGGCGCATTCATGATATCTGGTTCAGCAGCGATTTGTTGAGTCTCATCAACGTATTCCTCCCCTTTGTGGGTCCGACGGATTCGAGGTCCTTGCTCTTGAACGATGACATGCTGCTTTTCTTGTTCCTGTTTGATCTTGGCGTCTCGTAGCTGTTGTTCTCTGCTTGCCATATCTTCAGGACTCATCCTAGCAAGATGTTGTCCCGTGATGCTGCCGTCTAGCAAGCCATCTCTCAGGGCATCGTTCTTTTTTACGTTGAAAATAATTGTCCTTACTTGAGACTTATAGGCGTCATTTGGTTCTCCAGATCCATGAGAGAGAGTCTGATACAAAGCATGTTCCACACTCAGGCCTAATTGAGCCCCAATGCCATCCGCAGTCTGCCCAGCTGGTATGCCAAATTTCCCTTGCTTCTGAGCATTAACAGCTTCTGTCGAGAACAAGCGCATAAGGTTGGCCGCTATCGACTTCCTCTGAGCGGGCAATCCGTCAACTTCTGACGTGACTTGGGTATGAGTGGCCTCGGATTTGGAGCTCTGCCTGGATGGTGTTTGTACGCCACTGGACTTGCGCCTGTGCTGGACAGGGTGACCCCCATTTTGCTCGTGGACGGAAGAAGATGGCGTGGGTTGTGCAGAAGTCTGGCGTTGCTTCTTAGATTCCTGGTAAGAAGTCAGATCAATCAATGTTGTACCCGCGTGAAGCTACGTACCTGAAGGGCGCCGGCGCCATTGGTTGGCTCCTCATGTTTGCGCTTCTGCCCTGCCGAGCTACTAGCAACATCTTTTGCTGGTGATTGTACCGTATCAACCTCCTGACTGGCTTCAGACACAATCTCACTAGGCCGTGATCCAGATTTCCGACCTCTCTTTCCACCCTTTTTCTTCTTTGCAGCCTTCTCCGCTTCAGCAGCTTCTCTCCTTCTAGCAACTTCCTCCCATGGTTTTTCGCCTCTGGCTATCGCGGCTAGCAGCTCCTTGTGATCCTCCGGTTTGCATTGCTCACAGAAATACTTATCAGGAGCTTCTTCAGGTGGGTAGGGCAATAACATGCAATCGTTGTGCTGCCAGGCAGAGCAGTTGTCGCAACAGATCATATCTCTCTGCGTGTCTTCTTCCTCTTCGTATTGACCGCATACACATCGTATAATCTCATCTTCTTCATCCTGTACCTCAGGCTCCTTCGTCTTGGATCCTTTGCCTTTGCCTTTCTTCTTGGGTGCATCTTCGTCGATGTCCCTATCTTTGGTGTACTGGCCTTTGGTAGCGCGCCCTGACCGTCGAGGTTCATCTGCGAGAAAGACTTGTCAGCAAGGAAAATGGAAGATACCAAGATGGATGAGTTGGCTATGGGATATGGCGGACAGCTTACCGGCCATGATTCAGCGCCACGGAAGGTGTACACGACGAATTACAGCGCGACTGTGATGAAGCCACACGATCACAATACTATTTGATTCCCGATCTACAATAGCATAGAGCGGGGTACTGGAGTGTCGTGGGTTGTTTTGAGGTGCGCAGACTATCAAAGAGCGCAACCAGCAAAAACACAAGACCAGAGAGCCGAACACCGCGACAATTCCCAACACTGTCCAGCCAGCCAATAACCGTGCGAAACCAGTGACAGCTTCTCCCACTGCTTCAGTGTAACCGACACTTTCAAAAACCGATGGCTTACACGAAACCGCACAAAGCTTTCAGGAAGCAGGATTGCTGGCGCAAATTCAGACCTTTGTGGTTGCGAACATGATGGGTGTGATCAAAAGAGATATTGCCGTCTTCCTGTTTGCCAGTTCGTGACACTTGATGCGGATGAGCTGTAGATCGTTCAGTGTGATTGCCAGAAGGATGAGGAGATCAGGTTGTGGTTGAGATAGGAAGCTGTGCGCAAAAGAGGAGATACCTCAAGCAGGATCACGTGCTTCACCACTGCCAAGATTTGAATTTTACTATGGTATCAGGCAGAAGTAATGTAAGTGGGGCACTTGAAAATTTTGTCTACGCTAAGAAATTTACCGCCAAGCATATCAGAGCTGGCAAAGAGAAGCGGAGCCAAGGACATCGATACATGTATTAAAGATGTTATATACTAGCTTGCTTGGCTCCCCACTTACATTACTTTTGCCTGATACCATAGTACTTCTCAGAGGCTTTTAACTCCCACCGACCAGAGTCCCTTTCATCCTTCCAAACAATCCACATTGGTTTCTTAAAGTCTGACCCTTCCATGGACCTCTCGAAATCTGTTGTCCATGACTCACAGTATATAGAGGACTCAGTCTCCAGCCAGTGTTCGTTCTCACCTCGTGGAGTTCAGACATCTACTTACTGTCCAACAAAATTCGGATCGCAAGTTACGGACGTATCACCATTATACTTTGTCCTGTCTCCTCTCGCTTATTATCAGCTTCGACATATCTCTTCGAGAAGTCCATGCCCGGACTCGTGTATGGCTCCTCCGTGTGGTCAATCAGGTTATATTGCATCGCAACCACATTGAGAGAACCCTCCACCTAGGTGTTTCCACTACAAGATGTGTAGCTCTGTGCAGGGGCTTACCAAGAAGGCCATTTCTCCCCAACTTCGTATCACGGTCTATCCTCCAATTCGATGCTTCGACAAGAGCTTCGACCCGCTGGCGAAATGCGCATAGCGTACATGATCGTACAGGACACGTTCGCAACATAATACGGCCGCCTGAAGGGTACAGACTTATGTGAGAATATCCGAGATCAGGATATTTCACTACTCATAAAGGAGGATCCAATTGGCTTCATGCCGCCCTAGATGCAATTCCGGTTCCAGGTCGGGGAGTAATACTCAAGAGACGATCAGATTCGGAGTCACATCGTATGCGGTACCCGCTGTGGTCAAATTTTGTTAGGACTTTCAGTCATAGGTCAAGGCATCCTGTTTTCTACTCTCCTTTTCACTTTCACTCTCCTCATTTCCACTCCTCATTTCAACTCTCTTTACTTTCGCTCTTCTCATCTCTACTCTTCTCATCTCCACTCCCTTCGTCTTCATTCTCCTGTTTTACATTCTCCTTATTTTCACTCTTTTCGTTTCTACTTTCCACACCTCCACTCTCCTGATTTTCACTTTCTTGATTTTGACTTTCCTTACTCCTACTTTTCTCGTCTCCACCCTCCTCATCTCTACTCTTTTCTTTTGCACTCTCTTCGTTTTCATTCTCCCTATCTTCGTTCTCCTCATCTTCGCTCTCCTCTGCGTTGTCCCCTTCTTCATTTTCCTCAACTTCGTTCTCCTCCTTATTTTCCCCCTCTTCATTTTCTCCCTCTTCATTCTCTCCCTCTTCATTCTCTCCCTCTTCACTCTCTCCCTCTTCACTCTCTCCCTCTTCACTCTCTCCCTCTTCATCCTCTCCCTCTTCGCTCTCCTCATCTTCACTATCCTCCTTTGTCGAATGCGCCAGCCAGGCAGATCTTATCTCATCTTGAAACCATATAACCACGTCCTCTCCGTCCGAATATTCCTTAACTCGAACAAGCTCTTCCCAACTAATTTCGCAATACTGCAACCTCTCCGGCTTTTGACTGTTGGTGCCTCTGTTTGGCTCGTCGTCGTCGTCATCTGGGTCGAGTAATGACGACTTGGTCGTCCATTGCACTTCCGGAAGAGTGGAAAGCCCGGCAGCCTCCTGCAGCTTCTGGGGCGTTGTGAACGGACCCACCCAGCTATTGATTATAACGGGAAACCGTAGATCCAGCTCGTCCACTCCTGCAATACTGGGATCGCTTACTGCCTGCCATACCTTAGGAGACCAAGGTAAGGGTTCCGCAAAGGTTTCCTTCTGCGCTTTATCTGCTATGGACTTCCGCCCTAGCCATTTTTTCAGGTTGTTCTCATTGGGATATACAGCCATGATTGCTCGTGACCTCGATGAGTGTCCACGCCGCTTCAGAGCAGCGAAGTTTGAACGGGGCTGTTTTGGGAACAGGAGGATAACAGACAAGTAATGGATAATGCTTAGACCATCAGACGCCTGAAAATGGATTTTCTGTAAGATATGTCTCGTGTGTTCTTTCACGAGCCCATTGGATACTGCCAGCAGTGTAAGTTGGGGCCATGCAGGTCTGCGGCAGCCACATAAATATTTCTAGTTTTATGCTAGTAAGGTTGATGGTGTCTGAAACGGCGTTGATACCAACATGCTAAGCCAAGCGCGGGCTGACACAAATTTACCGAATGCTACGTGTCGAAGGTGATGCTCAAACGCAACAATATCCACCGACCAGAATTAAATAGTTTTAGGAATGTCTGTCTCAAGAACAAAAAGGATTCCCCGTTTCATAAAACTATTGCCAAATTGACCATGAGGACGTGCTTCACATACCTGATACCCCACAATTGTTGTAAGAGGAGAGAAAAGAAGAGACATCGTAAATCTTCACCTGAAATGCAAGATTTAGCTAAAAGTTTTAGAGCACCTCCGGGGTAAGGGGGTTGCGTTTGGGGATCTGTTGCACTTGAGCATCACCCCGCGTTGCCCTGGAACTTTAATCAATTCTCAACCTCCCCCTCAGCCAAAGACAGGCACTCCTTACGCATAATCCTTTGAACAATGTATGTAACATAAAGGTAGTCTTCTGCTTTACGATAGCCTCAAGGACCCTGCAACACCTGCTCCATGACGATACCGCAGTGGAGCACCGTTAGCACGGCAGTGAATTTCCTATGGTTCCCCTACCAAATTTCCCCGTGGCTCACCGTTTTTGCTCCTCAAAGCAGATCTTCAGTGCCTCTAGAGAATGTGACTCTAGCGAATAAAGAAATCGTCCCTGCTTGGATGCCCATTGCCGAGGTTTGCGGGACCATGGACATCTTGCACAGCTGCTTGATCATGCTGACATTGTGTGTTTACACCTATTTGCACCGCCGTGCATATTAATCCGTCTCCATATAGCGTGAGCCAATGATGGTGGTATTCGTCAAAGCCTAAATGGACGGCTCTAGGCATCTTTGCGCCCCGGGTCGACCTCTTCACAAAGCAACCGGGCTTCGGAAACACCTTGAACAAGGAGGCCAAAAAGCGATTTGATGATCCAACATCAATGTAAGTCATAAATTGAAGACTCGACAATAAGACCAACGCCGAAGATCAACGCCATACAAGCGCAGCAAAACGGTCAGCAAACGCACCGATTACCTTCAGTCTAACGTATTGCTTCTTCGTGGTGATGGGAGGCTTCATTATCAGCATATCGGAAATCAACCCAATGGTTGTTTAACAGTAACACTAGAAGGAATATTGCACATGGCAAGGAGAGGCCAGTTGTTCTCGATTGATGAATCGGAGCTCAGCGATAAAAGCAAAGCTGACATTCTTACGAGAGGGCTACTTAGTCTGCAGGATACCCATTAGCCATTCTTGAGTTGCATGTTCCTGTTCATCTGGGTTGTGCCTTAATGATGTATGGGCTGTGGCCCGGAGTCAGTGTTCTTCTTCGCTTCCGCTGTATCCACCTGCACGCTGACTAGCGACCACAATACTGTTTGGGGGAAAGACAGGAGAAGTACGAGCATCCCATCGATGGAGGATTTAGGC
>QQTW01004622.1_pt1 | contig 10344 bp, 10 predicted proteins | sample 1904831 | NCBI WGS metagenome assembly QQTW01 (sample SAMN09435610, study PRJNA476489) | Subsurface metagenome, whole genome shotgun sequencing project.
GTTGCGTGCGAAAACCAGGGATAAAGATGTAGTAATAAATTTCTCGCACAACCAAGGTAAGGGGAAGAGCAGCAAATTCCGATTCGCTTAATCCTTTTGGGCATTTATGGGGTTTGTGCCAAATTACCAACTTATCACTTGAGCCAATTATTTTACCTTTTCGTGTTGTTGTATTTCGGGACTGATGTTTACGAAATACTGCATCACAATTTAGTTTTTTAATAGAAATTAAATCGGCATAAGCACAAAACGCTCTATCTCCCAAAAGGATATCCGATGGATTAAGGAACTGATATAATTTTCTAGCTAATTTAATATCATGGGTGTTCATAACATCGATACATAAAGCAACAGCGGCTCCAGTAGCCAAACTGAATATCGCACCAATTTTGGCAATTGGGAACCCACATCCAGCTTTTTGAGTTTTTGGTTGAGGGTATGCTGATTGATTCTGTATAGTGTCAGGCATGGAAACAGTTGAACCGTCTATTACTTTCACATGACGACCACACCACAAATGTTCTGCTGTCACTTTTTCTTCTAGATTTTGTGCAGTCTGGCCAAAAAGTTGTTCTAATAGTTTTTCTGGCAATCTCGCCCGTGCTTGACAGTAAGCACTCGTATCAGTTGACGGAATTTCTACCCCTTCTCCTATCAAATAAGCAATCACTCTGCTTACAGTGTTATGACAACTTTTATCAGTATCCAAGACCTGAGATAAAAAAGCCCACAAAGTTACCAATGGATCGAATAATCGCTGCTTGTATTTAATTTTTAACTCCCTGAGTGCTTGCCCAATTGCCTCCTCGCTTAACAGCTCTTTAAAAGGTAATCCTAGACTTTTAGCAAATTTATCCTTGAGGATCTGTACTCGTCGTGTCACAGTAGTATTTATGGTGTTGGCTTGCTCGTATCGTCGATCAGTATTTCATGAACGAGTAAGCTTTTTCTACCTAAAAAATTTTTTGTCCATCCCTTACACCCTTACCGCATTTCTTCCACAGCACCAGTAAGGAAAGCAAGCGGGTTATCCATGCCCCACCGCTCAATGGCATTAAAGCCTCTAATGCTTATCTTTCATTGCTTTCAGCTTTTCTTAGTGCCATTCCACCCTGACCCATGTTTTGCATCAGCCCACCATCAACAAATAAAGTTGTCCCGTGAATGTATCTTCCATCCTTCGATGCCAGAAATACTGCTGCATGAGCAATTTCTTGTGGCTCACCTGCCCGTTTCAATGGGATGTGCTGCACCTGTTGCTTCCAAGCATTTGGATCGTCTAGTGCCGATTGATTCATGGTAGTCAAAATCATTCCTGGCGCGATGTTATTGACATTGATTTGCTTGTCTGTTAATTCTAAAGCTAGCACTCGTGTGAGGTTACGCAAGCCTCCTTTAGCTGCACAGTAATCTGCGGTTCCAGAATTAGCAATCTCCTCATGCACGCTGGTGATGTTGATAATTACACCACGCTTATCTGAACCGTCCATTGCCCGAACGAACTGCTGGCAGCAGAGGAAAGGACCATACAGATTGGTTTTGATAGCACGATCCCAATCCTCAAGTGACATATCTTTAACTGGGGAGTGTTTGCTGATGAAGCGGCGCATTATTCACGAGGACGGTTGGAGTCCCTAGCTTATCTTTCACGGTTTGAAAAAGCTGCTCTACACTGTCTGGCTGACTTTGATCCAGTTGCACTAGTACCGCTTTTTGTCCTGCTTCTTCGATTAGTTGTACGGTATGCTCGGCTCCTTGGCGATCGTCCAGATACGTCACTGCAACGTCTGCCCCTTCCCGTGCAAAGGCAACTGCCGTAGCCTGACCAATTCCCGAATCCGAACCAGTGACAATCACCACTTCATTCGCTAGCTTTTTCTCAGTCATGATTCAACTCCGTTATAGTTACATCCCAGGTACCAGTTCTACCTTCACCCAACCAGATTTACGTTGGTCAAACGCTTTGTAGGCATCTAGTACCGAAGTCATGGGTTCTACCTGTGTCAAAATTTGGGTGGGATCGATCGCACCGCTGCGAACCATATCTACAATGCTGGGAATATATTTGCGATGGTTGCAGTTGCCCATCTTCAGCGTCAGGTTTTTGTTCATCGCCATGCCGATCGGGAAAAACTTATGCGTCAGTGGATAGACACCAATAATTGAGAGCGTACCTGCCTTGGCTAATCCCTGTACTGCCCATTCCAACGCCTGTGATGGTGCATTACCAGGATGCCAGTTGTCTCCTTGTGGATTGGTTTCGGGTGCAATTTGCTGGAGTTCTTGTTGGAATTCCTGTGCTTGCTGTTGGGCTTTTTCTGCCGCAGGACCACTGATAGGAGCAACGGCATCTACACCCACCGCATCGATCGCTCGGTCTACTCCAATTCCACCCGTCAAACTTTGGATGACTTCGATTGGGTCTTCTTTGTTGAAATCAATAATCTCGGCTCCCTGCGCCTGTGCCATCTCCAAGCGAGAAGGGATGGTATCGATCGCTAAGATCCTTCCGGCTCCAAGCAGCTGAGTACTGGCGATCGCAAATTGCCCAACCGGACCACAACCAAAGATGGCAACGGTATCCCCATCCACAATCTCTGCCAATTCTGCCCCGAAGTAAGCAGTAGGAAAAATATCTGATAGCAGAATTGCCTGGTCATCATCCACCTCATTGGGCAACTTGACTAAACCTGCATTGGCATACGGAATCCGAGCATATTCTGCCTGTAGCCCCTGAAATGGACCTGTTGGTTGTGGTCCACCAAAGAAAGCGGTTCCCGCTTGAGGACCATTGGGATTGGCATTATCGCACTGAGAGTGATACCCAGCACGACAGTAGGAGCAATAACCACAGGCAATCGTGGAGGGAATGACGACGCGATCGCCTACCTTCAAATTCCGCACGTTAGGACCAATCTCTTCGACAATGCCAACGCCTTCATGACCTAAAATTGTTCCTGGTTTCATGCCTGGAAACGTGCCGCGAATCATGTGTAGGTCGGTACCACAAATCGCACTAGCAGTTAAATGAACGATCGCATCTGTGGGGTCTTGAATTTTGGGTTCTGGCATATCATCCAGACGAATATCGCCAATGCCGTGAAATACAACTGCTTTCATTGCGCGTTCTCCTCTAACTCTAGTGTTTATCGCCAAAAAGTACGTTTTAGAAATTTGCTCTGCCGTATAGTCCCATCAACTCGGCAGCATCCAATACATGTCCCTCCATCGCCTGTAAAACATCTTCCCTACTTGCTCCTGGTGGCACATCAAGCGGTTGATCGAGAGCATAGAGTTTGAAGAAATAACGATGCGTGCCATTATGCGGACAGGGACCGCCAAACCCGACTTGACCAAAATCGTTCCTGCCCTGTCTGCTACCATCGGATAGCTTGTCCTGCTGGGAAATTCCTTCTGGCAACTGCCACAGATCCGCAGGTAAGTTGTAGAAAATCCAATGCGTAAATGTTCCATTGGGGGCATCTGGATCTCTGACAATCAAGACAAAACTCTTTGTTTCGGCTGGTGGATCTTCCCAAGTTAATGGAGGCGAATAATTCTCACCGTCACAGGTGTACTTGAAGGGAATAAAAGTCCCCGTTAAAAATTCAGGGCTGTACAGATGCATGGCGATTAATGCTGGAAAACGATCGCGTAACCCAATTGGCGATCGCCGTTTGTTGATAAAGCTTGAAATGAGGTCATTGCCTTGCCTTAGTAACTGATTTAATTAGCCTAGAAATCTCCACAAAGCTTTTCCTCTAACTCGTGAGATACATTTACTCACTCAACTGCTAAGCCTATAGCTAGAAATTGTGTAACGCTTGAATGTAGTGAAAAAAACGTACTTGTATCGGCACTGTAACCTTGACAAGGCGATCGACTGTAGCCTTGCTGCTAGTGAAAACGTAAATATTTACGCTTTCGTCAAGAGTGGTCAGAAAAATGGCTGGCGTTAGTGTTGTCCCAGGAGAAAAAAGCAGCGTAATAATTCCCTTTTTTTCATATTAAATGTTTACGCTTTCAAAGCATCTCGAAGTAGAGTAACCTGATTCATAGGGTTTCATTGTCAGAATGTGGTATTTCTCATGAAACCCTTTTCTCTTCCCCATTTGCAAGCTTTTGTCCTGTACTGAGGGCAATTTCAGTTGACGTTACTAGATATGATGAACAAGTCTAACTCATTGATTACCTCAAGTCAGTTTGATGCTGCCTTATTCGATTTAGATGGGGTACTAACTGCAACTGCAAAAATTCATGCTGCCTGCTGGAAGCGATTGTTTGATGAGTTTTTCCAACAACACGCCAAAAAGACTGGTGAGCCTTTTAAGCCTTTCGATCTTGGGGATGACTACAAACAATACGTCGATGGCAAGATGCGATATGTCGGCGTTCAAAGTTTTTTAGCATCGCGCGGCATTCAGTTGCCCTACGGTAATCCATCCGATCCGCCAGGCTATAGCACGATTTGTGCGCTTGGCAATTTTAAGGATGTTTATTTTGATGAAGTGCTGCATTCACAAGGAGTTGAAGTCTATGACGGCTCAGTTGCCCTAGTCCGTCATCTGCGCCAACAAGGGTTTAAGATGGCGGTTGTTTCATCGAGCCATCACTGCAAAGAAGTTCTCAAAGCGGCTAAAATTGAGGACTATTTTAGTGCGACCGTGGATGGAAACTATGCCGATCGATTGCACTTAGCTGGGAAGCCAGCTCCAGATGCCTTTCTATTGGGAGCAGAACAACTTGGGGTGGAGCCAAAACGAGCAGTTATTTTTGAAGATGCCATTTCTGGAGTGCAAGCAGGTCATGTTGGCAAGTTTGGATTGGTGGTAGGAGTCGATCGGACTCAGAATGCTGATGCCCTGTTGCAAAACGGAGCCGATATTGCTGTTCGAGATTTAAGCGAGCTATTGTCATAGGTCAGAGATTATGCTGCAATGCGAACCGATAAATCCTCCTAGATATATTTATCCTCCTGAGCCTTGGCGATGGGTTGAGAAACAGTTTTATCCTCGCTTCTTGGGACAAATGGAAACGCTATTTTCGACTGCAAATGGATATCTAGGAATGCGAGGCGTATTTGAGGAAGGTGAGCCTGTCAGTCAAAATGGTACTTTCATCAATGGCTTCTATGAAACTTGGCCCATTGTATACGCGGAAGAAGCCTACGGTTTCGCCAAAGTTGGGCAGACGATCGTCAATGTCACAGATAGTAAAATTATTAAGCTGTATGTGGATGATGAGCCGTTTTACCTGCCGACTGCCAATTTGCTGCGCTACGAGCGGGCAATCGATCTCCAAGGTGGTACGCTCGATCGAGAGATTTTATGGGAAACACCAGCTGGTAAGCAAGTATCTATTCGCTCGCGCCGACTTGTTTCCTTTGCTCATCGACATCTCGCCGCTATTTCCTATGAAGTAACAATTCTCAACGCAGCGGCACCTGTTGTTATTTCCTCAAGAATGCACTACGACACTTCTGCCCGTGCTAGTGAAGGCGATCCTCGTTTAGCGAAGGGCTTTAAAGAGCGGGTGCTGCTGCCTCAACAGCACTACATCAAGGATCGCCGGATTGTCCTGAGTCATATCATTAGAAACAGTCAGATGACGATCGCCTGTGGAGTCGATCATTGGTTTGAAACTGGATGTTCTTATACTGATAACAGTCGCTGTTCCCAAGACGATGGCGAAGTTGTCTTCTCAGTCGATGCCCAACCTGGAGTTTCGATTCGATTGGTCAAGTACATGACGTATCACACCTCTGGCCATTCTCCAACTACAGAATTGTGCGAACGAGCAGAGCGATCGCTCGATCGCGCTATGAGTCATAGGTTTGACGATTTACTAGTTAGTCAACGGCAGTATCTAGATGATTTTTGGGATCGTAGCGATGTCCAAATCGAAGGACATCCATCTCGCCCTGATGAAATCCCAGATGCGATTCAGCAAGCGCTGCGCTTTAATTTATTTCAAATCTTTCAAGCTTCAGCACGAGCAGAAGGAGCTGGTGTTGCTGCTAAAGGACTCACCAGCCAAGCCTATGAAGGTCATTACTTCTGGGATATGGAGATTTATGTCCTGCCATTTCTGATTTACACAGCGCCTCGGATTGCCAAAAACTTGCTGATGTTTCGCTACAGTATGCTGGACAAGGCACGACAGCGATCGCGAGAAGTCAATCAAGATGGGGCGCTGTTTCCGTGGAGAACTATCAATGGCGAAGAATCCTCTGCTTACTATGCGGCTGGAACGGCTCAGTATCATATTGATGCTGATATTATCTATGCCCTGAAAAAGTATGTTAACGCGACAGGAGATGAGGAATTTCTGTTCAAACAAGGGGCAGAAATGTTAGTCGAGACGGCGCGGATGTGGTACAGCCTTGGATTCTTCTCCGGGCGAGTAGGCGATCGGTTCTGCATTCACGGAGTTACAGGACCGGATGAATACAACACTGTCGTGAATAACAACACCTACACCAACTTGATGGCACGAGAGAACCTATGGGATGCCGTAACAACAGTTGAAACGCTACGCGATCGCTATCCAACTCAATTTACCAGCTTAGTCGATCGAACCGACTTAAAACTTTCCGAGATCGAAGACTGGAAGAAAGCAGCAGATAATATGTATCTGCCCTTTGACGAACTCTTAGGAATTAACCTTCAGCACGATGGTTTCTTAGACGATGAGGTATGGGACTTTGAAAATACCCCAGCTGACAAATATCCTCTGCTATTACACTTTCATCCGCTAGTGATTTACCGCCATCAGGTCATTAAGCAAGCCGACATCGTACTGGCGATGTTTTTGTTAGGGCATGAGTTTTCACTCCTACAAAAACAACGTAACTTTGACTATTACGATCCGCTGACAACAGGCGATTCTTCTCTTTCGGTGTGCATTCAAAGCATTGTTGCTGCCGAAATCGGCTATATGAAGAAGGCGATCGAATATGCGAAATACGCCGTGCTGATGGATTTAGGAGATGTCTCAGGTAATGTCAAAGACGGCTGCCATATTGCGGCAATGGGAGGGACGTGGATGGTGGTAGTTTATGGGTTTGGCGGATTGCGGGACTGTAACGGCTGCTTATCCTTCCATCCCAGACTGCCGGAAAACATCAAACGATTGCAATTTCCTTTAACCGTTCGAGGGCAACAACTGGAAGTCGAGATTCAAAAGGAATTTGTCATCTATTTGCTCCGACAGGGAACAGAGCTGTCGATCCAACACCAGGGTAACGATATTTGCCTTTCTCAAGGTGTTCCGGTGAGAGTAGACTTGAAACCTGTAGTTGAACTTGAAGGGGGTCCAATTAGAAACGGTTTATAAATAAAAGATTAAGCTGTCTTGTAAGTTCTGGTACGACGGTTGTTGCCAAGGCGACGTAGCATTAGCCGAATCATCACCACACAAGTCATTCCCTCATGATTTTCCGGCAAAACCTCATAATCGCGACATAACACCCGGGCATTGTCCAACCATGCAAAGGTCCGTTCTACAATCCATCGCAACGACTCGACATGAAAGCCTTTCTTTTCTCGGGGTGGTGCAATTTCCAAAACACATTCATACGCTGCTTGCAAGCAACTGTCCAACTCTCCTTTGTAAGCCTGGTCAGCTAACACTTTCTCTAAACGTTTGTAGAGTTCAAGAACGGGTACTAACATGGCAGGAGCGGCTTTACTATTGGCGGCATTCGCCGCACTCACATAGCATCCCAGCATCAAGCCCAGCACATCTACAACTACATGGCGCTTCCGTCCTTTAACTTTTTTGTAGCCGTCCACGCCTTGCTCTAACTGTCCTCTTTGACCCCGCTTAACACTTTGAGAGTCAATCATGCATAAACTCGGTTGCTGATCTCGTCCTGATTGGCTACGGACTTGCTCAATTAGTAGAGCATTAATGCTCTCCCATAGCCCCCTTTTCACCCAATACCCGATAGTATCCGTACACTGTCTGCCAAGCGGGAAAATCGATTGGCATCGCTCGCCATTTGATGCCGTTGTCGGCTCGGTAGAAAATAGCATTGACCACTTGTCGGAAATCTACCTGCCGTTGCTTTCCGCGTTGTTTCTCCAACGGGAGCATAAATTCAATGATTTCCCATTCAGCATTCGTCAAGTCACTGGGATAGAAAGGTTCTGGCATGGTTTCAAGCAGCAATAATGTGAGCAGCTTTAGGTATCCCCCATCCCTGACCTGCTCTCTCTCCCCTTAATATTTTCTTTACAAACCGTTTCTTATATAGGGAGTATGCAGTAAGCTTACTGCTTTACGCTTAGCCGCTTCTCCCCGCCGATCGTATCGGGCAGTAGTGACAGGACTGGCGTGACCTGCTAACTTCTGGACGGTACTAATATCCGCACCAGCATCCAACAAATTACTAATGAAAGTACGGCGGAAGTCATGTGGCGAAAACGAAGCAACTTGTGCCTCTTTGCCTCGCTCTTGCAAAATATCCAATACTGCCTGATCGCTCATGGATCGCATTTCAATTAAGCCACCTTTACGTAGGGGATGAAATATAGTTCCCTTATGCTCTCCCCGTACTGCTAGCCAATTGAGTAAAGCCGCAGCTGCGCCATCGTCAAGGTAAGTAGTCCGATCCTTATCCCCCTTTCCCCTACGCACAGTCAAACAACAATCAGCGCTATTCCAATCCTCCAATTCTAAAGCTACCACTTCTCTTCGGCGCACTCCAGCCCCATACAAAACTGCAATTAACGCCGCATCACGACATCCCTTCACGGAATCGTCTTGACAGCATACACTTAATATTGCCCCAACTTCCCCTGCACTCAATGCTCTGCCTTTGAGTAGCCGTTGCCCTGTTCGTCGTTCGATTGCGATGGTGCGGTGGTAATCTTCTGCTGACATCTGTCCCAACTTCCAAGCTTCTTTCAGTACCCTTCCAACAGCGGCCATCATTTTATTAGCAGTAGCAGGCGCGCGAGTTTCAAGCAAATGGGTGTAAATTGCCTGCGTATGTTGATACCGCAACTCGTTCCAAGGGAAATTCAAGGCATCCAAAGAACCATCACTCACCATCCGGGCAATATGCTCTAGAGATTCCCGCATCGTGCGCCTTGACCCTAACCCAAGCTGAGACAAATATACTAGATAGGGATTAGTACTACCTGGCGCGTAAGCGTTGCCCCCCGTTGGTATCGCAGGAGCGATTGTGGTGGGATTGGCCGTAATGGCGATCGCTGTTTCGCTGGTAACGGGATTGCCATTGGAATGATCGATCGCACATGAGATTATGGTGGGATTGGCACTTTCGACGGAGATCGGCATTGCAGTGCCATCAGTATCGCTCAAAGAGTTTAGTAAATCACTCATCTTTTCAACTTATGCGCAAATCTGACTTTTTCTCATAATACTCTTTGAGAAGAGACCTTCTCATAACCTATTTTGGATAGTTTGAGTCTAGCGAAAGTCTAGCGAAAAGTAGGCGTAAAATCTGTGCCCTGGATTCTGGATCTGACTGACAGTATATTTTTGCCACTGCGTCAGCCTTACACTTTCGCGTTTACTGTCACTTAAAGGAGAAATTGGGCGCAGGGCAGAACGCGCGAACCGCAGGGCATTCAAGAGGTTTGAATGCGATCGCCGCAGATTGTGTACAAGGAAAAAGTAAGCATTTGCTCTGGATTGGGGTAGACACTTTATCCTTTAAAAGCGACTATCTTATCTTTTGAACTACAAAAACCGTGTCACCAAACGAAATACAACTGAAACGGCTGTTTGCAGCACTTCGGGCAGAGCTAGCATTTCAATGGCGAGCTATAGCAATCCTAAATGAGTTGTGAAAAAAATGAGCCATACATAGATATCTTGGGAAAATCGAAGACTTGATGATGAGTAACGAGTTCAAATAATTTCTTGAGATGAGAAAATGATTTGCATAAGTGGTAAAACTCTCGAATAAAGTTTTTAGCGTGCAGCCAGATGTCCTCTACAGGGTTTTGCGTTGGGTCATTAGGCGCGAATCGAATACAAGTAACTTGATATTCGGATTCATTTAAACCTTGATTAATCGTATCTAAATAAGCTTTAAATTCAGCAGAACGGTGATAACTAGCACCATCCCAAATCAAAGCAATCCGACTTTTTGGATACTGGGAAATTAAGTATTCTATGAAAGCAATTGTGTTGCTAGAATCGCCCTTTTTACCCGGCTTAAGTAAAAATTCTTGCGTGTAATAATTTAGAGCACCGAAATATGTCTGCCGTTGTCGTTCATTGATAACTGGAACGTAAGGATTCAGGTCAAAAAATAGGAATAAGTGAAAGATTAGTAGTTTGATGTCCAATAGATGCACGTAAAGCATC
>QQTW01004623.1_pt1 | contig 10343 bp, 13 predicted proteins | sample 1904831 | NCBI WGS metagenome assembly QQTW01 (sample SAMN09435610, study PRJNA476489) | Subsurface metagenome, whole genome shotgun sequencing project.
AAGAGAAGAGAGAAGAGGGAGAGGGAGAGGGGGAGAGAGAGAGGGAGGGAGGGAGAGGAGAGAAATCATCTCGGTGTAATATATTATATATCAGTTCTAACTCCTATCTTTATCCCCTTTAATAGAGTCTCTTTCCCCGATCCAAATGGAGATACAGGTAAGGGAAAATGGCGTGCCCGTGAAATGGCGTGCCTGTGGAAGATAAGTGATGAAGAACTTGGAGATTCCTCAACCTCTTTGGCACTGCCCTGAACGGAGCCAAACCTTCCACTCTACTCCGTCCTTGGATTTGGGCTGGGCATCGGGCTCGGCCTCTGATTCTGGTTCTGGTTCTGACTCTAGGGATTTAATATCCTCATGCTCCAACTCCCCCCCCCCTCTCAGAACATACCCCCTTCAAAGCACCATCCTGGGATCCAACCCACCCACCCCCCTCGCACTTTTGGCCTTGCCCTCAAAAACAAATTCACTCAACAGCCTCCCCGTCGCGGGCCCATTCTGAATGCCCCAGCAGGTATGCCCGGCCGCCAGATACAACCCCTTCGTACCGGTGTGCCCAATCAGCGGACCAGCCACCGCCCCTTCAACCTGCGGCAGATAGCAAGCCTGACGCGTCACGACCTCCCCGTCGCGTAACTCGTCGCTGATCGCCGCGCAGTAGTCCGCGATGTCGGCACAGCGGCGCTGGTCGACTGCCACGTCGGCGCTGGTGGGGGGCAGCGGGACGAGGGTGTCGCCTTCGCCGCAGGCGTAGAGGGTGTTGTCGGGCCGGGCGTAGATCTCAGGGGTTACGTGGATGGATTTCTTGTTGCGGTCCGAGGGGCGGAAGTTGGCGGGTAAGGTGATGGAGGGGAAGATTGCGTAGGGGGAGATGTTGGGGCGGCTCGGTCGGATGGTTATGCTGTGGGCGCGGAGGGCGGAGATGGGGGCCCCTGGGAGGAGGGATGACGTCCAGGGCCCGGCGGTGAGAAGGATGTCGGTCGCGGGTAGGATTTGTTGGTTGATGTTGCTGCTGCTGCTGCTGTTGCTGCTGCTGGGTGAGGCTTTCGGGGTGTACGTCACGGATTCGACACCCTTATCTGGATCTTGATCCTTATAGTTGATGGATGTGACGCTGCCGATGACTATCTTGGCACCTTTTTCTTCCGCAAGTTCGGCCATCGAGGTGGTGAATTGGTAGGGATGAACCTGGGCCGTGTTTTCAGGAGTACCCATGGAGTGGTAGGACTGGATTTTCGAGTCGACGAGCCAGTCTAGATCATCCGGCACGCCGGCGGCTTGGACAGCTTTGTAAGAGTCCTGGGATCGCTTTTGCAGACTGACTTGCTCTCTTTCCACGTCGTGCGGACCGTTGAGCTCGGCGGGTTTGCCGGTCCCTTCTGCCGCTGCCTCTCCGATCCGTCGGCCTTTGATGTTCAATTGACCACAGTTGAGAGCGCGGTAACCCCATCGCTTCTCGCCGTCATGTTCCTTTGCTAGCTCCTTGTGGAGACGAAAGGACAGCGGAACGATCGAGGATGGATATGCCCAAAGGGCTAGAAGTCCTCCGGCCTTTCCACTCGCCCCCGAGGCGATGCCAGTTGCCTCAATCAGGTGGATAGTGTGTAGAGCGGGATTGTACGATGGGTGGCGAGTGAGGTAGTACGCGGTCGTACTACCAATAATACCACCACCTGTTCGAGAACCCACAGTAAATATAGGAGCATTTCAGGCAGTAGGGCCAATGGCCGACTTGGTGCTTACCGATTATGACAATATCCTTTTTCTCCTGGGGTACTGCTGAGGAGGCCGCCATAGTGAGCCGGCGATTCAGGACACGATTGAACCAGCTCAGAGGTGCAATTTTGAAAAAGAACAAGAAATGACGTGGAGATGTTAGAAAGAGTACGAATACCGAACGCACACAAGGAGAGAGGGGCCGAAGAAGGAGAGGAGAGAAAGATGAGGTTAGATAGGCAACCAATTTGTGCCACCTCGCCCCGAGTCATGGACGGTTGACGTCGTTGCTGCGCACGATCGACGACGGGGATTTTAAGCAATCTCAGCGTCAGCATGAGAACCCTTGTAGATCCATCGACATGCTTCAAAGCACCTGGAGATACAAAATCTCCCATCCGTGGAAGGATAAGATGTCAGATCGAGTCACGGTAGGGCCACGGGACTTCAGCAACTGTTGAACATCTGTCTGCGTTTAGTGTGGTCTGTTGGAAGAAGGAGTCTCTCTCTGATCAGCCGCCAGCACAGCTGTAGAGAAGATGATGAAGACTGAACGACAGATACGCGCTGGCCATTACGTGCCATCTCAACAGTCCCCAAAACCTGAACATAACGGATCTTTAAGCTGCTGGTATCATGGTGGACATGTGATTTTCTGATAGAATGCTCTATTCCTACATATAAACGGGTCGTCCTGGTACTGGACGCCTACCAAAAGCGACATTTCCTTCCCTTGTCTTTTCGTTGTAGCCAGCAATCCCGAACTACATACCTTGAAGCTCGTGTTTAAACCAACGATCCTCCTGCAGGCCAACCGGCATACCATCATCCGTCCATCCACTCGTTCACCAATCCATGCATAATGCCGTAAGCTCTGTCATCCAAACCGATATGTAGATTCCTGCATTTCCTTAGTGAGCTGTGGTAGTCGACCTTGTCTGGTGAACCATGTGTTGAATCGAGACGCCGGAATGGATATGTCGCAATCGCTACTATGCTCGATTGTATTGAGTGACCCTCTTCAGCCAATTCGGCGCTGGGGAGTCGTCGTGTCGAGCCGATCTGTCGAACCGTGTTTCTGTTCTCGCCTCTCTCACTAAGCGACGGTCCTTCCACCACAGTCCGGAATCTTCAAGCCGCGCTTCAAATTCCTCGCCGGATCCATGAGACCCCATTTGTCCTCCCACTCCTGCCCCGGGGTGTTGTAGACAATCTTCCAAGGTTCGTCGAAAGCCTCAAACCTGCGAACAAGCATTAGCATTGACCCGCTGATACCAAAAAGAGGTGTCTAAGTGCTCACCAAAAATAATCCGTCCCGTTATCCATCGCCTGACACACAAAGTCCTCCATAAAGGTGTTCATCTCATCGATGCCAGCCACACTCCCACTCTCTGGGGTTGGACACTTCGTGTCCAAGGTCCCACAGTCATTGCCACCTCCGCTGGGCCATCCCGTCTCGCTGATGACCTCTGGCTTATCAGTCCCGGCGACCAGCGGCCCATTTTTCGTTTGCCAGAAATTCCAGGTCCAACCGGCTGCCTGCTCCACGGGTACTCCGGCAAAGAAAGGGTGGATGTTGGACATGACAACGTCGACCGCTTGAACGAGTTGGGCATCCCAGTTGTCACCAAGGTCAGATGTCGTGACCGGGAGATCGTACTTGAGTGCGGTGAAATTGGACTTGACCTCGGTCAAGATCTTGATCAGTTCCAGCTGGCTGGAAGCCTTGTCGGGCCCGGCGCGATACAGCGCTTCGTTGCCGACGATCACACCTTTGAAGACGCTGTGATCAGATGTTTCCTCGAGGATCTTGTACATCTTCTCGAGCTGCCGGTCATTGGTGGTGGTGTTGGTCTCGATCCATACCCCGAGCCACACCTTCATCGAGGTGAGGTCCAGACGGTCGATCGAGTGAAGGACCATTTCGGTCTGATTACAATCCGTACCATAGAGGCGGACCGTGTTGGTCAGCTGTGAGAGTACTGCCATGTCACGCGTAATGTTGTTCTGTGACGGGGGATAGGTCAAGCAGAGAGGATATTGGGTGCCCCAGGGGGTGTAGTCCATGGCTGGGAACACCCTGTGAAGATTGTCATTGTTCATCAACTGCTGGATCTCGGCTGAATCCTTGCTGAGGTCTCCATTAGCTGCCGTGTCGTCGTCGGCATTGTTGATGCTGCCAGCCAACGGGCCTCCGCTACCACTTTCCGACTGGGCCGCCCTTGACCCCAGCACACCCCCCAGGATACCTCCGATGACGGCTAGAACTATCACCAGGCCGATGACAAAGCCCACGACCCACCGCATCTTGTTATTGCCCTTGTTTTGACGAGAGAGCCATTCACTTTTCTCCGCGTGTCTTAGATCCTCGCCTCCATGCTCGACATTGCCTGGTTGAGCGACTCGGTCATACGAGCCGCTCGAAACTTGTGCCTTCTGCTTCCGACCCGCGAGACCACTCAACGCACCCATAAACCCGCCAGTCGCTACTGCTCCTCCCCCTGCTGCTGCTGCTGTAGCAGCCGATGTGCCGCCGTCGTTGCTTGCTAAGCCCCTCTTGAGTACCGATTTTCTCTTCGGAACTGGCATGAAGCCATCGTCTCCATCATCTGCGATATTTTGCGGATTGATGTTGGCTTGGCTGACTTGAGGAGCGAAGTTGAGCGAACTGTTTTGATAAGGGCTATCGTGATAAGGAGACTGGCCCGTGGGCATCTGACGAGAGTGGTAGTCGGTCAATGGAAAACTCTGGCCCGATCCATCCGAGGGGAGGTTGGGCGTAATGGAGCCAGGAGTGGCAGCGCCAGCTACAATTGGAAGGGTGGACGATGAATGTGAGCCTTGTTGTCGTAGGTGGCGGGATACTTCTGTTGGTCTCTGTGGCAGGTAGGCGGGGTCCGAAGGCCTTGATGGGTCGTTTGCCTCGGGTGGGATGAAGCTGCGTCTACTGCTTGATGCCTCGGCACCTGGGAATGGCTCCATTTCTGCATCTCCTGACCTCGTGTTGGTAGGGTAAGGAGCAATCCGATCCGAACTTCTGTCAGGCTGCTGATATTCAGGAGTGTCCATGCCACTTGTAAAGGGAATCATTGGTGGGTCTGGTTGTGGATATGCTTGGTCGTAGCCCGAGAACCGTTGACTCGCTGGTGGGGCTACCGGCTTTCGATGTGGAGGTGGAGGTGGGGGTGGAGGTGCAGGTGGGAGAGGTTGAGAATAATGCGGATGGTGATTGCCAGATTGTGACGATGATGAGGAGCGACGGTGTCTGCTGCTGCTATCAAAGCTGGTATTGCGAGCGCGTCTTGCTTGAGCGAAGGTGCTATCTGGGTGTGCTGAAGGGTGGTAGCGGTGTCTCGGAGGACTGACACGAGCCGCTTGGGGTGGAGATGAGGATTGTGAGGGTGGAGAGACGCGGGAGGGGGTAGAATGTGAGTCGTGGTAAGGTTGGTTATGGTGGTCATGGGGAGAGTGGTGAGTCAAGTGTTGCTGTTCACCGGAATGAAAAGGGTCTTCCTCCTCGAAGGAGAAGCTGCGGTTGTGGGCCATGGTTGTGAAGAACAACGGAGGGGAGGAGGAGGAGGAGGAGGAGGAAGTGGAGGAGGAAGTCGAGTATGTGCGATGAAGGTGTCCTCCTTGCTTGGGAAGCACCGACCCAAGCACCCGCTCTGCTTGACGAAATCGTGGTAATCGTCTTTTGGGGTGAGCAGAGAGGTGCACAGGACCAGCGTCTTCAGATGGATTATTCTGGGATGGATCTGGGAGTGATGGCACTCTCAAAGTTGGCGAGCGCAGCTAATTGAGGCGCGGATGTGCGGCCGGACACTGGGACAGTCTGACGACTGAAACAATGTCTCTTTTGGGGAGAGCCTGACCAAGCTTGGGGCTCTTGCAGGGGTGGGGGACAACGACAGCACCAACTGGCTAAGTAATTGGCTCCCAGTCAGATTCAGGTGAAAATACAAGTAGGGAACATACCCTACTTGTACAGTTGGTTGTTCGACGTCAGAGGAGAGAGATCAGTCACGACATGGTCATGCTTGAGCATAACTACGAGTAAATTAATTACGTAGTACATGTCAATTCATTCATCTATTCACTCACTTGCTTGTTCCATGCACAAGTTCGATGGCTGATGCAGTTTGCCCGCCCGCCAGCCAGCCCCAGCTATTCTCCCGGGCTACACTCCCACCTATTTTTCCCAGCCAGCTAATCTTGCTTTTGGCCCAGCCTCAGCCGAGGTAGCAATACGTAATTACATCACCCGCCATCCACCAACCCAAACCAAGTCCGAGTCCACCAATCGCATCCATTCGATCATGTAGAGTGGTTGGCCGGACAGTGGGCAACGAAAGCCTTAACTAGCCTCAGGCTCAGGCTCAGACTCGGACTTAGGCTCAGCCTCCTCCACGCTTCTCACCTCCCCCCCAAATTCGACACCCGCCCTACCACGTCCCCCCCACAAGAATAACAGCCACACCACATCATACCACACACCACACCACACTCCACCCACACTCCACCCGCACAAAAACCCACGGACCAAAACTAAGAATAGCCCCCACCCAACGTCGATCAACGATGGTGACCAAAAAGACCCGCCCATTTGCCGCGTGAGTAAATGACCACCAAGTACCAAGTACCAAATACCACGCACCACGTACCACGCACCAAGGCCGGCACCAACTACTACATATTCGCGCAACTGTATCCCCATCATATCACCTCTCCAAGTCTTTGCCATTTGCGCGCGAACCGACCTACCTCGTACATAAGTGACCCCAAAAAAAAAACCACACTCCGACTTACCAGACCATCACTGTTTGTAGGAGCAGCAGCCGCAGAAATCACCGGTAACACAACCCCACACAGCTGGAGCTTGCGGACCGGGTAGATCAATCACCGGATTCTGATCGTTGATCCACACCTAGTAAGTTAGGGAGGGTCGGGATTGGAACAGCGACAGTTCAAGAGAAGAGGAGGAGGAGGAAGAAGAAGAAGAAGAAGAGGGGGGAAGAAAAAAGAGCTCTCATTGTCTCGTCATCAGCAGCAGAGCGACCCAAATGTCACGCGCGTGCTTTGGGTATCAAATCACCAAACCACACACAGAACACACAGACACAGAAAAGTCTCGCTGCGGTCCGTCCGCAGCGCGGAAGCTGCAACATGGGTGGGGGGAGTGAAACCACACTATGTACACAGTGCCGTTCGGAAGAAGAAAGAAAGAAAAAAAAGGAGATTGGCCCGTGTCCCTGAATCCTCCCCCTGCTGTTCCTTCTGCTCTGAGCTCCCTCGGAGAAAAAGTGAAAAAAAAGTAGAAGTATGTAAATGGTCGCCTCTGGCGCGTTCGATCCATCACGGGCTGGCCGTCGATGAACAATTTGCCCGTGAGGGACGAAGAGGCGGCGCTCAACCAGGGCAAGAGGAGAAAGTGAAGAAGTCAAAGAATTGGGTATTGATACCCATTTCCCCCCTCCCCCCCACCTACTGAAAACCTGGGTCACCAACAAATGTACAGCCTCCTTGCCGGTAATGACTAGTCGTGCTTCTTTCTCTCTGCTCTCTTTCGTCAACGGCCATGGTGTGCACGACCGTCTCAAGTAGCCATAGTCGCACTGGACCTGTTGCATCCAGCCGATCGAAGTCGCGGCATTCGCTTCCTTGAAGATCGCAATAGCGGTTGACCACGACGCCGCAAGAATCCCGCTTGGAAGGTACCGGTCGAGTTTGGTGAAAATCCACAGTCGTGCTTGAGTCGACCCGCCAACCCAAGGGGAGAAAAGAAGGTAATTGCGAAGAAGAATGTAATGCTGGGTCGAGCCAGGACCCGCCGCTCGTATAATCAACCAAAGACCGGACACCGGCCCCGTTCGGAACGGTTCGAAGCACCCATCAGAAATGTCCCCGCAGCTTGGTTTGACCGTGCAAACCCCCGCGTTGTCGGGAGCCCACGGATGGTAGAAGCAGCAGATGAAAGCAGCATCATGTGTGCTCGACCCCTATCGAATTGGAAGTTAATGTTGATTCCTCGAACCCAGGGAACGAAACATCTCACTCACCCATGTTTGACGACCAGGCTATACGATGTCGAAGATCTCGCCCTCGACTTCGAATCCGCCCATGACCTCGACGCTGCCGCTCTGTCCCTCTCGTAGCGTGTGCAACGTCAAAAGTCGCATCATTTCCCAAGTGCTCGAGCATCTGGGTCCGGACGGCTATTCTCACCGTCGTGGACGGATCTTCTTCCTCCTCTTCTCCTTCTTCTCCGTCTCTCCTCCGGGAAGCTCCTCGGCTCAACCGTCCCGTCGTTGCAGGAGCCGGCATCTGGGGAGGATACGAGGAGCGAGGAAAGTCGGAGTAGGTGCGATAGGAATTCGGCGAGATGCTGCTTCCTTCGTGGCTGAACTGCATGCCCAGACGCATCCGATCCTCCTGCTGATGGCCATCGACCTCCTCCACCTTTCGCTTCCGCGACTCGGGCACGTAGCCTGGGTGCGCGTTCGGGGCTTCCCTCACTCCGCTGGTCGGAGCAGAGATCATGGTGCCCGCACCACCCGGGCGACCGAGGACGTCCAGCGGATTATAGCTGGACGGGGCCATCGAAGAAGCCCCCGCGGACACGGGAGGGTAGGCGGGGTACCCTGCAAAGACTTGCCCGGGTCGAAGATCGGTCGCAGTCGAAATCGGATGACTGGGAGCAGTCAGTTGTCGCGGGGCCGAGCCGGAGCCAGAGGCGGACGAGTAATCGACTTCAGCTATACTCGTACGTGTGACATTAGCCTACGTTTGTTGACCAATGAATGGAACATCGCCGAGGTAGAGAGCCCAAGAGAGAGAGAGAGAAAACTATGCATCCCAAGGGACACTGTGATTACAAGGATCCCCAGAAAAAACAAATGGTTTGTGCACATAGCGATAACGCCAGCGCATCGGCTAATGGCAAACATCAATACATCAACCTTGGTGAAACATACCGCTAGAATCCTGCTGACCCGGCGCCGACATCTCGGGACGTGCGTGATGATGGTGTTGGAGTTGCGGTGCTCCCATCGAGCCCATGGCCGGAGCCGGAGCGCGGATCCCTGCCGCGCCCATGCTCGCGCTGGCTCCAGCGACCCCCGTCGGACTGGGACCTGCCAACTGAGCGGCTTGTTGCGCCGTCTTGTTCCTGTGCTGCACCTTGGCCTGTCGTCTGACCCGGCGGCTGCGTAATCGTGGGTCTTGATTGCTGTTTCGCCAGCTGTCGACCGCCCGCTGGATCAGCCCACGTTTCCCTCTCAGGCACGTGTTCAATTCGGCCAGAGCCCAACCAACCGCGTTGCACTCCGTCTCGTAGTTGAGCCGGTTCCCCTTGTAATTCTCCTTGCCACAACAAGCCCGGGGATAGACACAATTCTCGTTTTTGAATTCGGCGCTGAGCGAATCCACGTTGACCGATTCCACGTCACATCGAATCGTATACTCACTCTTGACCCGGTCCCGGGAATACTCAAACGCAATCCATTGCACTCCATTGCCATCCTGCCTCACCACCAGCGGTGTCGTCGCTGGTATTGGTCCGGGAGCAGCGCTGGGGTTGATCGTGGGAGTGGTTGTTTGTCCAAGGTTGGCGGTGTTCGCAGCAATGGAGGATGTCTGCGTGGGTGTGTGCTGTTGCATCATCCTAGGCGTCGGTTGCTGGGGGGGTTGTTGTTGCTGCTGCTGTTGCGGTTGCGGTTGCTGTTGTTGTTGTTGTTGTTGTTGCTGGTGCTGCTGTTGTTGCTGGTGCTGATGCTGCAGTTGGTCCACCCTTAGCCGGGGGCTACTACTGGTCATTCCACCCGGTTGTCCCATAGACTGCTGTTGCGGCATCGCGGCATTGCTTGGCTGGTGTTGCATCATCGACGGATGGGTCATGTGATGATGAGGCTGCTGTGCAGAATGCGGAGCATACTGCGATGGGTGCACTTGGTTCATTGGAGAGTATTGCGGATATCCATACATCGGCTGAGCGAGCTGTGGAGGAGGCTGTCCGTACAAGCTTCTTCCGTGCTGGTCATGTGTCTGAGGAGACGCTACAGAAGCTGGAGAGTTCGACTGAGGCGTGTGATAGATAGGCGGGTAAGGACGCGGCATATGCGCGGTCGCCGCCATCTGATCGGAGCCTTCTTAATGATGGTCAGTCATCAATTCTGGCCACACGATCTTTCAATTCCATCCCAACTCAACTCTGCCACATCATACATAGAGACAGAACGTACCTGCGGTAGGGTAGTGACCAGACGCACTGGCCGTGGAGTGAGGGCTGGGGTGGGATCCGTAGTAATTGGGATCCTGCGATGCCCCGTAAGGCGATTGCTGGTGCGGTTGACCTGCGCTGGTGAGATGGGGAGAGTTGAATGCGCCGTGTAAGCCTCCACTGTTGGGATCTGCGAAGCTTGACTGCCGGTTTGGGGGGATCGTGGTCGAGATTCTAGGTTGCTGGATATTGCGAGGGGGTGGAGCACCCGCGTACTGTGACTTGGAATGATGCTACAGGGACAGTGAAGATCGTCAGCCCATGCCCTTGCTAGCCAACAACAACAACAACAGCAACCGCAACCGCAACAGCAGCAGCAACAACAACCCCCCCAGCAACCGACGCCTAGGAT
>QQTW01004624.1_pt1 | contig 10343 bp, 6 predicted proteins | sample 1904831 | NCBI WGS metagenome assembly QQTW01 (sample SAMN09435610, study PRJNA476489) | Subsurface metagenome, whole genome shotgun sequencing project.
AGTATTGTGGCATCAGATTTTTACGACCCCTGCTATAGCAACTTATACAATGAGGAATACCGCCAAGGAACAATTGTCGCCAGAACAGATATACATAATGCTGAAGTAGAGCAGTGTTACATTGACTTATTAGAACCGTTGCAAGTTCGAGCCTGTCTAGTTGCGCCATTATTTCGGGGTCAAGACTTGTGGGGATTATTAATTGCTCATCATTGCTCGTCAAAGCGATTGTGGCAAGAATTAGAAATTGATTTGATTAAGCAACTATCAAATCAAGTCGGGATTGCGATCGCTCAAGGCGAACTTTACCAAAAAGTCCAGCGCGAACTAATGCAAAGACAACAGGTAGAAGCAGAACTTAGTGAAAGCGAAGCTGGATTGCGTCTGGCTCTAGAAGCCGCCAAGATGGGAACGTGGAACTGGAATATACTCACAAATCAAATCAAATGGTCTGCTAACATGGAAGCCTTATTTGGCTTGCAACCAGGGGAGTTTGATGGCTCTTACGAAATGTTTGTTTCAAGGCTGCATCCAGAAGATAGCGATCGCGTCCTTCAGGCCATCAATCAGTCGGTTGCTACGGGGGCAGAGTACAATATTGAATTTCGAGTTATTTATCCTAGCGGTCAAATTCGGTGGGCGCAAAGCAAAGGACAAGTTTTTTATAATGAAAATGGGCAACCCGTCCGCATGGCGGGAGTAGATATAGATATCACCGCTTCCCAGCAGTTGAAGGCAGAAAAAGAAGTATTGCTAAAGCGAGAACAAGCAGCTAGAGCCGAGGCTGAAGCGGCTAACAATAGTAAAGATGAATTTTTGGCGGTAGTGTCTCACGAATTGCGATCGCCCCTCAATGCAATTTTAGGCTGGGCGCGACTACTTAGGACGCGGGAATTAGACAAACAGACAACCAACCGCGCCTTAGAAACCATTGAGCGCAACACTCAAAGTCAAGTCCAACTAATTGAAGATTTGCTTGATGTTTCCCGCATGATTCGCGGCGATTTGCAGCTAACTATGGCTCCGGTAAAATTGGCTACAGTTATAGAAAATATTATTAGCAACATCAGTTTGGCAGCAGAGGCAAAACAGATCCGCTTAAGCTCAAGACTCCATAGCGATTGTCAAGTTTGGGGAGATTTGAGCCGTTTACAGCAAATTATTACTAACTTAGTAACAAACGCCATTAAGTTTACTCCCGCAGGCGGAAAAGTTGAAATTTGTTTGCAGCAACAAGGTTTTCAAGCGCAAATTCAAGTAACGGACACGGGGAAAGGAATTAGTCAAGAATTTTTGCCTCATGTATTCGATCGCTTCCGCCGCGCCGATAGTTCCACCGAGCGCTCCACTGATGGCTTAGGTTTGGGACTTGCGATCGTTTCTCAATTAACGGCGTTGCATGGCGGTACAATCACAGCTAATAGTCTTGGGGTTGGACAAGGTGCTACCTTTAGCGTTCTGTTACCAATTTTTGAGCCAAATAGTAACGCCTCCAAGCCAGAAATTAGCCCAGAAGCAACGCCAAAATTGCCCCTTACCGATATTCGCATTTTGGTAGTAGATGACGAAGTTGATAGCTTAGAATTATTAGCCTTTGCTTTAGAAGCAGCAGGAGCTATTATTAAGCCCGTTAGCTGTGCCGATGATGCTCTAAAAGCTATTGAGCAGTTTGAACCAGATATTTTAATTAGCGATCTTGCCATGCCGCAAGCTGACGGTTACACGCTATTGAGTAAGATTAGAGAAATAAAACGAGTTGAACAAATACCTGCGATCGCACTTACAGCTTTTGCTAAAAAAGAAGACATCCAAAAGTCCCTGGAGGCTGGGTTTGCGCTTCATTTGACTAAGCCAATAACACCGACGGAATTAGTTAAGGCGATTTCTGAGGTGTTAGTAGGTGTTGAAGCGGTGATGAGTCAATAAAATTATTTAAAAGCTAATTAACCCATGATTTCATCAGCAAAAATTACCCCAGAAACTTTTGATTTAACTAATTGCGATCGCGAACCTATACATATACCTGGATTGATTCAACCTCACGGGGTTTTGCTGGTTTTAAAAGCACCAGAATTAACAATTATCCAAGTAAGTGCTAACACCAAAACCCTTTTGGAGCGCGAACCAGAGCAATTATTAAATACCGAACTTAAGCATTTGCTTGATGAAGAACAAATTAAATTAATTACTCAATGTTTAGAAAAAGATTTTGAAAGCGTTAACCCTTTAAAAATATCAATAAACAATCATGTTTTTGATGGAGTTATTCATAAGCTTGATAATAATCTAATTTTAGAACTAGAGCCAGCCCAAACAACAAACAAAACTGAGTTTTTAGATTTTTATAAATTAGTTGTAAGTAGTGTTAACAAACTGCAAAACGCTTCCACACCAGAGCAAATTTGTCAAGAAATAGTTACAGAAATTCGCGCTTTGACTCAGTTCGATCGCGTTATGGTTTATCAACTAGATCCTGAAGGCGCAGGAAAAGTAGTAGCCGAAGATAAGCAAGAGCATTTAACACCTTTTTTGGGCTTAAACTACCCAGCTACCGACATTCCCAAGCAAGCAAAACAACTTTATGCTCTCAATTGGTTGCGCTTAATTCCAGATGTTGATTATCAAAGTGTTGAACTTATTCCCCCACGAAATCCGCTTACAAATTCTCCTACAGATTTAAGATTATCTGTTTTAAGAAGTGTCTCGCCGTTGCACATTGAATACTTGCACAATATGGGTGTAGCCGCTTCTATGTCTGTATCGCTGATTAAAAACGGGCAACTTTGGGGCTTAATTGCTTGTCATCATCATTCACCCAAATACATTACCTACGAAATACGGACTGCTTGCGAGTTTTTGGGTAAAGTAACGTCAATGCAGTTGGTAGCAAAAGAGGAAAATCAAGACCTTGACTATAAAGTAAAATTGAAGTCAATCTTATCAAAATTCGTCGATTCAATTGGATTGCAAAATAATTTACTTGAGGGCTTAGTAGCAGCAAAAGAAAATTTGCTAGAACTTGCGGGCGCTCAAGGAATTGCTATTTATTGGCTTGATGAAATTATTGTGGCTGGAAAAACCCCAAATACCGAACAATTGCAAGAATTAGGTAGTTGGATAGAAACAAAATTTCAAGACAATCTTTTTTATACAAGTGCTTTAGCTCAAGAGTATCCCATTGCCGAAAACTACACGGATATTGCTAGTGGACTTGTAGCTTTGGCAATATCTAGAACTAATAAAAACTATGTATTATGGTTTCGCCCAGAAGTAGTGCAAACGGTGAGTTGGGCGGGAAATCCTAACAAGCCTGTAGAAATAGATGAAAATGGGGAAATGCGACTATCGCCGCGCAAATCCTTTGATTTATGGCAACAAACCGTCAAATCTCAGTCTTTACCTTGGAAACAGTGGGAAATTGAATCAGTTTTAGAACTTAGAGGCGCAATAGTTAGTACAGTGCTGCGCCAAGCGGACGAATTAGCAAAAATCAATATTGAACTAGAGCAAAGTAATACGGAACTCGATGCCTTTGCTTATATTGCATCGCATGACTTGAAAGAACCATTACGAGGCATTCATAACTACTCTAACTTTTTAATTGAAGATTACGGCAATATCTTAAATGAAGATGGCGTTTCTAAGCTGCAAACCTTGGTGCGTCTATCTCAGCGTATGGAAGACTTAATTAACTCCCTGCTGCATTTTTCCCGGTTGGGACGAGTAGAATTAGCGATTTATCCCACGAATCTAAATCAAGTTTTACAGCAAGTTTTAGACCTATTACGCGCTCGAATTGAAGAAACTGGGGTACATATTGAAATTCCTAGACCTTTACCAATTATTGAATGCGATCGCATTCAAGTAACCGAAGTATTCACCAATTTAATCAGCAATGCCATTAAATATAGCGACAGAGCGGACAAATGGGTAGAAGTTGGCTATCTCGATAATCAACAACAAGCAACAGTATTTTACGTCCGCGATAATGGCATTGGTATCAAAGAGCAATATTTAGATAATATATTTCGGATTTTTAAACGTTTGCACGGTCACAACCATTATGGCGGCGGTACTGGGGCAGGTTTAACCATTGTCAAAAAAATTGTCGAGCGTCATGGGGGTAAAATCTGGGTAGAGTCTACCTTTGGATCGGGTAGTACATTTTACTTTACGTTGCAGGCATAAATATCATGGCAGTCGATTTAGTTGATGGTTTACTGACAATTGAAGATAGCGACGAAGACTTTACAGCCTTTGAGCGTGTAGTTCGTCAGTTATCTATTAATAAGCCAATTTTTCGCTGCACTGATGGAGAAGAAGCCTTAGAATTTCTTTACCACACGGGTAAGTATAATATTATCCATCAATCACCCCGTCCGGCGATAATTTTACTTGACCTCAACTTGCCGGGAATGGATGGGCGCGATGTCCTATGGCAAATAAAACAAGACCGAGATTTGCAGAATATACCTATAGTTGTGTTTACAACTTCTTCTAACCCCACAGATATTGAAGTTTGCTATCAAAGAGGCGTAAATGGATACATTGTTAAGCCTATCGACACCAGTAAACTGATTTGGACTATTAAACTATTTATGGCTTATTGGTTTGACGTTACTACTTTGCCCCATCAATTAGATTAATTTTTTATGAACTCAAACCCAATTGTTAGTTTAATTCGCGCCGACTCCTACGAACTAGAATCCCTGCAAAATAATGTTGTAGAGATGCTAGAACCAATGGGAGGAATGAAAGCTATAGTCAAAATGGGCGATCGCGTTTTACTCAAACCCAACTTATTAACCGGGGCGCGTCCGGGTAAAGAATGCACTACCCGTCCAGAATTAGTCTATGTTGTCGCCCAAATGGTAATAGAAGCGGGGGGGAAACCTTTTTTGGGCGATAGTCCAGCTTTTGGGAGTGCTAAAGGAGTGGCGGCGGCTAATGGTTATAACCATTGGATAGAAAAACTAAACTTACCAATTATTGATTTTCACGGACAGCGTTACCAAACGGCGGGGGAAGAATTTAACCATCTGTTGCTATCTACCGAAGCAATGGAGGCGGATGTAGTTATTAATTTACCCAAAATTAAATCCCATATGCAGCTAACTTTAACTATGGGTGTAAAAAACCTATTTGGTTGCGTCCCTGGCAAAATGAAAGCCTGGTGGCACATGGAAGCGGGGAAAGATAGCGCCAGGTTTGGACAAATGCTAGTAGAAACTGCAAGAGCAATTAATCCCGCGCTCACAATTGTAGATGGCATTATTGCCCACGAAGGCAATGGCCCAAGTGGAGGAGAACCCCGCCCGTTGGGGATTTTGGGGGCAGCAAGTAATGTATTTGCTCTTGATAGTGCGATCGCGCATATTCTAAATGTTGACCCTGCTACTATCCCTACTATCGCCGCTAGTCAACGGTTAGGGCTAATAAATGATTTAAACAGCATTAGTTTTCCGCTTCTGCAACCCGATGAACTGCAAATTGATGATTGGCGACTACCAGATACTTTAATGCCGATTGATTTTGGAATGCCTCGCGTAGTTAAATCTACCTTTAAGCATTTTTATATTCGGTTCATTAAAGAACCAATGAGCGCTTATTTGTAGGCTTTTTGAGTAAAGATCGGTAACTTGCGATCGCGCGGAGATTATCCCATAACCCGCCGTAGGGGCGCAATGCATTGCGCCCCTACATTACGCCCCTACCCTTACGAACTAACTAACACCGAATCCCCTTCAATTTTAGCTTTGTAGATTTTTAAGGGTTTGGAAGCAGGCCCTTTTAAGACTTTGCCATCTGTACCAAATTCTGAAGCATGGCAAGGACAAACAAATTTTTGTGACTTAGCTGCCCAATTCACAGTACAACCAGCATGAGTGCAAGTAGGATTTACGGCCGTAAGATTGCTAGTTGGACTGGTGCGAACTACTAAAACTGCACCAACAGGAGAATTTTTGTTAAGTAATTGATTATTTTTGCTTAACTGTGCTGCTTTGCCTACCAACTTAAAGCCACCTTTGTTATCAGTAGACTCGGCTTGGGTAGTTTGAGAAGAACAGGCGGCGATCGCTACGGGTAAAGAACTTGCTAACCAGCCTACACCTACCCAGTTTAAAAAAGTTCGACGATCCATACTATTTTGCTTAACTTTGATATAAAAAACTTTGTACTAATTAAAATTATTTTCAGACTTGTAGCTTTGATTTGGCTATTCATCTAGCTTTTGACAGGTATTTCATGAAAAAAATACATAAAAACTATGCGTTTTAGTCATATATCGCAATATTTTGTTACCAAAGATACGAATTCAATTGTTAATTAATCCTAACTTGAATACTAACAAGCATTTAAAGATTGTCTAATAACGCTACCCAAATCTGGTTTCCCTTAAATGGTGTAGCACAAGATACGAACAGAGTGCTTGAAGTCTAATAACCTAGCAACCAATAGCAATTTTTTTTAAATGTATGCAGCGATTTTAGCCTTGCTAGGCAAACGAAAAAATAAGGTTTAGTTCATGACAGAAGATGCGATCGCCAAGATAAGCCTAAATAAATTTGAGAAATTCAAACGCGAAAAAGATGGGTTAGCAGTAAAAGCAGAATTAGCAAGCTTTGCGTCTATTGGCTGGGAAGCTATGGACGACACAGATAGGGAACATCGGCTGAAATGGCTGGGCGTATTTTTTCGTCCCGTCACTCCTGGCAAATTTATGATGCGCCTGCGCTTACCCAACGGGATTATTAATAGCCATCAGTTGCGAGTATTGGGCGAAATAGTCGAACGTTACGGCGATGATGGTTGCGCGGATATTACCACTAGACAAAATATTCAATTGCGCGGCGTAAGAATAGAAGACTTGCCAGAGATTTTTGATAAATTTCAGAGCGTAGGCTTAACTAGCATCCAATCGGGGATGGATAATGTTCGCAACATTACCGGAGATCCGATCGCCGGGTTAGACTCAGAGGAACTATTTGATACGCGAGAACTAGCAAGTCAAATTCAAAACATGATTACAAGTAACGGCGAAGGTAACTTAGAATTTACCAACTTGCCGAGAAAGTTCAACATCGCTATTTCCGGCGGACGAGATAATTCAATTCACGCCGAAATCAACGATTTAGCATTTATTCCTGCGTTTAAAAACGAGCAATTTGGCTTTAATGTCTTAGTTGGTGGCTTTTTCTCGGCAAAGCGCTGCGATGCGGCAATTCCTTTAAACGCTTGGGTAGCACCCGCCGATGTAGTAGCTGTATGCAGAGCAGTTTTAGAAGTGTATCGCGACAACGGCTTGCGGGCTAATCGGCAAAAATCCCGGTTAATGTGGCTAATTGATGAATGGGGAATTGAAAAGTTTCGCACCGAAGTAGAACAGCAATTAGGTAAAACCCTAATTAGTGCTGCCGCAAAAGACGCAATAGACTGGGAAAAACGCGACCATATCGGCGTTTACAACCAAAAGCAACCGGGATTAAACTATGTAGGCTTGCATATTCCTGTCGGACGCTTGGAAGCCCAAGATATGTTTGAACTAGCAAGACTAGCGGAAGTTTATGGTAGTAGCGAAATTCGCTTTAGTGTCGAACAAAACATCATTATTACAAATGTTCCCGACTCGCGCTTAGAAGCGTTGCTAAAAGAACCAGTATTAGCAAAATTTTCCATTAATCCAGAACCATTAACGCGAGGATTAGTTTCTTGTACGGGAGCGCAATTTTGCAACTTTGCCTTAATTGAAACCAAAAATCGCGCCTTAAAAGAAATTGCCTCCATCGCCCAAGAAGTTCGACTAACGCGCCCCGTCCGCATTCACTGGACTGGCTGCCCAAATTCCTGCGGACAACCCCAAGTAGCGGACATCGGCTTAATGGGAACTAAAGCCCGAAAAAATGGCAAACCTGTAGAAGGCGTTGACATTTATATGGGTGGAACGGTAGGAAAAGACGCACAACTTGGAACTTGCGTTACTAAAGGCATTCCCTGCGAAGACTTGCAACCTGTACTGCGGGACTTGCTCATCGAGCATTTTCAAGCAAAACCCAGAGAAAAAGCTTTAGTTTCTATCTAAAGTCAACGGCACAAACCCCTTAGACAACTTACACAACTTTAGACATGACCAACTTTTCTAGAAGACAGTTTATTATTACCGCAGGCGCGGCTACCGCAGGTTCTTTATTAGCTCATGGCTGCTCGTCTGGCCCCACCAACTCAAGCAATAGTGACGGTGGAAGTGCAAGCCCCGTTGCAAGTGTTACTGCGGCGGCTAATGCCCCAAAAGTAGAAACAACTAGCGCCAAGTTAGGATTTATTGCCCTCACAGATTCCGCTCCCCTAATTGTGGCCCTAGAAAAAGGGATTTTTGCCAAGTACGGCATGACCGATGTAAAAGTTGAAAAACAAGCCTCTTGGCCCGTAACTCGCGACAATTTGGTACTTGGTTCCGGTGGCGGTGGTATTGATGGAGCGCATATCTTATCGCCCATGCCTTACTTGATGGCGTTAGGGACGATTACCCAAGGAAAACCCGTACCTATGTATATCTTGGCGCGGTTGAACCTTAACGGTCAGGGAATTTCTGTTGCCAATACCTACAAAGATATGAAGGTTGGGACAGATAGCACGCCCCTAAAAGATGCCTTCAGCAAAGCTAAAGCTTCTGGCAAAGAAACTAAAGCCGCCATTACTTTCCCCGGTGGTACTCACGACCTGTGGATGCGCTACTGGTTAGCCGCCGGGGGCGTAGACCCCAATGCAGACATTTCTGTAGTTCCCGTACCACCGCCTCAAATGGTCGCCAATATGAAAGTAGGCAACATGGAAGCCTTCTGTGTCGGCGAACCTTGGAATGCTCAGTTAGTCAACCAAAAGCAAGGTTTCTCAGCTTTAGTTACTGGAGAACTTTGGAACGACCACCCCGAAAAAGCTTTTGCCATGCGCGCCGATTGGGTAGATAAAAATCCTAACTCCGCTAAAGCAATGCTAATGGCGGTTCAAGAAGCTCAACAGTGGTGCGAAAAAGCCGAGAACAAAGAGGAGATGATCGACATTATCTCCAAGCAAAAGTGGTTTAAAGTCCCAGCTAAAGACATTATTCAACGCTCCAAAGGCAATATCGACTACGGCGACGGTCGCACCGTCCAAGATTACCCTTACAAAATGAAGTTTTGGGCAGATAATGCGTCCTACCCTTACAAGAGCCATGATTTATGGTTTTTAACGGAAAACATCCGTTGGGGTTATCTTCCTGCCGATACAGATACAAAAAAAATTATCGACCAGGTAAACCGCGAAGACTTATGGAAAGAAGCTGCTAAAGAACTTGGAGTTCCCGCCGCCGAAATTCCCACCAGTACCTCTCGTGGAGTCGAAAAGTTTTTTGATGGTGTCACCTTCGACCCGGAAAACCCCGCCGCTTACTTAAAATCTCTCAAGATTAAAAAAGCCTAAATCCTTTATTAGTGCGGTAAATCAAACTATCGCACTGATGCCCAGCGCCGAAAATTACCACCTTTAGGAGAAGTTAGAGGATGACCGCCACCCTTCCCAGTCGCATTAAAAATAAAAAGAAAACGGCCCAAAAAGAAATTGCGACAATTTTTACAAAAAAAATTCTACCGCCGATAATTGCGATCGCCATATTTGTAATTATTTGGCTGTTGTTAACTTTAGGCGATAGTCCCAACTTGCCATCGCCAATTACGATGGTGAAAGAAACTTGGGATCCTTTTATTATCAACCCCTTTTTTGATAACGGCGGTACAGATAAGGGGCTAGGTTGGCAGCTAATTGAAAGCTTGAAACGGGTAGCTATTGGTTTTTCTTTATCCGCTATTGTGGGAATTACTTTAGGGATTTTAATTGGAGCGAATGTCTGGGTTTACAATGCTGTAGACCCTTTGTTTCAAGTATTGCGAACTGTTCCACCTTTGGCATGGTTGCCGATTTCTCTAGCCGCTTTCCAGCAATCTAACCCTTCAGCAATTTTCGTTATCTTTATCACCTCGATTTGGCCAATTATTATCAATACCACCGTAGGCGTGCAGCAATTGCCTCAAGACTACCGGAATGTAGCTAGAGTATTGAAATTGTCGGGTTCTAAGTATTTCTTCAAAATCCTGTTTCCGGCTACTGTTCCTTACATCTTCACGGGTTTAAGAATTGGGATTGGTTTATCTTGGTTAGCGATCGTTGCGGCAGAAATGTTAGTTGGTGGTGTAGGTATTGGTTTCTTTATTTGGGATGCTTACAATAGTTCGCTCCTCAGTCAAATTATTTTAGCTCTAATTTATGTTGGTATTGTCGGTCTATTGCTAGACCGCTTAGTCGCATTT
>QQTW01004625.1_pt1 | contig 10343 bp, 9 predicted proteins | sample 1904831 | NCBI WGS metagenome assembly QQTW01 (sample SAMN09435610, study PRJNA476489) | Subsurface metagenome, whole genome shotgun sequencing project.
GTTACCCCTTGCTTCAACGGTAGCATGATCGCGACGGCTTTTAAGGAATCCTTAGGAGCACGGGCTAAATCGAAGCTTCTGCTTTGGGACAGTTCAGACTTCAACGTGCATGCAAGAAGCTGTGTGCCCGTGCCCAGATACCACTTTCTCGCCGACCAGGTCCAAGTACTGATCGGCTCCAATGGACAGAAACTTGTCTTTCTTCACGGTAGCGGTTGGGTTTGTTCAGTCGATCCACAGGCGACTGGCTTAGGACATTCCGTTAGACACTTCTTTTTCCCCGCAGACTGGCTAAGCACCGATGCGCCCTTGATGATTCAGATCACCAGGAAAAGCGACATCATTTTTGTTAAGAGGGACGAGGTAGCAGTTGTCAAGCGGGGGCTCGAAACCAGTGAAATGGGATCTGTAGGGGGCGTTGGAAAATCGTCGTCGCTGACCGACGTCCGGATACCCTCGTTGCAGGTGCCCGGAGAAAGTCAGTGAGCATCACAAGCCTACTCCCAAGTTTAGCCTCACGACATCCGCCGCCTTAGAGACTTCACCCAGAGCCATCCGCCTCATTTCCAGGGCTGGCCAAGTCTCAACGGGTGCATGGCGATTATTATGAGTCTGCTGGGAGTGGTGGGTGCGGTGGTTGATCTCGTCTACTCCATCATCCTCCTCTTTGGCCATTGTAAGCTTCACAGAAGAGGGTTGTTGCAGAATAAATATATACGTGGCAATGCTGGTTGCAACACCCAATTCGGTTTTTCTTGCACTCACGATTGGGAGCATGACAAGACATGTTAATTAGAAGTCAGTAGCAGAAGCAAAGGAGGGTGCCACCACGCCAATTGTAATGATTAGCTCTACTCGGTGGTTATGAGATTGAAGTTGCTCCCGTCATAAGGTCTAGACGACCTCGGACCAGCATCTAAACCAAGGGGCTCGCTACAACTTGCCGGTTTGTGGCTTTATAATAATCTGCGGCTAATGGAAATTACTCCGCCTTCTTGGCATTAATGGCAAACGTCTGGATTCCATAATCTCGCACTCTTTTGGTATCAGAAAGCTGGGGGCCTGACATACGCGTCTCAACTATTATTAGAAATGTAGGGTAGTCTGGTCGTGATACTTTGCCTTAGGTTAATGCTGCCTCAAAGTGGCCACGCGGTCTTAATTCTTTACGCTATCGGTGCTCGAAGCCTTCGTGCCTGGTTGCCACTGCTTGAGGATATTTGATACAAATGTCGATTTGCATTGGACTCTATCTGAATCTCTCAAACTTCTCATTTATTCTGAGCCTATTGGTGTCTAAGTATGTCTAAAATTTCTGGTAATGATACCTCCGAGTCCATCTCCCCAAGCCCTGAGAAATCTAAGGGGAAGAATACCTCGCTATGGAAGCGAGCAAGAAGGACCCTGGGCACCAACTCGTTGAACTTCCTGCAGCCCCAAAGCAAGCCAATCCACGGTATGATACATCTTCCGTCATCGTCTATTGATCATCCACCCTTTTCCCAACTATCCACTATCTTTGTCCCGTCGGCTAGCGATATGGGCATCCCTAACTCGGCTGGCACTCGACTGCATCACCTGCCAGTGTATCGGACAAGTGGGCATTGAACACAAATCATGCTGTTGAGAATTGTAGTTGGCGCTGGTCTGGCATTTATTTTCCACCTTCGATGACCGCTCCAATCCATTGAGATCCTCAGATCAGTCATACTGATCCTTTCTGTATTAGCGGCCTCTGAAGGAGGTGATGGATCCGGCTCGGGCCAAGGTAAGACCACACCCGGCAAGCGACGAGAGCAAGTGCGCCATGCACAACGGTATGTTAATCAGTACCATTCTCATCCTCTGCTTTATTCGCCTTTGTTTCGAGCCTTTCATCTGCTGCATAACTCGACAGACCGTGCTGAACAGTTTAATACAGAACTCATCGTCAGCGTACGCAAAACTACATCAAGACTCTGGAATCCGAGGTAGTTCGGCTCAGAAGCTCTGAAGGCGATTTGATGTCAGAGAACAAGAAGCTATCCAGCCAGGTCGACACTCTACGTACAGCGCTCATTCTAGCCGACGTCCCTTTGCCGGCCGGCTTTGAGACTTCACCCCAGTTGGCGCAGCCTCCACCTCTCAATCCTGAGATGCCAGCATCGGTGTCCTTCAGGACGGACAACTTGAATCATCAGAGGTTGCACGTCGACTGGCCAACGCAGCCATACCAACAGCCTGCTCCAACCCCTGCTCCACAGTGGCCTACCGTTGGATTGGCTCCCAGTGCTTCCTATTCTCGTCAAGGTGGTAATTCTAGCGTCAAACCGCTGCCCATCCTACCAAAAGGTATGCGAAAGATCAAACCAAAGAGGGTCTCACATCTAATGCTCTGGAGACACTTCGCTGTCTCCTCTAGATTTCAGTTCTACATACGAAAACCCTCTTCCCGGAATGGCCTCAAGGACATTGGATACGGCGGAGGTAGCCATCGACTTCGTCCTTGCTCTAGAACATATCTGCATGCCTCATATACCCCATCCAGCCGATCCACCATCTGACGAACCCACAAACCACGCTCTATTGATGTCCACGGCCCTGACCGCCCAAGCTCCTGGGCCACCACAACCCAATTCGTCATGGAGCGCTAACGGGTCGATGATCAAAGAGCTACTCAATCTTGCCTCAGCCATCAACCTCCAAGGGGAGATCACACCGGTCGAAGCGTGGCACCGGCTCCGTCAACATCCGGGATTCTCGAGGCTCGACAAGTGGGCTTTTGAAAAGATCAAAGGAGATTTGAGTGCTTCAGTCCGATGTTGCAAGTAGGTCCATGGGGCTCCAATGCGTCTTACACAGCCAATCGCTAATACTTCATTCTCAGCTTCGGCGCCGTGCTAGACGAGAGTGTATTCATCTACACACTAGGAAGTGTCCTAGGTCCAGCATGAGTTGTCCATCCTGAGGCAAGGGGAGTTGGGACAGCGATACCCGGTTTGATCTCAAAACGCCGAGGCTGCGACTGGTTTCCCGTACCACGTAGCCAGCTCGTCTTCCGGCTCTCCATCCAGTTCCATGGCCGAAGCAGTAATATAAAAATCCGTCATCCTTCTGGCCTGCTCGTCATCATTGTTGTCCGGCCACTCAACTTTGATTCCATTACCGTTAGCTTCAAGCATATCCTTTGCCGTCCCCCAACTCATCCGACATTCATTCCCCCATCCAAACAAGGGATCCATATGTCCCTTGAGCCAGTTGACCGTTTTGGCACTAGATGGGTACCCCGTCCCCCAAGCATCGGCGCCAACGACTTTGGATCCATTTGCGGACGCATCCACAGAGCGATACGCTTGATGACTAACCTCCAGCGCAGCATCCCGTGTCACTTTCGCACAAACCGACGCCGCCGAAACACAAGGGTAAAGCGAATCCGCCTTCTCCGCAACCGTAATCATAGTCGTCGGAAAAACCCTTTCCAACTTCTTCTGATAAACCTCCGCTTTACCGATCGTATCGATATAAATCTCCTTCACGTTTACCCCCTGGGCGAAGACATCTTTTATCAACTCGATCGTAGCATCCATCGCTTGTGCATTCAAATTGTATCCGCCCGCGGGCTTGAGCATGCCTGAACCGATATCGCGAGCGGACATCACTCTGGTAGCCCATCCGCAGTTCTGGTACAGATCTGTGTTGGGGGTGCAGATTGCTTGCATGAGGTTGGAACGGGTTTGGGGTTTGAGGACTTTGGAGTCATCGAAGTGGTGGGTGTGTGCTAGGAGGGAGGTGTGTTGGGAGAGGGGCAGATAGAGGAGACCGTAGACCATGGGACCTGCGATATTGTTTCAGCGTGATTGTTTTTAAGAAAGCGGAAGAATCATGTACCTAGGACGGGACCTCTGCCTGCTTCGTCGACGCCTAGCACGCATTCTATTGAGAGGTCGGCTTTTATGACGTCGGGGATTGGGGTACAGTACGTGTATGAGATGCCGGCTAGGATATCGTTTTGATGGATTGAGGGTGCTATGAAGACGTTTTCTGCGGGGACCTCTTGGGCGATTTCTTGGGATTCCTGTCCGTCCATTATTTTACTCACGGCTGATTTGATCCGCTCAACTGCAACTTTGAGACGGAATTATCCAACGATAACATTTTTCTTGGCATCGTTTGCGAAGTACGCGACGGTCACGCGTCTGGTCTGCCGACATAGTCGTTTACCCCTTTCGATTAGCTTCTGAGTTTCAGCCTTGTAGGAGCCCCTTTTCATGAAGATATCATCACTTGACTATCGATCTGGAGTTCACCACTGTCGTACTAGACTGCGACGTCAGGTTGCAGAATTCTCGAAGTGATGCGTTTTCAGGATTAGTTGCGTCCATAGCAAGAATAAGTGACCAGTGGCCAGCTAAGACTATGAACGCAAATAATATGTACAGTCAAACTCTCCTATCAACGTGGAATGCTCGCATACTCCGACTTTGCCTCCGAACAGATGGCCAAGTATTGTTGGGCTTCCGTTACCCAGTTGAGCTTGCAGACCTCTGGAGTTAGAGTAGGTTCGTTCCTAGTCCAATCAACAGGGATTGCATCATTCAAGGCATGCACTATGTAGACTCATCAGTCCTCACCACTGGAGGCTGAATAAACGGATCGCTCAAGGATGCGCTAAAGGCCTTTTAGGATTATCGGTATAAGAAGGAAATAAATATCTTAACGTCAACCGGAAAGAAGGCTAATTCCACGACTGAGTAAATTTGTCTGATAACGAACATGAACTAGACAAATGCGGGCATCCTATATGAATCAGACACTTTTTGGACAAGGCGCATATCTTCCTTGTTCTTCGCGACTATCGTGACAGGCATTATGAGATTATAGTGCGGAACCAAGAAGCAGCCCGGCGCTCATACAATGTGCTTGAGGGGTAGTGCAAAAAATGACAACAACAAGCATGATACGACTTGTTAATGCGGCAAGGGTCAAATAGGTAGAATGGGTATTACGAGACCAGCGTTGTGATAACGATACAAATGGGTATTGCCATGAGGTTTCAGAGTTATACAGCGAGGCATATGTAAGATGGCACTTTTGGCAGCAGTTTTCGGAGAAGACTGCAATCAACGTATCCGGCTCGTTTTCTGTAGACGGTATGTATTTTCTTCGGGGTGTAAATAAATACAAGTATCAATGATATGATGGAGGACGCGATTATATTTAGCGCGTCATGATTGGTTAGCGCCCCGCCAAGCCCTAGTTTACCTCAGTTGTGTTTGGATGAACTTCAATGTTCCTTCCTTACATCATAAATTTTGACGCGCATTGCTCGCACTGGCAGCCGATCCCGTGAAAGCCTCTAGCGAGTTGAAGTCGCGGATCCGATCAGTGGGCTCATTCTGAAAGTCTCAACATGGCTGCGCGCACAGGACGGACACCGCGAGCCATGAGGCAGCGCGAAGGAAATTACGAAAACCCAGGAGTCAAAGGGAGAGCTACTGGTATAACCTTAGCCCGTCGTCCAATTCGCGAAGATGGAATGGAGGAAACCTCCGGCCTTTTTTCTTCCCCAGAGAAATCGCCCCCGAAGCTCAATGGTGTTTCCCGCAATTCAACTGTGATGGAGCAAGATGAGGATGAGACGATGAATATTGGCTCAAGTGCGTCATGTCTTCTTTACTAAGACGACGAAGGCGAGACCCTCAATCACTCGGCGCCTACTAATCCATCGGCGTGACAGGCACCATCCCTGAGCCGACCGAAGTGATGAAAGCCAGAAACCGCAATTCAATTCTTCCCCCGCCTAAATCACGGTCACCAATCAAGACAAACCTGGGCTCAGCAGCACGACGATCGCTGGGTCCACATTCATCGCCCTCTAGAGCTCTTGAGCACGACACTCCCACACATCGAGCAAAGTCACATCCACCCAATCGACGTCTAGACTTTTCTATGACTGAAATAAGCGCCAAAAGCTCCGCGAGCAAGGGCAATCTGCCAGCCATAAGAGGATCAAAGGTGAAAGCGACACTCATTTCTGGCAAACGCAAGCGAGATCCCTTCGAACTGCCGCCGGACCAGGAAGAAGAACCCTCTGAAGTTGAAGCAAGCCTTGTGAATGGCACGAACTTAGCAGATGCATACGATGACGATCATAATCTGCCCGCGGATGATTTTGATGACTCTCTTCAGCTGCCGGATGGAGGTGACGTTAGCCACATGTCACAGGACCACCTGCCGCAAACCCAAGATACCATCAGCCCATCAATCGAAAAGGACACGACAACAGCTCCCGCGAAACAAAAGGGCAAACGGGGAAAAGCTGCAGCTTCGAAATCTGCTCACGTGGAAACTACCAATCCTACGCCTAGCCGTGCTCGTCCAGGCCGCCCCCGCAAGCAGCCTAGACTTGAGGCACCTGAAGAGGATGCTGTGGAAGGAGCCGCAGAACCATCGAAAGAACCAAGCCGCGCACAAATAGCGGCCATGAAGCCGCCAGAAGCCGTCGGGCGTCCAGGTAGAAAACCTCTGGCACTTGGAAATACCAATACGAAATTGGAGCCGCGCCGAAGGACATCTCGCAGTGCATCAAAAGGGCCAATGAGTCCGTCGAAGACGCGATTCATCACACGCAGCGAGACTCCTGGCGATGAGCTGTCATTCCGGACGACACGCGTAGGCAGGAACGTTGTGAAACCGCTTGCTTACTGGCGAGGAGAGTCTGCCGTATTCAGCGATAGCCGACTCGAGGAAGGAAAGCTTATTCTACCTAGTATCAGGGAGGTCATCCGAACCGAAGAGGTGCCAGAACCACGACGAAGGAAGACGCCTGGTCAGCCACGCCGACGACGTAGGCCAGCTAGGCGCCCTGAGGAGGACGATTTGCCCGAGGAAGAGGACGATGAACAGGAGTACTGGGAGACGGAAGCAGGTGTTATGAGAGCTACAGTCATGCTCTGGGATCCGGTGACAGGACGGGGTGACGAGGAGAGAATAGAAGAAGCCGGTGAGTCTTGGATACTACATATAGTTTTTGCTGTACATCTTGCTTATTCGAATCTAGATATTGCCTATGCTGCCGAAGCCATTCAAATGCGAGATATCAACGGCTCCGATTTCCGATTCGCAAAGACCTTGACCCTCCCATTCTTCGGCTCTGGCATGGTCGATCTCCCGCCCGGAGGCACGAAACGTGTCAAGAATTCCCGGAAAATGCAAATGGTCTTTTTCTTGTTTTACGGACGTGTTACCGTGGACATTGGCACGCCGGCACAACGATTCAGTATAGGACGGGGAGGGATGTGGCAGGTACCTCGAGGTAAGTTTCTACTTCCATCAATCTGACCGGTTTTCCGTCTATGCCATTCTAGTCCATTATCATTTCTTTTGTGACTCCGGTCATAATAAACCTTTGTTGTTCTCCCGCCCCACATCCCAGAAATACTCCCATCATATGCGATCCCAAATAGCCTAATTACCAACTCACCGTGTTTCTGTACCTAACTAACGTTCCAACTCATCAATAGGAAACTTCTACTCGATACTGAACACCTCTACTAAGCCCGCTCGCATCTTTTTCGCCCAAGGCTGTGAAGTCGAAGCGGAATCTATGGGTTACGATGAAAGTGGTGCTGCTTGACGGAGATATTATTTACTTGACGGGTGCAACCACAGATGGGAGCACATGATGATTGGCGCAGTGAGTTCCAGCGTGGGCGGCCGGTGTTGAAGATTGTTTGGAGTTTGCTTCAGCTTATTCCCTTTGACGGGTGGTTTTTTACGGCGACTGATGTTGCCTTTTATGAATGCGAGGAATCAGGTCCAAGGCAGGCGAAGGGGAAGGGGAGGGCAGGATATTGTGTTCTTCTACGTGTAGTATCAGTTGGCTCTAACGACTTTTTTAAATCCGCGAAACGCCGGATCGCATGTAACTAACTTGTTATTCCATGCTCGTGAGCTTAGTATATCGATCTTGCTTTCTCTTTTTTGCTAGCCTGGTAGTCATACTCCGCATAATTAAATTCGATATATTACCAGAACCAAACATCGAAGGTTATAAAATGTAAGTCTCCCCTCTTTACTCTCTCCTTTAATAATTGTAGTGACATATATTACAGGTGATATCCTCTGCACTGCGCCAACCTCTAATAAAGAGAGATTCAGCCTCTACTTAATAGTAGCTTAAGTAAATACTGATATTAAATCCCATACTACATCTACAGTCCATCATCTATACCCTAAAATCCATCTTACTTCACAACATAGTATCCACGACAATTCCCAAAAAACATTCATCATTACCACCATCCAATATAATTCCACAACCGAATTCGCCCCGTCGCTCTTATCCCACTCACCACATGAACCCTACTATAACAATAATCTACCTCATCGCCCCCTATAGCAAATCTCCGTTATTACTAGACGGTTCTTTTCTAAAAAGACTTCTCACCCGCCATATCCAAGGTCTGATTCCGTGCACTACTGAATGTCGGTAATATCATATTTTGAGATAGGGGCTCAAGTACCCCTCTTCTCCTGAGTGTAGGGAGCCATCTATGCGTTTCGAAAAGTGAGTGCTCTAGGGATATATTGCCTACAGCGATCTATGTTGAATACTCGAATACCCAAAACTAAAATCAATCTTTCGCTTCCCGCATAGCTCCGCTACTAGGCCTGGGAATATACTTACCTAACGAAAGGAAAGGGGGAGAAGGAGACTAAGAACTCGTATTTTCGGCCCCTGAGAGTTTTGCGTTGTGGGATCACTGGGAACAAAGAGAACGGAGAGGCTTGTAGGAAGTCCATCCCACCCCATCAGTGCCCAAAAAGCCACTCAATAAAAAGCCATTCAGCGTGCTGTAATCTCTACCAGATATATGTTTGGAATATGCCACCAGTGATCTAAAAACATGACACATGATTTCCCACCGCCAGAACCGAGAATATTCTAAATGTAATGCTTCGCTGTAGAAACTCATGATTTCGTACAATCTTTCAAAGCCTCGCCGGGAGGATGCTGCCGAAAAACAGATTGCCACGCTAAGGCAGAAGAACCAATGCGGATGAGAAGCAAATGAGTGACGACACAACCTCCCGATGACCTTGTACTGCTGCTGTTTTCTTCCCCATGTGTCCTTCTGTGAACGGCGGTGTCCCATGCGTTTTTGCTTTCACACCACCAATGTCTGCTGAGTTCACAAAGCGACCGACTGATATTAGTACATTACAAGATACAGAGTGCACCTGATGACACAAGAGTCCTGGAACCGGTCCATTGATTTATTTCTGTCCCCTTCCTCCTTCTTCCTCCATCTCTTCTGTCTTTTCGACTTCCTCTTCGGCTTCCTCTCGGTGGCGGCCACGACCTTGTGCAGCATAAGCCGGGATGCCTCTCTCCAACTCTGCCAGACTGGGCAACTGCCCTCCAGCGCCCGACTGCCTTCGGTGTGTGCGCTGGAAGCCGAATCCGGTGTTCTCACCGCTTGGCACGAACCTTGCTTGCGCAACACCGTTGGTGGTTGCAAGCGAAAGAGGTTCACCCGACATGGCACCAGCTTGTGATGGGTTCCTAGGAAAAGTACTCATAGGAGTGCTCACAAATTGAGCCTTCATGGAAGGTGGTCCAACTGAAGGAGGTAAGACGGGTGGCATACGGCTACCACTGGGACTTTGTTTGCCGCCACTTTTATCCGGGTGAAGGAGGCGGCCTCCAGCGAGGTTGACCATATCTTCTTGCCCAATTACCCAGTGCATGTCTTCAACCGCCCGCCAGGGGATATTGAGGTCTTCCGCAATGGCCGTCCACATTTCCTGTTTGTGGCTGACGGATCGGATTAGCACGCTGTTAACATTCGCGAAGATACAGCGAGGCCTCGCACAGTCATTGCTGACAAGCGACACGCACAGACGGAGTATTGACAACATAGCAAATTACCGTGGCTTCGCAACATACCGTTCATAGAGCACTGCCAGACTCTTCTTCTTCTCGTCATTCCAGTCGTGCTTCTTTTCCAAGTAATTCTGATATCGCAACCGACAGGCTGTAGAGGTACGGCCATCAAAATGACGGGCTATGTCCTCCCATTTCATGTTCGATCCCCTCAGTCTGAGAAGCTGGTCGCTATCAGCCTCACTCCACTGCCGCGACGGTTTCTTGTTCGGGTGACGAGATTCCTGGGGGCTAGTTGAAGCGGTTCGCTTGATGCTAGCAGCTGGTATGGATAGCGAAGTAGGCGGCCTGGTGACCGTCGGCCTTGGTGCATTCAAAGAAGCCGGACCGAATGCTGACGGCGGTTGCGATATCAGAATTACTTGGAAAAGAAGCACGACTGGAATGACGAGAAGAAGAAGAGTCTGGCAGTGCT
>QQTW01004626.1_pt1 | contig 10339 bp, 10 predicted proteins | sample 1904831 | NCBI WGS metagenome assembly QQTW01 (sample SAMN09435610, study PRJNA476489) | Subsurface metagenome, whole genome shotgun sequencing project.
AGTTATTAGGGGCAATAAAATAAAATTAAAAACTAATTTTTGCTGGAGTCTCATTTTCTATTTTTATGTTTTTATTAAATCTAATGTGTATTTTAAAAGTACAAAAAATTGATTTAAATTTAAATCTCATAGCTATTAGAATATATTTTAAATTTTGGCTTAATTTTATTAAAGGAGCAACAGTAGTCCCACTAAGTCAAAAGTCATAGTGTAAAGAAAATATAAATTTTTTGATAAGTTTCAGATTGATAGGTAGAAATAACTAGAGTAATAGTTGGCGACGGGCAGACTTCTGATCGAAGTAGGTAGTAGGGGAAATTTCGCGGTTAAAAGCAGAATTCTCACCCTTTAGCCTTCCCCCGACCTTTTACAACAATTTCATCTAGATAGGCGGACATTGCTTCTGGCTAAATAAGTAGGGATACAAAACCCTATACCTATAGTTTTCCCTACAAAAGTACAGATCGAACAATTTTAAGGTAAATAAAAATACTAATACTGTCAGTTAAAACCGCCAGCCAATACCGCCTTGGATAGAAATAGCGTTACCGCCACTACCCTTGTAGCCATCAACAGCAATAATAGCGTTGCCAAAAATCACGGTATTACTGTTAGGCAAAACATAATCAATCCCAGGTTGAATAGCAAAACTTGTTTGATTTCCTACCGGAGACAAACTATCGCCGCCAGCCAAAACGAATCCAGCACCCACATAAGCATCAGTTTGCCAGTTGAGGGGAATATCATAGGAAACCGTCGGTACAATAGCAGTATTGCCGCCAATTAAAGCTTGGGTGCGTAGAGAAATAGGTAATTTAAGAAACTTATAACGCACGCCAACAGCACCACCCAAAGATTGTTCTTCCTGGGAAGAGTCGGTAACACTGACAGCAGGAGACACACCAAAATAGCTCCCATAAGCGGGTTTAGCCGTCACAGGATGGTGATGTACAGAAACTAAAAGAGGTACAAGTCCGCAGAAAACAGAATATTTGAAGCGATCGCAAGACATTTAAAAAAGAAGGTTAAAGGTTAAAGGTTAAAGGGGAAAGGTGTGAAGGATGGGACAAAATAATCCTTTTCCCCTTCCCCCAGCGCGTAGCGCCTTAAGGGCATCGGGGATGACGACCGCCTTGAGTACAAATGTAGGCAATTTGCTTGGTATCAAGGTTTTTGACGTTGGTAAAATCAACGCCTTCTACTACAGCAGATTTTTCCTCAGCTGGAGATTCAATAAACTGATCTGCTGGCGTAGTATTTGACTGGACAAAAATTGCCCCTTGAAAATCGGCTCCTGTTAGATCGGCTTCTCGCAAATCAGCTTGAGCGAGATCGGCATTGCGCAAACTGGCATTTTGCATCTGCGCTTTACGCAAATTGGCGCTCACAAGACGAGCGGCGCTGAGATTTGCCTTAGTGAAATTAGCACTGCTCAAATCGGCTCTAGATAAATCGGCTCCTTGCCAGTCGGATGCTTTTAAGTTAGCCAATTGCAAGTTAGTATCTAATGCACTAGCACGACTCAAACGCGCAGCCGATAAATCGGCTTTAGCTAAATTGGCTGCGCCTAAATCTGCGCCAGTTAGACTAGCTTCTGCTAAGTCTGCTTGCTGTAAATTTGCCTCTACCATCCGCGCGCTGCTTAAGTTAGCACCTGTGAGGTTGGCATGAGCGAGATTAGCTTGGTTGAGGATAGCGTGCAGCAAGTTAGCGCCTTGCAAAGTAACGCGGCTAAGATCGGCATTTGTAAGGTTGACTCCTTGCATCTGCGCGTCAGTTAAATTGGCGATCGCATCATCAAATGTATTTGCTATACCGTCATTACCCAAACTCTGCCAGCGAGTACCTTGCAAACTAGCGCCGTTAAGATTTGCACCAATAAGTTCAATCCCTGATAAATCGATTTGATCGAGTACCAAGCTAAAGCCGACAGTCGCGCCGTTCGTTTGAGCGCGCGGATTCTGGAGGGAATCTCCAAAATTAGTTAGCGCAGTTTCTTTGTGACCTAAATCAGTACGGCTAAGGTCTTGCGATCGCAGTTTACCGCTATAAATTGCGACAATTTTGGCGATCGCCGTTTGATTTGCTTGCAATTGTTCGATGCTGCTGGGATTATCTGCTAGCGATTGGTTCAAACGTTGCAGATAAGGTAAAGCTCTAGGTCCGCTTGTTATTAATGCTTGTTGAATGACATTGCTTAATTGGGCGTTACCCGATTCTTGCGCTAAGAGATTAACGAGTAACTGCATTGCTTGAGGCGCGTTGACTGTCCCCAAGTTAAGAATCGCACTCTGGCGCTCTTCTAAGCTAGCGCCTGAATCAGCGCTCAATTGTCTCGTCGCTGCTAGCAGTTGTTCGCTGTTATAGGCGGCGATTTGTCCCCTGTCGATTTGCGTCCGAATATAGACTTGAGTGCCAAGCAAAGTTCCCAAAACTGCGGCGGCGCTACAACTTGCGATCAGGGCTAAGGCAAATCTGGGATTTTGGCGCATCCACAGCCATAAATCGCGCTGCATTTTTACTTTGGGTGTAGGAACAATAGCGGCGTTGGCGGCACTATTTGCGGGTTTTTGCCAGCGATAGCTGTTGGCTGCGTCCCATTGAATTGGCTGACCGTCTGTACTCAGCTGCCCAGTATTAGGGGCGTAGACGCGATTAGCATTGACAACGTAAGTACCCGCCAAGCGATCGTGAAACGAGCGCCTTTGGCGGTTGAATCGAGCGCTCATGCCCTCTCCTAAAACCATCAACCCACCCAAGGCTATCAAAGTTGCTGGATTTGGGAATAGTCCCGTGCAACGCCACAGTATATAAGCAATCGTCAAAGGCAGTCCCCAAGTCCCGACTCCTTCGCGGACTAATACTTTAGCTATTCCTGGCGGCTTTCCAGCGCTAGTTACAACTTTCAGCCCAAACCAGCGTTTGGGTAAGGTGCTGCCTGTTTTGGCGAGTATATACAATTGCCAGCCGCCAAGAGCTATTGGTGTAAATATTGCCGCCGACCATAGTAAATTAGTAAGCGGTGGTACTTCGCTATTTTCATCGTGTGGCAAAACCAAAGTATTAGCGATTACTTTTTCTACTGTGACTACTACCGGATTTAACGGTACTAGTTCTCCTGCTGAGTGTTGTTTAGCGAAGTTCCCCATGCTCAAGGGTAATAAAGCGCTAGTAGCAATAATTGATACCTCAATCGCCCAGGCTGCAAAGCGTCTAGTCACTAACGGTTGCGCGCGCAACTTTGCTTGCCTAAATTTGCGATCTTGGTTAATACCTCTCCCCACACTTGGATTAGCCATCTCACATCCTTATAAGAATTTGTCCATCCGCAGGCAAGATCCTGCGGATTTGATTATTTTTTAACTTGACGCGCGGATTCTAGCAGCAGCCTCCAGAATTACTTAGCGCGTTGGCTGCGACTTAATAAAAACTGATACATCCCGTACACCAGCAATCCCAGAAACGCCAAACTAAACAGCGAGGCGACTAAGCTTAGTAAAGTTCGCAGGATGGCAAAGCCAAAGATAATTCCCACACCGCCAACAATTATCTTGCCAGCATTGGGTAAACCATTAAATAAGTTAATAAATTTATTCAAGCTATTTGAAACAGATGTAGCCTTCTCGGCTGGCTGTTTCTGAGTTTCCGCCGCATTTATGCGCGTGTTGGGCTGTGCATTTAACTCTATTTCTAGCTTTTCGAGACGGCGCTGTAGTTCGCGATCGCTTTCTTCAGTATTCATTGCTGGTTAACGCTCTTTAGATGATATCAGCCAAAAATTATAATTTAGCCGACCTTAGTTATTTAGCGAAATTTTAACGAATTTTAGTTGTTCCAGCTATCTCCATCCGACGGAGAAAAGTAAAGGGCGATCGCAATCTAACTTACCTACGCAGTTAACGTCTGTATAATCGCTGATTAATTTATAGATTTAATTTTTATAGATTGTTATATAGAAATATTAATATACAGCCACTCATATAGTAGAAAATGAAGTTTTAGCCCAAATCAATCGTCTAAGGCTTTTGCTGGTACTTCCACAGCTTGCACGTCGATTGTCCCTGAAGGAGTTAAACGGTTAAATTTGCCTTGTTCTACCTTTAACGGTTCGCCGCAACTAGGACATTGAAGTTGAGTTTTATTTAAGCCTGTAAATTCGTAGCGGCAGACGGGACAGCGTTCTTGAATCAGGTTTTTTTTCAACCACCATTGAAACCCGAAGAACGCTAGAAACGGTACTAAAAGGAGCAAACCAACTAAAACTAAAAACCAGTTTACCAGCCAGCCTAGACCTACTGACCCTAGCAACCAAATAACTGCAAAGGCGGTGAGCCAACGACCGAGACTAGAAATATTAAGATCGAAAGATTTAAGCATTAGCGATCGATGTTGTATTGCTTTAGATCTAGGATAGCTACTTTAGTAGTTTTGAGTTTTAAGTTTTGAGTAGAGGCGCTGCGGTATTACTTCCGTACAGGTGGAGATATGGGGAGGTTAGAGAACAAATGGTGACATTGGATTTTTTGCGTTGCCAATTTAACTTAAAGTTCCATATTTGACAATTAATAGGCAATTTCTGCCATCTTCTCCGCGTTCATATACTACCCTGTCTGCCAAACGTCGTAACAAAAACCAACCGTACCCGCCTTCTTGCAATGTCCCTGGTTCTGGTTCTTTAATCGCATCGGGATTAAATGGTTTGCCTTTGTCCCAAATTCTAATTTCAAACCTGTCAAGCCACAAAGTTAAATCGATATCTATAGTTGTTTCTGGAGGTAAGGATTGATGGGCGTGACGCACAGCATTAGTAAATCCTTCAGCTAGAGCTAAGTTGAGACGATAAAGCTCTCGATCTGACCATAACAGTAAAGGCAGATGTTGCAGACAAAATTGCTCGAACCATTGTTGGACTTGGTTGAGAAATTCAAGATTGCTATACACCGTCAAATGGTCTTGCTTTAACATAGCCTAGCTCGACCGCAATTTGATTTTAGAAACAGGGGAATAACTTAGAAAGCACTTAGAGATTTGCTTGTTCTTGGTAGTAGGCAATGCCAACCATAATAGCCCAATTGCGCGATCGCAATTCACCTTTATAAAAATTGACACCTGTAGCGTTTCTTAGCAGTACAAAAGCACTAGGGAGGAAACGACAGGTGTCAATGCATAAATCTGTGCGCCAGTAACAGGTTTTAGAACAACCCAAATGTAAACGATTTGTCAATTGGGAAAGCCGCGCCAATACCCAACCATAATGTAATCAACGTCCCAATTAGAAAAACTGTAGTTGCTACAGGACGGCGGAAAGGGTTTTGAAACTTATTAACGTTCTCAATAAAGGGAACAGCAATAAGTCCTAGAGGCACAGCAGCCATTGCCAATACCCCGATAAGTTTGTTAGGAACTGACCGCAGAATTTGGAATACCGGATACAAGTACCATTCTGGGAGAATTTCTAGGGGAGTAGCAAAAGGATTTGCTGGTTCTCCACTCATGACGGGATCTAAAACTGACAGGGCGACAATACACGCTCCTGTACCCAAAATTACCACTGGAAACATATATAGCAGGTCATTGGGCCATGCCGGTTCGCCATAGTAATTATGACCCATGCCCAAAGCTAATTTTTCGCGTAACTTAGGATCGGTTAGATCCGGCTTTTTCATCGTTCCCATCGTAAAAAGTGTTCTCCAAAAGAAGGGTGAATAAAAGTAATCGACTTGAAGGCAAGCTTTAACGCGCGTCCCTCGCCTACAGTTTAAATTACAAAGGACCGGAGATGCCTTGCTTGCGAATCATCAAGAAGTGCAACAGCATAAATACAGCAATCAACCAAGGTAAAACAAAGGTGTGAGCGCTGTAATAGCGAGTTAGAGTTGCTTGTCCTACACTTGAACCACCGCGTAATAAGTCAGCAATCAACGTGCCTACTACTGGGATTGCTTCTGGTACGCCGCTAACGATTTTCACAGCCCAGTAACCAACTTGATCCCAAGGCAATGAATAACCAGTTACACCAAAGGAAACGGTGAGAACTGCTAAAACTACACCAGTTACCCAGGTTAATTCGCGGGGCTTTTTGAATCCACCTGTAAGGTAGACCCGAAAGGTGTGCAAAATCATAATCAACACCATCATGCTTGCCGACCAGCGGTGAACTGAGCGGATCAGCCAACCGAAGTTAACATCGGTCATTAAATACTGTACTGAAGAGTAAGCTTCTGTAACAGTAGGTCTATAGTAAAAGGTCATTGCAAATCCAGTAGCAAACTGGATGAGAAAGCAAGTGAGAGCCATCCCGCCAAAGCAGTAAAAAATATTAACGTGAGGAGGGACGTACTTACTGGTTACGTCTTCAGCAAGCGCCTGAATTTCTAAGCGCTCCTCAAACCAGTCGTAAACATTTGCCATACAATTTTTGAAGTTCCTGAGAATGGATTACGGTTGATTAAACTCCTAAAACTATTTTAGTTATAGAAGTTAGGTTTTTTAAGGTTTGCCGATCGCCAGGCATCTAGCACGTTTAGTGTTGCCTATGGCATTCGGTTGAGCTTTGGGGTAGCTAGTGCGCTGCCATTGACAGTCAGTAGCTAGCTGAGTTTTTCTGCATCAGTTCTATAAAAAAAGTAACATAGTCGAGAGGGTGATTTCATAATTTTGGCTATTAATTAAGGCGATCGCTCCCTTGAGATTGAAGAAAAAACTAGATGGACGCAATGCACAAACGAGTTTTTCAAGTCGGAATCTTACTAATACTATCAATCTCGATCGCTTTAAGTGGTTGGGTGTCTCCAGCAGCAGCGCTAACAAAAGAGCAAAAACTTGTAGCTGAGGCTTGGCGAGTGGTTAACCGCACTTATATAGACGACACTTTTAATCATCAAAATTGGGCAGCAGTCAGGCAAAAGGTACTCAAGCAACCGCTCAAGGATGAGGAATCGGCATATACTGCGGTGCAACAAATGGTTGCGAGTTTGGGCGATCCTTTTACTCGTTTTTTGCGCCCAGAACAGTATCGCAGCTTGCAGGTAAATACGTCTGGAGAGTTGACAGGTGTAGGCTTGCAAATTGCTTTAGATGCTCAAACAGGAGCTTTGGCAGTAGTTGCACCGATAGCTGGATCTCCAGCAGATAAAGCTGGAATTCGTCCGCGCGATCGCATTACGCAAATTAATGACACGCCGACAGCAGAAATTACCCTCGACGAAGCCGCGGCAAAAATGCGAGGCACAATTGGCTCTCACGTTGCTTTGACAATAGAACGCGAGGGAGAAAGCATGCAGATCGACTTAGTGCGCGATCGCATTGAGTTAAACCCTGTAGTTGCCGAATTACGTCCGCAACCGAACGGCGCACCGATTGGCTATATTCGTTTGACACAATTTAATGCTAATGCCACAACTGAAATAGCTCATGCGATCGCTAGTTTAGAAAAGCAAGGAGCCGACGGATATATTCTTGATTTACGCAACAATCCTGGCGGCTTATTACAAGCTGGTATAGAAATTGCTCGATTGTGGCTTGATGAAGGGACGATTGTCTACACGGTAAATCGTCAAGGTATTCAAGGCAGTTTTGCCGCTTATGGTTCGCCACTAACGCGCGATCCTTTGGTAGTTTTAGTCAATCAAGGTACTGCTAGCGCTAGCGAAATTTTGGCAGGCGCTCTGCAAGATAACGAGCGGGCGACTTTGGTAGGAGAAACTACTTTTGGCAAAGGTTTAATTCAGTCTTTGTTTGATTTTTTTGATGGTTCTGGTATGGCTGTGACGGTGGCTAAGTATGAAACTCCTAACCATCGCGATATTAATAAGTTAGGCATCGCGCCCGATCTTACAGTTAAGTTAGAACCAATTACCCGCGATCAGCTAGCAACCCCAGCCGACAAACAATATCAAGCAGCAGTTGAATTATTGACTACAAAATCAGTAGTAGCCAAAGCGGCGTAGCGCCAAAGGCGCGGGTAAAAGGGAAAGGGGTAAAGGTTTTTTATCCTTTTCCCTTTCCCCGCAAAACCATTCCCTCTTTCATATCAGCGGTTGCGATCGCTCTAACTCAGCCAAATCCAACTGCGCTAGGTGGTGGTAGGCATTAGATATTGCTTTTTTGCCGCGCAGATAACCTATATTTGCTCCTGGACAAATACATTGCAAGGTTTCTGGTGTAAAGTATTCGCGTAGTAATTGCACGCTTTTGATTTGCCTTTGCCAATGAAATGTTTTAGATGTTCTTAAAGGTACAGGTTCGCTTTGTTGGTTAGGTAATAAATGCCTACCAGTAAATAATATTCCGCCATAGTTAGAGTAGTAAAGGCAGGCAGAACCAGGGGAATGTCCAGGTGTCCAAATTACTTGCATATATGGTTGCAAAGTAATTTTTTGATGAAACGTAGTTACTGATAATTTTGGTAATAGATAGGCTTCTTGCTCTTGAATTAAAATGTCACAATTGAATGCTGCTTGAATTTCTTTAGCCTTGCCAATCCCGCCTCGGTGACTGATAAATAGAACTTGTACTCCACCAAGTAGCTCGATAAATTCACGAGTTTTTTCATCCCAAGCAGGACAATCGAGCAAGATATTGCCTTCTTTTTCTACAATAAGATAAGCAGTTCCGCCTAAAGTGTCGCGATTGGGGGGAAAAGCAAAAATGCGATCGGCAAAAACAGCTTGCGGTTGCTTGGGAGGACGCATCGCCTGGGTTGCTGATGAGGCAGCATTAGGATTAGGAAATTCGGGATTTGAGGACACTTTTGCTCTGTAAGAGTAAAGATAGGTAAAAAACTAAGATGTAAAGCTTGTTTTACTACTGAAATAATTACGTATAAAAATAACTAAATTTTTCCAAAAATATGATACTTGACTGGATTATTCTTTTAATTATGGCACTACTTACTTACTTAATAGTGCGGCGTAGTGTGGCAGGAATGACTACCACGCCAGTATGGCTATTGTGGCTAGTGCTGATGCTACCGCCTGTTGCTTGGAGTATATGGAGTGTAGTGCATGGTGCAGACCAAATACCGCCCATAGAATTAGTTTTAGGGATGAGTGTTTTAAGTATATTTTTGTATTGGAAATTGCATCAAAGAGGACGAAGAAATTTAACTCCGACTGCGCAAAATCAACCGTCTCAAGTAGCAGAATCACAACCTCCAGCCCAAGAAGTAACGCAGCCGCCAGCAACATTGCGTCCAATTGATAAAAATGAAGAAACACAGTTAAGAAATTGTTTCCCTTGGTCGGTATTTTATATCAGTAATATTGAATATCGACCGCAAGCAATTATCTGTCGGGGACAACTAAGGGAGAAATCTTCATCCCAAGCTTATGAGCGGATTAAAGAGAACGTTCAGGCGCAATTTGGCGATCGCTTTGTAGTGTTGTTTCAAGAGGATATGACGGGCAAACCATTTTTTGCTCTAGTTCCCAATCCCCAAACTGCGGCAAATAGACGCAATAATACTAAACTAACTCGTCCTGTCCTAGCGCTGGGACTACTTGTGGCGACTTTGTACACTACTACTTTAGTAGGCACAGAAATTGCAGATACTAACAACGTTGCTGCCTTGCGCGAAGATCCAACAGTATTACTTCAAGGACTACCTTATGCGATCGCTTTGATGACAATTTTGGGTATCCACGAACTAGGTCATTATTTAACTGCTAGATACTACAAAATTAAGGCAACTTTGCCTTATTTCATTCCTTTTCCTTTATTTTTAGGAACTTTCGGCGCATTTATTCAAATGCGCAGCCCCGTACCCAACCGCAAAGCCTTATTTGATGTAAGCATTGCCGGACCTTTAGCAGGCTTTGTTGTCACTGTACCAATTTTAATCTGGGGTTTAGCTCATTCTACGGTTGTGCCTCTACCAGAGAACACCCAACAATTGTTGAATCCTAACGCCCTTAGCCCTAACTATTCGCTGTTACTAGCACTGCTAAGTAAATTGACGTTAGGCGCACAACTTACAGCCGAAAGCGCGCTAGATTTGCACCCTATAGCCGTAGCAGGTTTGCTAGGACTAATCGCTACAGCCTTAAATTTGATGCCTGTAGGACAATTAGATGGCGGACACATTGTTCATTCTATGTTTGGGCAGCGTAATGGGATAGCAATCGGTCAAATTTCCCGATTTTTACTATTAGGGCTGGCTTTACTTCAGCCTGGATTTTGGTTATGGGCAATTATCTTATTTTTCATGCCCGCCAGTGACGAACCTGCCTTAAACGATATCAGCGAACTAGATAACAAACGCGATATCTTAGGTTTGCTTGCCCTGGCTTTATTGGTATTAATTATTTTGCCAATGCCTAGCGCGATCGCTCGATTGCGC
>QQTW01004627.1_pt1 | contig 10337 bp, 16 predicted proteins | sample 1904831 | NCBI WGS metagenome assembly QQTW01 (sample SAMN09435610, study PRJNA476489) | Subsurface metagenome, whole genome shotgun sequencing project.
GTCACAAACCTTCTGTTGATGGAAGAAGAGTAGGATCCTGAGCAGCATCACATCGGTCCTGATGCTGCCTCTTCTGCCCCTTTCCATCATGATCACTTCAAGAGTGTGGCCGAATTCTGCTAACTGCATTTTTTCGCTGAAACAGCCGATATCCTTCTCGACGCGCTCGAGAAGATCTTCAAGTCATAAACCTGGCCCAAGTCGGCCCTCTGATCTTTTGAGTGTTGGCGGATAATGATTATCTGCTTCGAATATGCACAATCCACATTTAACTTGCGTGTTGCCAATGCTTTTGCTCGGTGTATAGCGGGAGTTATATTGCTCCTTCAGGGATTAAGGCAAAAGCCTCCTGGGAATGTACTTTTGAGAGGCTACTTCCCATCTTATTCTCACCATAAATGAAAGCGCTGAAGCAAATAGTCCAGCATAAACCTGTTATTGACCTAGGCACATATTCGTGCCGATCGTAGAAGAATTAAGGATGTTCAAGGGGCCACAACATGCAATGGAAACTATCAAACGATGTGATGCTGCTCAGGATCCTACTCTTCTTCCATCAACAGAAGGTTTGTGACGCTGTAGTAAGAGAGAAGTGGCAGAGGAAGTATTGTGAAGCTGAAGCAGCATTCACTGTAGAGAGATTCTAGTGCCGTGATAAGGATTCTCTCCATCAACCTTCCGCTGTAAGAGTGAAAGTGGTGAAATTTCGAAAAACTTCACAATGAACGGAACGTCATGCGCTAAGCCCAAAAGGGTAACGCATCTCATGCTCATACAAGACCATCTAATTCTCTACCCTCTCACAACCATCGCCATCACGAACTCCATCCACCAACAATGCACCACGCCCAACCCTCCTCAACATAACAATGGTTAAATTCTACGAAACCTCCATCACCTACGACTACTCCTTCCCCGCCGTCGCCCTCGCCTACTTCCTACGCTACCCCAACCCCTACTCAACCCACGTCCTCTCGACCGATGTCATCACGCGAACCTTCGACCCATCCACCCAACAGCTACACACCGTACGACTGCATCTCAAGCGCTCGAAGCTGCCGGCCGCACTGCTACGCATCCTCCCACGCAGCATCCTCGGGGCGTCCGCGGCGTCGGGCGATAGTCAGAGCTATATCCTCGAGCGAAGTACGGTCGATGTGCGCAACGGGACGTTGGAGACGGAGGCGAGGAATCTGGAGTGGACGGGCGTGCTGAGTGTTGTGGAGAGGCAGCGGTATTGTGCGCGGGAGCCGTGGCGGGCGGTTGGGGAGAAGGAGAGGGAGAGGGAGGGTGACGAGGCGGAGCGGGGAGAGAGCAGCAGCAGCGGCAGCAGCAAGAAGACGGACGTCACCTCAACCGTGCAACTGCTCTCACGGGTCGGCCAGAGCAGACGGAAAAGAGCCCGAACCCGGAGCGAAGACGGTAGCGACGCCGCCGCCGCCGTCGACGACGCCCCGCCCAAACTCGGCTTCTTCCGGTCCTGGTCGACGTCCTCCTTACAACGCTCGATCGAGCTGATCGGGCTGAAGCGCGCGCAGGGCTCGCAGCCGAAGGCGACGGAGGGGATGAAGGTCGTGCTGGAGCGGCTGCGGAGGGGCGGGCTCGTGGCTGTGCTCGAGGGCATGAGGCGGGATGGCGAGGCGACGAGGCAGCTGCAGGGGCCGTGGAAGAGGTTGCGGGAGACGGAGGGGTTGGTGGACCAGGATGAGTGGTCTGACGGGTGAGGAGTGGGTAGATGGGAGGGTGTTAAGGATGAAAAGTGATTCGGCGTGGCTGTCGTCATTGAGGCGATGTCGCAGCGGGTAACAGACTCGTGAATCTCGGGCTGGATGGATGTCGTTGTACTATACGAAGTGTACCACTAAATGCGAATATACAATATCACGACTGAGATGGGTTACGACATCTATCCGCCGGCGTTGAAATACTAAACCAGTGACTTGATGTAATAATCATTCCTCTATTGGCGTTCGCAAGCCGCGTATATGACAAGAATCACCCCATGTAGGTGATTAACTCATGAAAATGGTCGCTCTATCAAGGATGCCTGCCTGTAGACAACATCCAGTGGTGAGGGGATATGTACACCAGCTGTGTTGAAATGCACCTCCCCTGAATGCAATCCTCCGCAATAGTGACCGCAACAAATGGAAGATGCTGTAAACGTACCCTTCTTTTGATCGAACGATGTGAGGGAGAATAGGAAATGAGGAGGGATTTCACCTTGGTCCTGAGCCATCACCCTCTCTATACCGAGACGAGACGGAGAGGAGGAGAGGAGTACAGAACATACCCTCAACGACGTAACCGTCCTGACAACCCCTCCCTACCAGTGACAAATCCCCCCCTCACTATCGTCAACAGACCACGTACCCGCAAGCCCCACGATCTTGACCTCTCCACTCGCCCGCTCCCCGACCTTATTCAGCCGGGCAACGCCCACGTCAGCAGGCCCGTTGTTCAGCAGCCGGTTCGCCCACGCGCCGATCGCCGGCTCGCCCGTCTCGTCTCTCGCTTGCTTCAGAAACGGGATCAGAGCAGTGCCGCCCGTGCCGCGCAGCTTGCTGCCTGCCTTCCCATTAGCCCCGCCTCCGCCGGCCCGGGGCTGGCTCGCGATGTTCAGCCGGGTGGGCGGCGCCGTAGCTCCGGGGCCAGCGGATCGCGACGGCGGCAGCGCGGGACGGGCCTCGCGCGACTTGACGATGATGTAGCGCGAGACCATCTGGATGTGCTTGTCCCTGAAAGCGCGGAGCATGGCGAGGCAGGCGTCGTAGGCGATGCAGAGCGCGCGGTCGTACTGCCTGCCGCGGACAAAGTCGCGGATGTTCGCGACGGAGGCGACGTGCTCGAGGAACCGCCGGTGCGGGCCGGGCATGTAGTTGCGCATCTCGGCGATGAAGTTGTGCGGCGGGCGCGGCGGCGTGGAGCCCTCGGAGTCTGAGGATTCGGCCGCGCGCTTCTCGCCGGTGGGTCGGTGCTCGACGCCGAGGACGAGGTCGAGGAACTGGATGAGCGAGCTCTGCGCGTTGCTGCCGCCGCTGTGCTGCACGTAGGGCTGGGTGCCGGTGCCGTCGTCGAAGAGGACGCCGCGCGGGAGGCCGGCGTCGGCCATGTTCTTGCCGCCGGCGAGGAAGGGCCGGATGCGGTGGTAGAAGACCTGGGGGTCGCAGTTCTCGTACATGCGCTGCAGCAGGCTGCCGAGCTCGTCGAGGCGTTCGGCAAAGGAGCGCAGACACTCGGTGACGGTGGCGCTGTCGCCCAGGCGCGCCGCGGCCATGGCTTCGAGCATCATCGGGATGATGGGCGCGCCGCGGGCCTCGATGGCGACGGAGACGAGGTAGAACCACGACTCGTCGAGCGAGCCGGTGAAGGTGAGGAGGGTTGACGGGTTTTCGAGGTTGTCTATCGGCTCGTTGGTGAAGAGCGGCTTCCAGTTCCACAGGACCACGCCCGCGTACGTCGCAACGCAGGGCAGTTCAAAGTGTCGGCATGTCGAGATGAAGGGAATAGAGACGGACGGTGGTACTCTCTGCAAGCGTCGATCAGCACTTCGCTCCGGCCCGTCTAGGAATCTCTACGGAAGAGATACTGACCTCCATCGGCTTGTCTCCACCCCAGACGTATGCGTGCGCGATAAAGGCAAGCACCATGTATGCCCGCCGCCATTCCGCCTCCGTTCGCAGTCCATCCGTGGAGAGGATTGGCATGCCATCGACGACTCCCCGCAGCCTGCGGGTGAGGATGAGCGCCTGGAGGTTCGCCACTATGCACTCCCACTCATTGTAGTATGATCCGGGGAGCGTCTCCAGCGGTGGCTCCGACGGCATGAAGCCATGCCTGCTGGAGATGTCGTAGTCGCTGGGAACAGGTATTTGAGGAAGCATTGAGTGGCGATTGGGTGCGAAGCAGGATGCCTAAGAGGCCGAGTTTAGACTGTTGCTCCCGCTCTTCGAATCGAGAGCCACACTGGTCCAAAGCCTCAGGAAGAATGGTTGCAGATTTCGTTCTGATTTCAAAAGTGTCGCGTGATGATATCGGCTTGCCCACTAGAGAGTCGGATGTGGATCAATATAGCGGAAACAATTTGCTCCCCGCCGCGGTTACTCGAAAGTCTTATTTCAGAGGTTTCTATCAGCCTGAGCTGGTACGCCGGAGGAAGTCGGAGAGTATTCGTGAAGAGTCTATTCAAACTGTTGAGCGGAAAAGGTCAGCGACCATCGGACCGGTGGGGGGCGAAACTTTTAAATGCCGTGGTGATAAGATTATTAATGGCTCACACACATCACCTTGACATGCAGTTTCCGATCCGCTGCGCATACGTAAGAAGAAGGAGTATGTATACTCTAGAGCCGGCCGCGTCCTGAAGACGATGGTCTATATTGCTTTGGAAACAATAATGCCGAAGTGATGCGAGGAGGACAAAGAGAGGAGTTGGTGCGTGGTGATGGTGGTACTGCTCACCCATTCTTTCTTGTCCCTAGCGGCTCCGAACTCGCTCACGGCGTCTGGCCCTCAGGCTCCGGGCAGCCGCGAACAGCCGGCGGACGTCAGAGTCCGTCATGAGCACTTGGCCTCCTGGCCGTCCCCTCAATCAGCAGGCGCCGTAAATCCCCGCAGTGAGGAGGCCAGCGTGTGATGCCGTCCGCTGGAGTTCGGCAACGATCGGGACTGTAACGGAGGTGCTCATTGTGGAGCTGGAGTATTGCTGGATACGCATTGGCGACGCGTGTGACGAGAGTTGTTCTCAATGCCGTCCACTCGGGTTGAAGCCGGTCAGCTCCAAATAGGATCGTTGATATGAACAAGTTCCGGTGGATATGGACGATCATCCAGCAACTCCAGATGTCTGTAGCAGAGGACGTCGCATGTCCATCCCAGGCTGCTCATGCATGTCGGCTGGCGTCGGAGGTGACGAAGTGCTGGGAAAATGCAAAGCACGTAACTTAGCGGTACCTGCAGTGGCTTGCTGCTCGTTCGATCGTATGAGCATGGTATATCCTGGAGTCTTTCGACTGGACGTTGGCAATTGCTGCGCATTATTGTTGGATGGACGTTGGAATGGACTGATGGGTGTGAAATCCATCCGGTGTGGAGATGACTTGGTGCAGTGCTCGCTCGCTATTGAGATATGACGATTATCTAATCTGTTCATCGTGTGCAACGAGCACAACTGCTGCACAGCCAGAAACCGATCGCTCCCATTTTATCCGTCCTTTCTATATGCATCGCTACTGCTATCTGCTCTCCGTCTTCTTGCCATCGCACAACTGCACAACAGCCCATTTGCCTGTCCACCCCCACCGTCGAGCACCATCGTCACTTCCTCCTCCATCCATGGCCCGCAGCTGTTCGTCCTCGCCCTCGGGCAGCCCGACGACGACGTCCGCCTTGCAGGTGCGCAGCGCGAGCGTCCTGATGCCGGAGCCGGGACCGAGTGGGCCCAGCGCCGTCGCAAAGGGCGTTGTCGGAGGCCAGGATGACTGTTGAGAAGTGTGAGTATGGTGTTTTGACTTTTCGGATCAAGAGAGACATCTGCAAGATAGCATAGATTGCAAAAACGAAACCGCGGCGTGACCAAAACACGGAGGGAACAATCTTACATCTGCTGTCAACTTCCTGTAATTCAAATCTCCCTTGAAGATCACCAGCTCGCTCTCTTTCAGATCCTCAAAAAGCGCCGGCGCTCTCTCCGGCATGCGCCAAAAACTCCCGCCCTCCGTCCAGAACCGGTTCGGACGCAAAATCAGTCTCCCCTCAGCATGAAGCTCTTGCCAATGGGTGAACAGATAATCCATCGACCGAAGTTGCTCGGCAAGCGGATCCCACTCGTCTCCTCCGTTTTCTCCGCCCGCAGCATGCCCATCATCCCGCGCGTTGAAGAACTTCCGCGGGTCCCCCAGCGCATTCAGCAGCGCGACAAAGTCCGCCGGCACCACGTCCGACACGAACCAAGGGATCGACTTGGGATGCAGCACCACCGTCGTCGCCAGCCCCGCCGCGAGCATGTAGCCGGCTAGCACGAGGTCCACAAACAGCTCGAACCCGGCATTGTCAAGGACGATATCGACGCGACGGTCCCGCTGCCCGCGCTCGTCCCGACGAGCCTCATCGAGCACGTCGAACGCAGCGCCCAGATCGTTGACCAGCACGTTGCGCTCGGCCGCGCGGCGGGCCTCGGCGCCTTGCAGCTTCTGCACGTCTGCGTACGTGAGGCTCGTCAGCAGGGACAGGTCCGTCGCGTTGCCCCACAGGCAGGCCTCGCCCATCTCGACGAAGAGCAGCTTCTCTGCGGCGCGGCGCTCGTCGGCAGGTTGGTCTTTGGAGGCGGCGGGTGGCGACCGAAGGCTTTCGACGAGGTAGGTGTAGCGTTTGGCTAGCTCGTCGACGGCGGCGCGAGAGGACCTGAATGTAGAGATCTTCTGCCGGGCAAAGACGTCGTAGGAGCGCCAGTGCTGCGAGAGACTGAACAGCGTGTGGAGTCGCCTATCTTGTGTTAGTTGTGCGTGTCAGCTGCTTGGACTGGCTGGTTTGGAGAGCAAAGAGGCGGAGAGTGCGAAACGGCTACCTATACATGTAACACTCGGTATACAGCCAAGGAGCATCCAGCCAGTGCAGCGGTCCCAGCTGCTCGAGCTCCTCGTTGTAGCTGGCAACGTCTGGCTGGCCGTCGTCCGGTATGGGACTGACACGCCACGCTTCAGCAAACAAGGACATCCACACCCGGTGCCGCATGGCTCACGTCAACTGCCTGTTGTGCTGCAGCTCGTACTTGAGCCGGGCCAGCTCTGCCACGATATGCTTGCCCTCATCACGCTGAGGAGGGGAGTCGATCGTGGCGATCGTTCGATGGACGTCGTCGATGACTCCGGTCTGCGGCTTTTGTTCAGCGATTGCGACTTCGTCGCTCTGGGAGAAGTGATTAAGTACCAGTATGACGGGCCATCGCTCACGGGCGGATTGATAGGCAAAAGAGGTGCTCTGCGTGGTGCTGTAGGCTGCTGTGAGTGGGTCAGTCATATGTTGGAGGGGTCGAGGGTCGCGGGGGCTTTGGCTCACGGGGCTTGGAATGTGACTCCATCTGTCCGAGTTGGAAGTCAGAGAAGACTCAATCTGATAAATAAAGTCTCATTGATGGCAGCTCGTTCAAAGATTGCGTGTGGAAAGTCTGAGGTCCGCAACAGTGATTGAGGTTGTAGATAAGACACAAGGATTTTCGAGGTTGCGAATAGCTCCGTTTCCAAAGGATAATGACCCCCGCCCCAAGCCGATTTTCGGAGATCACAAAACACCAACACTAATCTTTTGTCATCAGACTTAGCCAATGAAACATCCCTCCCTCCATCGATCCGGGCCGTTGAACCATCTATAAAATACCAGGACAAGGCCCTCCTCTGGCATCACGACAGCGACATGACTGCTCTGACCCGCAGCATTGATGAATCCACAATAGCCTGTATGATCATTCTTCTTCGATCCTCGAACGAGCATTCCGTATCTCCTTTCTTTGGGGTATGCCTACCTACCTAGAAGGGATCATGGGCATCACAATCATGATTTTTCATAGCACGCGAAGGAGCTTGACAGGTTGACAGTTGAGGCCATTTCTCGGGACGGGAACACTGAAGACACAATGGTAAGCTCGACATCTCGCGCATAAAGCGCCTCAGGATCGCGCAAGGCGTCCGGGGTCTCCACGGAACTGCGTGAAGACATCATCGTCGAACCTAATGATCAAAATTTTCTGCAGTCGATCTGCTTCGTTTTTTAATTGCCGGCGCTGTAACCATGATAACTTTTTGCTCATCCTCGGGTGTGCTTCCCGAGATCTTGTCCACGAGCTCGAGCTCCATTTTCGAGGAGTCAAATGTTGTTTCTCCATCGTCCGATGCAAAAATCCATTCCATGCAACACACTTCTCTACAGAGCTCTTTGTCAAGCTCAATCGCTAGGTCAATGACCTGCAGAAGTTGTGGTCTGTATGCGTCGTTATGCTTGACTTGAAAGGGCTGAATCATACGGCTGGCGTCGTTTACAAGATCACTCTCCACTTCTGATATCCTTGTCCGTTTCCGAGCCTTTGCTCGTATCTGTAGAGCCAAGTATGAGATGCTCGGTATCTAATCTGTCATACATGTCGGAAAGTCGCAATGGGAACCATAGCTTGACGAGTCCGCATCCGGGATGAAGTGGAAGACTTCAGCCTAGAATAGAGAGACAGATACCCAACCCCGATTTGCCGCCAGTTGAAGATGCTTCAACTCTTTTTATATACGCCTTCTTGCGACGGAGCCTGACTCAGGCAGGCACTCTCGATAGCTTGGGAGGCGCCGCGGACGTCAGACGGTTGACTTACGCCATCTGAAGGACGGAATCGCGTCGTATGGGCTATCTCTCGGCGGAGTGCTCATCTCCACGGTCAAGGGCTTGTCAACGTCCCGGAGTCCCCAAAGACTGAAGCAGACCTTAATCTCGGCTTCAAATCCTTCGCGGATTGTCATCGGACCCAACCACAGATACACAACGAATTCGCATCTAAGGCTTATGGTTGTCAATGGTCGTCGTTCTATCGGTAGATACCTACGTATCAAAGCCACTGGCGCTCTAGTAAAGGCCTGGGTGTAGCATGTCCGCGTAACGAATCTTTACGTAAAACACCGCCTACCATAGACTTGGTCTCGAAATCTTCTTCGCACGTCGGATCTGTTGCTATAAGTGCCAAGCGTCTCGGCGGGCAAGGGGTTTCCGCCATATACGGAATTCTCCGTACCGCAACAACAATGAATGTACGTACGATTACGACAGTTTTTTCTTTGTTACATTCCGGAAGAGCTCTGCTGTATCTTTAACGATCTCAAAGGATTAGGAGTGGCATTTTGAATGAAAATATCGCCTATCGACCCAGAGCGAGGAGACCTGTCCCATCTGGACTCCGTGCACGTGCGATTGCGTGCCGACCAGGGTATGAAAACTTACGGTTGGATCAGTTTGATCACGAAAGACAACATAAGCAACGTTATGCGCCGAACACATTGACAATCTTGAGAAAGGATTCTGGCGGAGGAGAAGGCTGGTTCTTTGCCAACATCAGCGTGAAGCGACCAGCAGGAAAACTGTCTGCGGTGGCCTTACAACGGGCCATCGCGGTGGTTGGGGATTTGTATCAATGTCCTTGCTCGGGGCCATCCTGGCTCCGCCAAAGTTACCATCCACAGCCAAGGCCCCCCGCTTCAGCCTGCCAAGCTCTCCGCTCCGCCTCCGCCGTCTCGGAGGCCCCGGTCCGCCTCCCCGCTCACGGCTTCTGCACGCATCGCCGGCAGTCGCTGGGAGTCAGCAACAGCAGCAGCGGGCCAGAGATCAATCCTCCAACCCCGCTCTATCTTTCCCATGTCTGGATGCGGTCGAATCCCGCTCCGCGCGCCTCTCCGGCGGGTCCGCGTCTGGGCCGGAACCGTCCTACAACGCCGGCAAGCACCTGACCTTCCACTCCAAAGACCCTCTCCTGCTCGACTGGGGCGGCATTCTGCCTGAGTTCAACATCGCATACGAGACGTGGGGTCGTCTGAACGAGAGCAAAGACAACGCGATCCTGTTACATACCGGTCTGTCCGCCTCGAGCCATGCGCACAGCACCGACGCCAACCCGCGCTCCGGATGGTGGGAGAAGTTCATCGGGCCAGACAGGCCGCTGGACACCGACAAGTATTTTGTCATCTGCACGAACGTCATCGGAGGCTGCTACGGGTCCACGGGGCCCTCGTCCATCGATCCCGCTAATGGGGAGCGGTATGCCACCCGCTTTCCTATCCTCACCATGGAGGACATGGTGCGTGCCCAGTTCCGGCTGCTGGATTTCCTGGGCATTTCGAAACTGTATGCGAGCGTGGGTTCGAGCATGGGTGGCATGCAGAGTCTCGCGGCAGGCGTTCTGTTTCCTGGCCGTGTCGGCCGCATAGTGACCATCAGCGGCTGTGCTCGAAGTCATCCGTATAGCATTGCTATGAGGCACACGCAACGGCAAGGTAAGAGCGTCTTGAAGCTCGAAATTACCTCCTCAATCTGTCACTGCTGCTGCCATACACCCTTCTCCCCGTTCTCAATTAATTCGCCGTTGTCGGACAACACTGACGCTCAACAGTGCTCATGATGGATCCCAACTGGGCGCGCGGCTTCTACTACAGCAAGATCCCGCCCCACGCAGGCATGAAGCTCGCGCGCGAGATCGCCACCGTCACGTACCGGAGCGGACCCGAGTGGGAGCAACGCTTCGGCCGACGCCGAGCCGACCCGTCTCTGCCGCCGGCGCTGTGTCCCGACTTTCTGATCGAGACATATCTCGA
>QQTW01004628.1_pt1 | contig 10336 bp, 8 predicted proteins | sample 1904831 | NCBI WGS metagenome assembly QQTW01 (sample SAMN09435610, study PRJNA476489) | Subsurface metagenome, whole genome shotgun sequencing project.
TGGGAGGCATGATGATGTGGGAAACCGGGCTTGAGCAAGTCAATTGCGTGACGGTGATGCCGCAATCGAAAGCTCCAAGGTATCCCGTTGTTGGGGCGAAAAACAAGGAGAATTTGTAGTGCAGTGTTCAAGGCACGGTTAAGATGCGGTTGAGATTACAGTTTTGCGCCATGAATTACAGGGCAGAGCCGGATTTGTGGCTTAAAACGCGTTGCTCTGATTTGGTCAAGTGGCTACGCAATCGAGCTTGGCCGGTGAGGTCATACCTCGTTGCGGAAACAGGACCCGTCGACCTCACATGTGCAACTTCCTCCGGCAGGATGACAAGCAGTATTGAACCTCACCTCTAAATAATCTATCCTCAAGACCATTAGGTCACAGGTTTAGTTGTCGTGGTAGTCCGTAGTACCAGAATGATCTGTAACGTGATATCGATTGCCCAGCAAGATCCACCTGTCTGGCACATAGCCACATACCCACTGTGTAGGTGGGCTGGGTAGTTGATAGTCTTACGGCTTGCATCACATTGACAAGGCGCAATGAAAGCAAGAGGGAAAGGCATTGGCTACCTAGGAGAATTTCAGAACTCTAACCTAAGTGAGGCACCACAAGCCAATTGCTGCCCCAAATCCGCATGAGAACATTCCATTCGGCTCCTTGAGTGCAGTGGTAATCTACGTAGACACGTATCGTGCATGAGAAGAGGCGAACGCAAACCAGCGCTGCGCAGAAGGTATCATAAAGAGGTATCAACTCGGCGGCTCCCTCACAATCTCATCACCCCGGCATGCCGCAAGTCAACCGGAGTATCAACCTGTCGTGATCCATTGACACACACCTGGGAACGAGACTGGCCGTCATACGATCCACTATCCTTCCGTCTTTGGTGCTGTAACATCATCTTTAGGCTTGTCGTCTGACGAAGGCGTAGCGTTCGCCTCTTTCGCCTGATCGGGTTCCTGGGTGGTTGCAGGTGAGCGCGAGTCGCCTTCTGCATTGGTGTCTTTGTCATCGGTGGTATTGTCGCGCCAGGCTGGATGGAAGACCGTCGGGGCGGAGGGCGTGTTCGGAGCCAAGTCTGGCTCATCGTCGCCGTTTTTGTTGACGCTCGGTTTGTCCGCATTCGCGTCAGTTCTGGCCTCGTCGGCGGCCGGCGCTTTTTGGTCTGACTCATCCTGGTCAAACATGTCGCTATCAAAAGAATCGTTGAGAGTTTCTGTACCATCACCCAAGAGGATAACGCGGCCCCCAATAGTGCGCGTGCGCTGATCCCCGTCCATATCATAGTCGTCGGGGCTGTCGTGGCGCCGTCTTGATCTGCCCGGGCCTCGAAACTCAGCTAATGTGAAAACGCGGATTAGAACTTCATCCCCACGGCGCCGGGTGTGCTGATCGGACACGGAACTCAAGACTTGCCGTACTCTGGTGGAGCACAAGGGCCATCACCATTTGCTACGCGCTCGGCGATGTGCTTGTACCATTCATCTTTAGTCTTGCCTTGCAGAAGCGCCACGATGATCATGGTCATGTTGTCACAACCGACGCCGGCCGTCTCGCTGTGAGGCGCCAGACAATTGTCCATCAGGTTCTCGCAGATGGCATGCAGCTCCTGCTTAGCAGCGATTCCGCGCCTGACAAACTCAATCACTGCTTGGGACGACTGGCAATCCCAGATACCTGTACGAATAAGCTTCTATGCCCTTAGACACCCCGTGATGATACTGACCGTCGCAGGCGAGCACGAGAAATTCATCATCTTCGGAGATTGTGTGTATCGTCACATCTGGAAACGCAGTTACGACCTGCGACTCAGGCGGCAGTTCCGGAGTCTTCTTGAATTCAAAGTCGCCGATGGCACGCGAAAGGGCGAGGTTGCCATTGACGCGGCCGAAATCTACGTAACCACCCGCCGCGCAGATTCTCGCCTTCTCGCCTGTTCCCATCAGCACAAGAGAGACAAGGGATGCGTGGGTCCTTTACCCTCGTTTTGGGGTTTGTGGTCGAACGACAGAGGTTTCGCCCTCCCCTTGATACCCAAGACTGTTCGTGAGTCTCCCGAGTTGCCCTAGGCAGTTTAGATATATGCTGACAGCAACAGGAGACACGATAACATACGACATAAATCTTGTCGTGTGAGAGGATACCGACGGTTGCGGTGCACCCGGAGAGCTCTTCATGATATCGGGGATCTTATGCAAACCGTCAACACTCGCTCGAGCCACGGAGAGATTCTGCCTTGTCACCATTGAGGATCGCTCGATCGGTGGCAAGAAAGCCGTCCTTCAGGGCCTGCTCTATATTGCCTTCCTTGAAGGAGTCCTGCTTCGCGATAATCTTGTGCAGGTTGTCGCCGGTGTACAGTGCTACCTTCTCACCACCGTGGCCATCGTACACACCAAAGAAACTCAGTCGCTTGTCTGGCCCAGAAGGGTTTTGGCTCGCGTCGTTGGGTTCAGGCTGCAGGTCAAGCACGACAGCGTGCGCGTCTTCCATACTTATTCGCCAACCTTGCATTGCGGATATCCCGTAGACGACGCGATCATCTTGTCCCCCATCCGAGTCCTGGATATAAGGTGTCAGAAGCTCTGGAGTCTTGCAAGAGCATGAAGACACGCGCAGGAGGTTTTGAGCGACAAGGGAGCTTTCACGAGTGATGACCGAAAGAGACTCACCTTATCGACGACCGGTTCGGAAAGAGTTTGCCCCATGGCTTTGTCTAACTACCAATACGATTGAGAAGGAGTTGCTGTATGAGATCGGTCTAAAACGACTGTGGGCTGAGCATATGTTCGAGGGTCCCTCGAGCGGCGGCAGGAGATCGAGGCACAATGCACTGATATAGGAGGTGTCGGCGATAGCACTATGAAAGAGTTTATGACGGGATCTTCAGGTAAAGGTCGGAGGCATGCCAAGTGCAATGCGAAGAGACGAGGCGGAAGAGTGTCCTGCAGAACTATCCCGATGTCGTGTGTGCAAAGATGTGCGAAGGCGAGTGAAGAACATAAATGACGGACAACGCTAGCCGAAAACGGGCTGTTAGCGCACAGCCCCCAGCTTGTCGATAGGCAGCTATCGATTGCTTTCGGACTTTGCCGTGGAGAGAGGACAAGGCTTGTTATGTTCGTTGTCTCAACCTTGCAAGGCACACGGCTTGGGTCCATCAGGCTTCAATGTTGAACCGTTGGCCAGCCGAGTTACATACAGTTCAGGTAGGTTGCGCCATTTTCTATTTCAAGAGCCAGCTTAATGATTGCTCTTACATTGTGTTTTGATATCAATGTCGCGTTTCATAAAAGATTGTCTACTGTGTTGGTCGGCATTTCCTGGTGGTCCCTGGCTTGCCTCTGTCTACCTCATCCCCTTTCGAAGATGAGCCTGGCTCCAAGATTGTCAGAGTATAGGCTGGTATGGCAAGTGCGTTCTGTGCCAGACTAAGCACGCAATGGTCACAATCGATCATGATATAAAGTCTTTGTTATCGTGCGCGAAGCAGGCAACTGCGATGCTGTGCTTTCGCATTCTCCCTTCGAGCAAAAGAGTGGAATACACCTGCTCCAAACTCAAGCCGTTGCGCCAATATCAAAGGATTACAAGACTCGAGACGATGAAATCAAACCAGAATCAAACACCATACCAAAAGACGACGCTATACCAGAACCCCAGATACAAACACCAGACAAACGATCAACGGACTCGAAAACACCATGCCAGAAATCACCCAACCTGAGAACATGGAATGAAAGCTGCAGCTGCTACTCCTCTTCGGACTCCTCCGATTCCTCTGCCTGGGCACTTTGGTATTCATCAACGGCCAAGGGGTTCTCTCCTTGTTCAATCCCTGCCGCTGCGTCGTCCAACATCTCCGGCAGATCTTCTTCCTCTTGCTCCTCGGCTGCCTCCTCGAACATCTGCAGCAGCTCTTCTTCTACATCTTCTTCATTCTGTTCCGCAACTGTTTGTTCGAACATCTCCAGCAGCTCTTCTTCTACATCTTCTTCATTCTGCTCTGCAACTGTTTGTTCGAACATCTCCAGCAGCTCTTCTTCTTCTCCTTCTTCTCTTTCTTCTCCTTCTTCTCCTCCTTCTTCCATCTCCTCTACTTCTTCTTCCTCTTGCTCTGCAACTGTTTGTTCGAACATCTTCAGCAGCTGTCCTTCCTCGTCGTCTGCTTCCGGGTCAACTGCCTCCGGCGGACCCCACTCCTCTTCTGCCTCGGACGACAATGGAGTGAATGGTGAAGGCGGAAGTGGTGATGGTGAGGATGACGAGGTCAACAAGGTCAATGAGGATGACGAAGACGGCAACGGCAATGGCATTTCTTGCCCTTGGGCATTTTCTCCCTGGCCATCGCTGCCAACTACCCCGAAGAGTTTCCAATCTCGCTGCGCCTCATCGAGGTCTGCAGCCCCTTCTCCGACCATCTCCTTGTCTCGCTGGGCGTCGTCAAAGCCTGCGGCCCCGTCTCCGAAGAGATCCACGTCTAGCTGCATCTCGTCGAGGTCTGCAGTTCCGTCTCCGAAGAGATCCACGTCTTGCTGCGCTTCGGCAGTCTCCGTCTTTTTCTCCTTTTCTTCTTGCACATTTTCGTGCCTGACTTCTTTCGCCGGCGCTTCATCGCCATCGATGACAGTACAATCAGGGCTGGCTATGCGCAGCCTTTTGCTGGCATCGTTTGATGGAGTCTCTTCCGGAGCCTTTCGCTTCGCCGGGCCTCGCGTTGGTAGGAGCAAGCCCGTCCTGGGTTCTTCAGGCTCTTTTCTTGCGGGCTGCTGCGGCGTAGACTGCCTGACTTCTTTCGCCGGCGCTTCATCGTCGTCGATGACAATACAGTTAGGACTGGCTATGCGCAGCCTCTTGTTGGCATCATTTGATGCAGTCTCTTTCTGAGCCTTTCGCTTCGCCGGGCCCCGCGCTGGGAGGAGCAAGCCCGTCCTGGGTGTTTCAGGTTCTTTTCTTACAGGCTGCTGGGGCATGGGCTGCCTCACTTCTTTCGTCGGCGCTTCATCGTCGTCGATGACAATACAGTCAGGGCTGGTTATGCGCAGCCTCTTGTTGGCATCGTTTGATGCAGTCTTTCTCGGAGCCTTTCGCTTCGCCGGGGCCCGAGTTGGCGGGAGCAAGCCCGTCCCGGTTGCTTCAGGTTCTTGTCTCGCAGGCTGCTTGGGTTTAGGCTGCTTCGCCCGACCCTGCTTTGGCAGGAGCAAGCCTGTCCTTGGTTCATCAGCTTCTTGTCTTGCAGGCTGCTGGAATGTGGGCTGCTTTGCCGGGACCCGTTTTGGCAGAAAAAGGCCTGTCCTGGGCTCTTCGGCCTCTTGTCTTGTCGGCTCCTGTGGTGCAGGCTGCTTTGCCGGGACCCGTTTTGGCAGTAGAAGGCCTGTCCTGGGCTCTTCGGCGTCTGGTATTGTCGGCTCCTGTGGTGCAGGCTGCTTTGCCGGGGCCCGCTTTGGCAGTAGCAGGCCCGTCCTGGGCTCTTCAGGTTCTTGTCTTGTTGGCTGCTCTGGTGCAGCTTGCTTCGCCGGAACTCGCTTCGGCAGCAGCAGGCCTGTCCGCGGTTCTTCGGGCTCTTGTCTCGTCGGCTGCTCTGGTGCAGCTTGCTTCGCCGGGACTCGCTTTGGCAGCAGCAAGCCTGTCCTCGGTTCTTCGGGCTCTTGTCTAGTCGGCTGCTCCTCTGCAGGCTGCTGTCTGGGCCGCCGCCTCGTTTGAGGTGCGGTCTCTGCCGCTGGCTGCTCGGTCGTCGCTGATTCTGTCGACGATCGCTCGGCGGAAGTTTCTTCGGTGGCCGTCGCTGGCGGCTGTTTTTTGGCCGCCCTCTTTTGTCTGGCTTCTGCTCGCGACGCAGCTTGTCTTTTGCGGCGTATCTCTTTGGCCTCCTGCTCTTTCTCGAGTCTGAACTTCTCTCTGGCCTCAAACTCGGCCCGGGCTTTTGCCTCCACAGCGGCGAGGTCTGCTTTCTCCTTGTCGGCTTTTGCCTGCACTATCCAGGCGGGGGTCTTCTTCCCCAGGCGGTACTCGACCATCGAGTTCACCCGCTTGAGAGCGGCCTCCTGGGGCTCTGGAGCACGTTTCGCTCTTGGCATATTTAGAATGATGAAAATGAACTGTCTGATAGAGAGGAATCTGTGGTTGATACTGCGAACTTGGAGTGTCTACAGCGAGGTTGAAAGAGGAAGAGAATGAAGGAAGAAAGAGGAGAGAGATGGAGATGGAGATGGCAGCATCTGAGAATCGCTGCTACTAACCGTAACATGAGCACAATAACCCTAACCCAAGCCTATAAATCACAGGCTATTGTCGATCGACTATTGTCCCACTGACTCTAGCCGAATCCTTGGTAGCATCATGGGTACCATCGTGAGGAGTGGGCTGGTTCCACGGTACGGCAACAAGGGAGTGGGTTAGGGTTGTCACAATATAGCAACTATTGTTCATTGTAACTTCGCCTAGCGATTGTCTATTAACACGGACTGAGCAAGGTCACCATATGTAGCACATCTCTTGAACGGAGCGCAAAGATTCAATGATATGATCAAGAACACTGTATTCGAACCTTGTAGCTCCTACGGAAAGACATTGTATCATAGAATCTGATTGATGAGGAGAATCAAAAGGTTGAAAGGCGTAGTAGGCACTGAAAGTCTTTTCTGCGGGGGAGTGCCTTCCTCATAAGCGTTCCTTCACGAGCTGAAGTTTCTGCGTGGGTCAGTCTGAGTCACGTACTTGATCCGAACCTGGTAGCCTCCGCGAAGGGATTTTGTAGAGAGAATGATGAGGAGCCTTAGAAGTGCGGGAAACCTTGACACTCTTTCCTGCGGGTTGGGGGTTCCTTCCTCATAAATAGTCTGAATTCTCCGGCGGGCCAGTCTGAGTCACGCACTTGATGTTCTCCACTCCGCACCGTGGTTCCAAGGGTCGCAGAGCCCAGATCGACGAACATTGAAGAGCACAGCCTTCTCAACCAACGGCAACTGACTCCAAACACAACATACGGCGACCTCGAGGGTGTTCCTTCCCCGACTATTCTAGGTCAAGGAGACCATGGACCCGTGGAACCTATAATTACCTGCTCATAGAGCTATCGAAAGCGTCTAGACCACTGAAAGTAAGGAATGACTTGAAGCTAAAGTTGGTGCATGTGAGTTTGAACTGCAATTCTTTCCCAACCTCGGTGGTATGCAAGATTCTGGATTGTGCAGCGAAGCTCATTGAGCGAGAGATATGAGAACGAAGCTTATGGTATGTGAATAGGATGACCCCCGGAAAAAAATATTCTTACTATTTATTCATGTACAAATCACTATGCCTTGATATTAGGCTTGCGTTTAGCCCTCAATATCGTCCAAGATACCCGTGGACCCTTTCTGCTAAGACGTAACATACATCCCTGTCGAACTCCAAGATGATCGCTTGCTTTTTGAGTACTAGACTCTAGTATCTGGCTTCAGTTGACCAAAGCCTCAGGTGGCCTCTGCAGTAGCTGAGCATAAACCTTGGAATTTTCTTCCGAGTGACCTTACCTTCTCCCTATGGTTTGTCTTCAAGATATACGGGGCGTATAATCAATCCGTCTGTGTACATCTCAACTCTTCTAGGATGACCCTTTAGCGCACGCGCTCATACAAGTTTCGACCGAAATTTATAACTGGAGTTTGCCCAATTGCTCGATTGAATTCTATGGAACTTAAAGAGCAAATCGGCGTGAGGTTGAATGAACCAGTAATTCACAGATAACGGTGCAGGGACCAGGCGCCTCAGAACCGATCAGAGAATAAATACGGAATAACCTCCTACAATAATGGCAGAATCAAGGACGTCCCCACCTTTGTATATTACTACCAATTAATATTGGCGCAGCAGATCCTTACCGGTACCGTATCTAGGCGCGTCGCGTATCCCCTTTCGCACCTCACCGTCGCCAGCTGGCACTTCGCCGCCGCGCGTATCATGAGGTTTTAGAAAGGGTGTTGAGTTTTCGCAACCTATCTAGTACGGCCTATATCCCGCATACCCATGCAATCGAGGGAGTGAGGGTATCGGGGCGTGTTCGGGCTTAGATTGAGTAGGATGCTGGGGATGCTGAGGATGCTGGGGATGCTGAGGATGCTGGGGATGCTAGGCATACTAGAGATCCTGAACACGCTGGGGATGCTGGATATATTGAACAAGCTAGGGATGCTAGATATATTACACTATACCTACTACTGTTGAAGTCTAGCTGGGTAGTCTACTCGTGATTCATTTTACCAGTCGGCTATCTTCTTTCACCCCTGTCCCGAACATTTGCTCCTTTCACTCTTGCTGCAGAACTTCCTCTACAACGCTTCGTCTACAGTAATCTACTTATAACTTCACTACTCCTTCTCTATCTTCTTTTCACCTAATCTCAAACACCCTCCTTCCACTCTTTCTGCAATACTTCCTCTATAGCACCTAAATTGCAGTACTGCACCTGTGATACTCTCTAGATCTACTGCTCATACCCACACTCTGGATCTTCCGCTCATCAACTTCTGCTTGTAGCAATGAACATATGACGCCGTTCATCTTCGAGACAGCAGAGCCGAGACCGAAGAGTACTGATATCAGTCTCGAATGACGTGACGGTGGCGTCGAAGTCTTCTCGAAGCTGTCGGACGGCAGAGAATGGCAAGGGGCGGGCGCAGGTGCATTCTACGGCGTTGATCTGCTGAAAAGGTTCCTTTTGTGTTTTTGTTCGAGAGCATTGGAATTGGGGCCGTAAAAGGCGGATTTCATCTGTCCAACTTCGCCTCAAGCGCGGCGGTAACTGTAGCGATGATCGTGGGCGTAACTGTAGCAATGATATCGTCCTGATGTTTTATACATAAGCAGAGAAACTAGAACAGGAAAGGGGGGAGAAACCTCTAAAGTCTTGCAGAGACTACTAAGTCCGAGTGGAGCTTCCGCGCATAGCTTTCCATTTTGCAGAGCCGGCGTCGTACCGTTACGGTACTGCCTGATAGTGGCATGAGATGACTCTGGCACAGGAATCGCTCGAATCTTTACACTTCGTATCGCTGAGTGGAACGCCCAGTTTCCGTTTCAGTGTCATGGGCATTGAATAATAAATTCTTGGACGTTAATGGTTTCGGCGGGAGATTGTTCCCTTCAAATGTTGAAGGGTTAAGAAAACTTTCAAAAATGTGTCAGGCATTTCGGCGAACGTGCAAAACAGCTGAATGGGAAAAATCAATGTTAATACTTACAGGCGCTGAGGGAAGAAAGTCATAGACGCTTAGCAATAAAACTGTTCCTTCTTCAAAGACGTGATGCAGGAAGCGAGAAGGAGCACTGTGTGGGCCTGCCCAGTATTTCACAAATGGAGTGACTGGGATGAAGGTCTAATAGGTAAGGCAGCCGTCCACAGTGTGGGTAGCTAAACCTAAAGTAGAGCACTATATTACCCAGGCCTACATAGTATCATAGTACCTTCTTTCCGTTCCAAAGTTCTTTCAGCTGTTCTGTTAAAACTCTCCAACAAGTGCCTGAAATAAATGTGAGTGGAGAACAGTCCGACGAAGTCAAAAGACTTGACTTTTCTTATGTAGTCCATCGGTTTTGAAATATGATGCTCGGGTTGGCGCGCGGTCACCGGTCATCGGTCACCGGTCTGCGTCCAACGCCGTGCGAGGAAAAGACCACATCTATAGAAACTGCAGTGCACTCTATATGAATGACCCGGTCACTTAGTCCCTCTTGATTTTCTCCCAAGGTTGCTAAGGTCAAACTTGTATCGAAAGCATCGGCTGCCTTCTATTTTGACGATATACTTTCATATTCAATCTATAAAGCTAATGGTGCCACCTGTGCAGATACCGAGAGCTAACCCGTTGATTGTAGAATAGCCTTTAATTTCAGTCAGATGTGTTTGACCTTGTTCGTGCGTTCGTAGAAGGTCCCTCGGAATATGAGTGTCATCCTTTGCACCGGTACGATCTTCTTCACCTCAAACACACAATGGAGACTAACAACATGGTCATCATCGAAGCTGGCTATGATCACACCATTCGGTGAGTAAAGAGCTATTCTCATGCTAAGTCAACCTTCTTTGGCCATTCTCTTCATACCTTTTTTAAGTGGATGCTTGCTTTGGCAGGAAACAACTGACAACGGCCCGACAGATTCTGGGAGGCACTTTCAGGCATCTGCTCCAGGACCATCCCGCATCCAGATTCTCAAGTGAATCGACTTTGCATATCTCCCGACAAGCGTTACCTCGCAGCAGCCGGACATCACACTGTGAAACTCTATGAGATCAAATCAACCAATCCAAATGCCGTCCTCACATTCGAGGGCCACACCAACAACATCACCGGAGTAG
>QQTW01004629.1_pt1 | contig 10336 bp, 9 predicted proteins | sample 1904831 | NCBI WGS metagenome assembly QQTW01 (sample SAMN09435610, study PRJNA476489) | Subsurface metagenome, whole genome shotgun sequencing project.
AATTAAGCCGATGTACATGCCAGTTTTGGCGTGCTTTCTCTCGACCCCACAGTCGTTGCATGGTCATTCTACCATATCATACGTTACAACTTGTCCCTTATCTCTTTTACACGGCCATCATAACACCGAAAACCCCCAAGACCTCGACCTGCCGCGTTTACACCCTCATCCTCACGGAGACACAATGCACTCCTCCTCCCCTTCCCGCTCCTGCCTTACTTCTTTCCTTTCGCTAAAAACGCGTACAGACTCTTCGAACGGAGCCATATGCGCCTCGCATCTGAGACTCTCTCGTTGGCGCCACAATCCAACGACCGCTTGCTCACAGTACTGCGTGATAGGTGCGTTGCATCGCCGGTGCTTTCGTTTGCGCTTTGTTCGTGAGGCGCCGGATTTCGAATCGACATGGAGAGTCGCATCAAACATGTGTTGATATCTGCTATCTTGGATAAGAGTTGACCGAGTTCTGTCTTTTGTTGCCTGCCATCATCTTCGAGTTCACCCGTGGAAGTGTCGGAATCAGAGTCTGTCATATCTTCCCAGGAAATCTTCTCTTCTCTGATGATGGCCTGAACCTTCCCAAGTGATGTAGTCGTATTCTGCAGGAGCCGAATAATAGTTTCGCGTATGTGCGATGCCTCGCGAAGCTTGTAATCCAGAGATTCTTGGCCACTTCTATGAGCTCCCACTTCCCCTGACCAGATCCGAAAACGACCGAGCTCGTCGCTTATTGCATCAGGGTGCAGCTTGCTTTTGATGCACGGTTGAGCTACAGATAAGCTCGTGATGGTAGCTTGAAAGTCGTCCAAGCAGCTGCGAACATACTGTGCGACAGATGGGGCGGTATCCTGGACGTTGGGCAGCATGCTGAGATCCTCGCTTAGGATGATTAATATGGAGATAGGAGCAGTTGGATTCTTGAGGTACGTACGATTCAGGAACTGTTCTTGATTTATAGAAATCCGGCTGAGGTGGGGGTTTGGGTGTTAAAATAACAAAGTGGGTAGTGGAACCAGCCTTTGGAAGTGATGATTAAGAGCTACCATAGTATCGACGAAAGCTTGTCCCAATTGGGTAGTCCACACCCAGTCTTGCGCCGAAGGCAAGCGTCACGGCGCGTACAGTAAGTGCTAAGGATGAGAATTAACAACATTGGGCTTCTGCCGGCGAAGGACTCGGCATGCAGCTCTCAACACTGCCCACCCCCAAATACATCCATCTTGACGACGTGCCCTGTGAGCTTTATCAACATAGCAATTTCCGGATTTGAGGTCACCAGTGTTGTCCTGGGCGCGCTGCCGCTCGTCATCTCGGCTCTAGAACTCTATGCAGAGGGCGTGGGCACGGCAAAGCGATACTTGAGATACAAAACAGAGCTGGAATCGTTAATACTCCACATCGACACGGAGAGGGCCATATTCGTCAATACTATCGAGCAGCTCCTCACTGGAATTATGAAGTTGTCAGATGTTGTGAAGAACGGGGGTGATAGGATTTGGCAGGAGTTGAGTGTCGATTCGAAGTTGGAAAATAGGCTCAGAGGTGCCTACGAGATCTACATCGACAACGCGAAAGGTATGGAAGTGGCCTTGGAAAAGATCATGGACAAGCTGTAACGTATGATATGGTAGAATGACCATGCAACGACTGTGGGGTCGAGAGAAAGCACGCCAAAACTGGCATGTACATCGGCTTAATTGCTTAGGACGTCTTCGTGTTGTACATATAAGACCATGCAAGACAGTAGTGACATCCATAGTTGAGGCTTGGTAACATGGAGGCATGGTAATGGAGACTGACCTGATGATGTTTCTTCTGTTTGCAATGTTTCACATGTCAAGCTCACCCCTCTTTGTACCACCGTCCGGTCAAGTCGCCAATTTCCTGATACTTTAAACCATGCCCGACATGAAGATCAGATGAGGGAAAGTGGTGGTTGACGCCTCCGCACGTCAATTTCAATAGACTCTTCTTCCGGGGTCTACTGGCTTTAGTACTTCTCATTGCTGAGACGCATCGATTGTCCGCTCCCAAACCACATGTCATTCTTTATGGTGTCGAGCAGACCGTTGTGCGTCCAACGCTAAGTAGTCGTCCACAATACCAACGTAGTCCGCCGGCATGTACGGCGTGAAACGTTCAGCCCACCAGCTGCCCTTCCTCTGATTTGGTATTCCAATATCTTTCAACAACAAGTCCACATACGGCAGACAGTCGAACCAAAGTTCCGGAAAGCGAGCGCCAAAGCCTCTGCTATAGCGCCATTTTCCAAACTGTGTGTGCAGTACTGTCTCGTACAAGATACCATCAGCATTGGCCTGGAAGCCAGGTTCGAGTGCTGGGATATGATTGTCGAAGAATGCGGTAATCCATAGCGCTTGCGTCTGTGCGATTATTGTGGTCGCTGGACTACGGTAGGCGCCGGCAAATGCAAGAGTGCGGCTGTCGATGAAGGCCGGAGGCACCATGAAGCGGTACAGACGGTAAGGCTCCGGGGTCGTCTTGGTGACATCGTCGGTCATAGGCTTCGTTTTGCGCGGAGCTGGCTGATTTGCTAATCTGGGGCAGTTTTCAATGATTGCGGCATCCGCCTTCGCAATAAATGGCTCTGCAGACAAGGGCGTGTGCCCAGGCAGACCAAGCTCTCGCTCCGTTACAAAGTTCAGTTGCGGTGTGTCCTTCCATCCTGTACCGCAAATGAGAACATCCGCTTCAAGGACATCGCCGTTAGACAAGTGGACAGCTTGATGAGTGAGTTTGGTTATGTCTGCAATGTGCACCCGGATATTCCCGTTTCGAACGAATTCGAAGAAGTCCGCCTTGTAATTGAGCAAACCTCGGTTGGTTCCGATGAAGAACACATCGTCCCATGGTTGTAGCTTGGCAGTCTCTGCATGACCGTGGTAGTTGTTGCTCTCCTCGATACTGTGCTGCATCTTCGCGAAGAAGGTGTCTACGATCTTGCGGCCAAGCCAGTGATGATTGAAAAATTTGCGGATGTATGAGAATCCATCTTCCCAAATGCATGGACTCAACCAAGTGATAAGTCTTGTTTGTAGGAGCAACTCAGGAATGATTTTGAAAGGAGTGAGCCGCGGCGGAGTCATCCAACATGGGCCATGACCAGACTCTCGAATAATCCAATCAACTTGTATGCCTGCCATAGCGTATGCGCATGCAATGTCCCAGGAGAATTTGGCGCCGCTGAGCAGCACCACTTTCTTGAAGTTGCCGAGTCCGCTTTCAGCTCTTGCAAACTCACTTGTATGATATATTGGGGCATCAAAGGTTTCTCTACCGTCCAGCTTGGGCATGAAGGGCTCGGAGGTCAGCCCTGTTGCAACGACCAGTCTGGAAGCTTGAATGATGGCTTCCTTTTTTTGCTTCGTAGAGCGATCAGCGACCGTCAATGTCCATCCGGAGAGCCCGTTGTCAACAGCTAGTTCAACGCTCGTGTTAAAGCGCAGATGCTTCAGAAGGTCGAAGTGTTTCGCGTATTCATGGAGGTACTCATTGACGTGTTCGCCTGGTATGTGATCATCGACTAGGTCGAAGCCAGCGGTCTTCATCGGGTATCCGCTGAACTGTAAAGGGCGTAAGTACTCATGCTGTGCAATTGCAGATTCATCACTCCGCTGACCTCGAAACTGCTGCAAGTTAGCTTCTAGCTGAATTCATAGGAGGTAGGTTACGCACGTTCGAAAGTGGTTGTTGGTGTAGAGACCTGGGTATAAACGGTCTTTGGCCCATACACCACCCAGCGATCTTCCCTTATCGAGGACCAGTATTGATGCGTCCGGATGAACATCACGATATGTTTTTAGAGTCGTCAGGCCGTGGATGCCTGCAGAACAAGATTAGTGGCATTTAGCTTGGTATATCTTGATTAAGCTTACCTGCACCCACGATAACCATATCATAAAACTCCATGCCTAAGATCTAAAGCGCATCTATCCCGAAGATTGGAAAGTCGTGTAGCTGTCGCACCAAGACCGAGAAAGGAGCTCTGAGGAAATTCTTCTGCATCTTATATAGAGGACGCGATTTGCTGAATGAGCTGAGTAGCGTCAAGATTGGGAGGGTGTTATCCAGCGCCCTGTGTTAGTGCTTGGCTGAAACGAACATTGCCATAAGCCGCGTTAGATTTCAGCTGCCCATTGGGCTAATTCTATGTGGCTGAGGTCTCGCCATGTGCTCCGATTGCCAGTAAGTAAGCACCAAAATCTCACGCGGGTGATTGATCATCAGCGTGTTGGACCTTCATTGAGGAAGATGCCGCGAACCCTGAGTTCAGCAGCCTCACGGTCCAGCGTAAGGACTGTACGGCAAAAAAGAGGTTTCAGCGGACTTGCGAAGCATATACCATGACATAAGATGATAACAACATAGGGCTACGAGATCAAGTCGGCGCACCGGGACGTTTTCCATGGGACCACATGTGCAATGGACATGATTGCGATCGGTTTTCGAGATGCGAATACTCGAGCCGTGTCATATTCAGATGAATGTTGAAGGGACGTGACGTTGACGGCAGAAGTGGAAACCGACGGAGGCAAGCGCGCAACGGGCCGGCACCACAAAACGTCGCAAGAGCTTGGCGAGCCCCGAGCCACACGCACCTCACAGTAACGAAACGACATCATCTGGTCACAACACTGAATCAGCTCAATTCTGTTTCAAAAACTCCACATTGCTTCAGAGTGAATATAATTCCCAGCTTACGGCAAGTGTAACTAGCCGGCAATGCTCCCGCTTCGATGATTCGCGCGTGTCTGCGTTTTCGCGGACGTAAAGAACGTTACAGCAGTGGCTACCTATGGTAATTTTTTCCGCAAAACGTTGCTGGCTATCGCCACTGAGATGCATTTATATCTCTGCATCGGCCGTCACATTGCTTCCGATGTTAGTTCCGACGGATTCTTGCCCAGGATAACGAGGCTTTGCTCCGCAATGGGGAGAGCGGGGAGCGATAACCGGCTTGATCCTGAGTGAGGGGAGCGGTAGTAAAGCTCCGAACCTGACCATACCAAGACCTTCACAGTCTTTGCTATATAATGCAAAGCAGGTATGCGTGGTTTCGCATGCCTTCTGAGTTCGGTTCAGTCTTCCCTCCTTCATCTAGACAACATGGGTCTCACCAACATCGCCCAGCGATACCTCGCTGCCTTTGCAGTTCTGACGAGTGCTGGCAGTGCTTCCACTGTCACACTGCCTGGTTATGGCAGCTTTACTGGTACAACAATCAGCCAGTATTTGACCAGGAGACCACTTCCAGCTACGGTTGACGCGTGGCTTGGCATTGACTATGCGTCTCAACCTGTCGGCGAGAAGCGGTTTGCGCCTGTTGGACCTCCGAAGCCTTTCTCCGGAACGAAGAACGCTACGCAGTATGGCTTCTCCTGTGTTCAGGATGCTTCAACGCTGCCGTACCCACAAGATGAAGCATGTCTGAGCTTGAACGTTTTCCGCCCTCAGAACGTGTCTGCAGATGCGAAGCTACCAGTTCTCGTGTGGATTCATGGGGGCGGATTCGTCTCTGGCTCTGCGCGGAGTTTCGACGGGCCTGCTTTTGTAGCCAATTCGGAGGAGCCACTGATCGTGGTGAACCTGAACTACAGAGTGAGTTGCAGTATGTACGTCAGAAAACTGGGAACTAATGAAGAGCAGGTTAACTCCCTTGGGTTCTTGCCGTCTCCTGTTTTTGATCGCTTGGGACTTCTCAACCTTGGCCTCCTGGACCAGCAGTTGGCCTTTGAGTTCATACAAAAGCACATCTCGGCCTTCGGCGGTGATCCAAACCGTGTAACCATTGGCGGTCGCTCTGCTGGTGCTCACTCTGTAGGCATCCATCTTTTTAACAACTACAACAAGATCAAATGCGCTTCGCCACTGTTCTCACAAGCTATCTTGCAATCTGGTAGTGTGACTGCGCGCGCTTTTCCCAACGCGTCCTATCCGCTTTACCAGAGGCAATTTGCTCAGTATCTTGAGCTCACAGGCTGTGGTGAAGTTGCCAATGGTACGGACGACATGGTAATCGCATGTCTACGCGCAGCCAACATCACTCTGATCCAGGAAGCGAGCAGTCAGCTTTTTGCAGATTCTGAGTACAATATCACTTGGCCATTCCAGCCCACGCGAGGCGGTCCCCTTCTCGAGGAAGCAGGCTCAACTGCCGGTATAAACGAACAATTCTTCCGCGTCCCTACTGTCACCACCAACGTTCGCGATGAAGCCAAGTACTACAGCCCAGGCGACATTGAGACCAATCAGCAGCTCCTGGACTTCTTCAAGAACCTGATCCCCGGTCTTCTCCCCCAGGACCTAGCCGACTTGGAAGTGCTGTACCCGGACCCCACCAACGATACCCACGGCGACTGGTCGCCCTACTCCCATAGCCCCAATTCGACTCAGTACAACCGTATCTCAGCTGCACTCACTGATTACATGTATGCTTGTCCCGGTCAAGAAACTGCAGTCCGTATGTCATCTGCTGGCGTGCCTGTCTACAAGATGCACTGGACTGTGAACAATACATTCCCTGACTGGAGGGGTATCCCTCACACCGCTGATACCAAGTACACCTGGGCCGAAGGAAAAGGTACCGGCGGTGTTCAATATCCAGAGGTTGGTAAGCAATTGCACACGTATTTCTCGGACTTTGTCGTCTATGGAGACCCAAACGCAAGAAACAGGCCTTGTTTACCTAAGTGGCCGAAGTACCACGACAACTACTCAGAGGGCAAACCGGGCCTGCAATTGCGATTTGAGGCTTTTGGGAACACTAGAGTTGAAGGAGACGCTATCAGGAGGACGCAGTGCGAGTGGTGGAGAGATGAGGAGCGCGCAGCAAGGCTCCAGAAGTAAGGTGCATTCACGCAGACTACCAAGGATATTCACCAGTATTGTGAATAAATTTTCCCACTTCAGCATCTCTCTTTCCTTCAATGACATCCATCAAACTCAACACGGTAGCCTCCGCAGATCTCGCTCCATACTCTTCTTTATTCATGGGACCGAGGTTGCTAACCGTGAAACCCGGATCATACACAAACACCTTCACTCCTTTCTTGCTCGAACCTCCGTAGTTCAGGCCATACTCGACGTGCTGGCAGGTAGCAAGCATATTCAAAGCTACCTTACTAGCCCGGTACGGCTCAGCTTGGATCTTGTACATCGGCGACTCCGGATAAAGACGTCTGCCTATCGATCCAGCTCCAGAAGAAACGTTCACGATCCGAGGGTTCTCCGACTTCTGCAGAAGTGAGATCAGGGCTTTTGTCAGAAGGTAAGGACCTGTGGCATTGATATCAAACGCTTCGCGAAAGGTTTGACGATCTACCGTGGCAGACGCAATGGCTGCATTGTTGACCAGGACATCGAGCTTGCCGTGATTTTGGGTAATCGAGGTCGCAGCATTGGCGATGTCGTTATCGTCTTGGAGGTCCAGCTGGAGGAACTCGATACTGCCGGGTAGATTGCGTGCTTGGAGCTCTTTCAGTGCTTCGTTTCCTCTTTGGGCTGAGCGAGCTCCAAGGAGGACGTGGTACGTCCCTTTGGCAAGTAGCTGACGCGCGAGCTCGAAGCCGATACCGCTGTTTGCTGTGCGTAGTCAGTACGCGTTGACAGATATGTCTTACACTGAGAAGGCTTACCACCTGTGATCAGAACGACTTCTTTCGTGAAAGATGCCATGCTGCTTAGTCTTCGGAGGTAAATTGGATGATAGGACGAAGCTGTTGCAGTATCAGTGATTCGGAGTGCTGCTCCTGAGAAACGGCAAAAGAGCTGCTCTTATAGCAGGCCATTAGGCCGTTGGTGCTGGGTCGAGGATGCGGGGACATAGACCATCGTAAACTCCGCTTTCCGCTGAGACGAAAAGTGCAATTCCACATTCGCTTCAAATTCCTCGGCCTAAGCATTCGGACACGCATGCTCAGGGGGTATACACCCTTTCTGAAACGATTGATCTCGCATGAACTGGCATTATTGTACGATCAAAGGTGCAGGTGCCGTTGTGCTTGGAGACATCGTCGTGTTGGGAGCTCTGCGGTTTTGCACTTTGATTCGCGCTAGTTTGGATTTAGAAAATTGCACTTTCGCAGCGGCGCTGACGTCCTTGACATTGCACAGTGTCCGGACTAAGGAGCGAGGCACGTCGTCAGACTATCTTCAAAGATTGGGCAATCATAAAGTCTGGCTAGGACGGAAATCAGTCTCAGGGGTGTGAGTGAGTGAACAATTCAGCTAAACAATTTAAGCACGATTGAATTTCAATAGATTAGCTACTACTACTACAACAAACAAATGAGATCAGTGTTACCGATGCAGATAGCTCACAACTACTCGCCACACAAGTGAACGTCCGATCTAAACTCGTCGCGGATTCACAAAGGAAGCAAACTGCGCCAGATACTCATCATTCGAGCGGTCTTCGCTGTAGGTTCCAGGGGGGTAAGCATATTGCTCAAGCTCGCCCTTTTGAGCACCCTGAGCCAACTCTAGAGCCACTTGCTGAGCCACGGAGCTGTGCCCTTGGTCGTTCGCGATAGCATCGGTGGTGTCGTCTTTGGCGGGTTGCATGTGGACTTCAACCGGCATCACGATAGGTGGAGCCGCCTGTTCGGTGAAAGGGATGAAGCCGGAAATAGGTGAAGCCGAAGACTTGTCAGAACGTGAGAGTGGTTCGAACTCAGATAGTTCATCCGAGAAATCCTGCTCCTCGGCTCCGCAGATCTCCTCCTCCTGGTCTTGAGCATCCTCCTCACGTGCTTGTTGAAGACGTGCAGAGACGTAGCCGCCCATGGAGCCGCTCAAGGAACCAGACGGGCTTTGGCCGAAGAAGTTTTCGTATTCTTCCTCGGTTATCTCTACCTCAGTTATCTCTACCTCAATTATCTCTGGCAGCGGCTCTGGACGACGCGGCCTTCGAGGTCGCGACAGATCTCCTAGCTTTCCGTCTAGTCGACCTGTTGTCATCCAGGTGTTGAGGGGGCTAGCTGTCGAAGGGTTGCGCAACTTACCGACGTGGTTTACGTAGTCTTTAGGACGACCAGGGCGGGGATTAGAGGGTGGTGCTGATGTTGAGAATGAGGTGTCCAGGGACAACTTTGCTTTTGGTGGCATTTTTGGAACTGCGGTCTACATCTGACTCTTCAAAATCTGCAGCCGGGTCACTAGAATGCGAGGCACTGTCGTCCTCTTCTACTTGGTCCACAACCGTGAGTTTAGTATGCTCAGTAGTCGACCGTTCGACAGACACCACGCTATCGTCTTGAGAAGCGATCTCTTTCGTCGTTGCGCCAGCACTGCGTTCGTCTTCGACCGAGGTTCGTGGTGATTCTATCGATAATTCGTTGCGACTAATTTCGGATGGCGAGCTTGACGAACGTGTAGATGATTCGACGTCAGGGTGCATTTGACCGGCAGATTCCTTATCCACATCCTTTCTCGAGCTTTCATCGAGCTGTGAGATTGTCGCTGAGTCCGAGGGTTCTGAGTCCACCCTGTCCGCATCCTGACTGGTGTTCGACACCGCCTCTGGCCATTGTTCTTCTGGAAATCCTGTGGTTTCTCCATGCGACACAGCACTCCAGCCTGCAATATCTGGCACTCCCTGCCTAACAACCAGCGATTCCACATCCTTCAAGGCCGGATCCCCAGCATCGACCCTTGGGGGAGACGCCCAGTCACCAAATTCATCGTCGTTGTTCCCCCAACCCGCATCATCGACGAAGCCATTCACAGGAACCGGTGAGAAGGTAAAGGATGGCGGCAGCGGTGACGTTACCGCGTTCTTTGCTGGTGATTTATCGTCGGCATTGTCGGCCCAAGGGTCGCCCCAATGATCCATGTTCGTGCTACCGTGTCGGCCTTCATAGTGAGCAGCTTCTGTTAAAGAAGCATTCCTCACTGCGCTGTTAGGCAAGTGTTGTAACGAAGGAGCGATACGTGTTTCCGAGAGTGAATGACGCCTGGGGCGCGCCGGACGTTCCGAGACCCTGCCAAGGCGCTAGTGGCTGGTAGCTTCCAAACGAACGACGCTCCACGTCTCAGCTTTTCACATCTCACAATACCGGACATTGTGCAGAAACATTGTTCGACTGAAATGATGGGTAAGACTATCAACAGTAGCGGCTCACAATGTCTTCATGGTACTCAACATTCGCCGCTGCATTGTGCAACTCGCTTGATCATCATGACCAGCAGCATGTATTTCAGACAAGATGATTGTCAGATTAACGGAGGTTCTTTGAATTCTTCAAATCAACCAAAGGCAACAGAAATAACTACAACTACAAACAAAATCGACAAAACATACCACAATTCCAAAAAT